>Ga0209780_1003809_pt1 | contig 11400 bp, 11 predicted proteins | sample WorMetexBAHAMAS2_FD_187384 | JGI IMG/M metagenome (GOLD analysis project Ga0209780, IMG submission 187384) | Marine gutless worms symbiont microbial communities from Max Planck institute for Marine Microbiology, Germany - Inanidrilus exumae... | ecosystem: Host-associated > Annelida > Digestive...
GAAATAAAGTGCCGCCCCGGGAGTCGAACCCGGACGGTCACCCATCCCAGTACTAACCGGGCTCAGCGTAGGTTAACTTCGTTGATCTAGACCAACGACGCTACCACTACGCCACGCCACCACAAAATGGTGGCGTGGCGTAATGCTCACAAAATGAGCATTACGTGGGTTACAGTAGTAAGCATAATTCTTACTGACTATTAATTCCACATGTCTAAAAAGGATACACCCACTGCTCCATAAACGTTTGAACATCTTTACCAGTTACTGTTGATATGCATTTCAGGAACTGTACAAGATTAACACAACAACAAATTACAATGATACTGATTTGGTGCATAAATCTGCAATCAAAATGTCAAACAGCCAAATTATATACTATATATTCTAGTACCAAGTAAAGTAAAGCAAAGTAAATGTCGATTTGCATAGTGCATCGTTGTAACCACCTCTAATGCGCTCGGGAATGGCACGTGTTAGAGGTATCACACAGTTTTACCTTGCTACCCACACATTTATCCACGAATGGAATAAACCATCCTGCCTTTACTCCGTAAGCATTCACCAGATCGCCAAATTACTCAACTTTTTTAGAGCCGAGTAATTCAAGTATGAGTAATGTCATAGTAAACTATGACATTCTTCACTTCTGTGTCACTGGCCGAACTTGTCACAGGACAGGACATGACCGACCACCCAAAGCTTTTGGCAAGTGCTGCAATGGGACATTTCACTTGTCAGACACTCATCCTGACAACCGAACTGCAGGAACAAAGTATTAAAATGACTCAAACTACCAAAATGCAGCAAATAAACGTTACTCACTACACTCATTTACAACCCTGTATTGACAGGCAGAAATCCTCCAGCACATAAACTTTATTCTAACTACATTAACTAGACTTCAGATTACCTTCAGTGATTTGATAATGTTAACTACGCAACCGAAAGGGCATGTGGCCAGTAAAAATCATGTTCTAATTATCCCCAAAAGTTCTGTTTTGGCGACCGGGCCCAACTAAGAGTAAGGAGTAACTGCAGATAAGAAGGCCAGTTATACAGATATCGCCACGATATCTGGGACCTCTTGTCGCCGTCGCTTACCTACCTGGTCGGCGTGCTTTGCGGTCAGCAAGTACCAGCCGCTTGGTCATACCACCCATCAAACTGTCTACTGTTGACAGCCGTGCCTTTCCATTGCTGCAGCTCAAGTTTGGAACGGTCTGCCAGAGGCCGTCATCTCATCGTCATCACTGCAGTCTTTCTGGCGTCAACTAAAGACTCATCTTTTTCAACTATCGTATCCACACCCGATTCTCTGACTGCTTATCAGGCATCGTTATAGTGGTCCTTGTAGTAACATTGTTATTTAGGCCACTTTAAAAATTTATGTTTACTTACTTACTTACTTACAAAAATTGGAAATAGTAGTATCTATATTATATTTCATCCTAGTCCTTTTTTGTTCATTTTCCGTTAAGTGCCATGCAGTAGACTAGGCTGGCTACCCATTAGCCATGTCGGATGCATTGTGAGTTCTACATTATATCACAAGCAATGCAGTATACAACAAAAACAGTTAGTAAGTTGCCGAACTGAGTTTGTAGAGATCAGCATGTTTGACCACGTGCTTGACGCGAATTTCTGTTGTGAGCCGGTCGTTGCCAAAGACAGCAGTTTGTTCAACACCTTCATCAGTCACAAAGTCAGCATTTTACGACACTCGAGATAACACTTACCAAGGACAACAAGAACACACATCGGGACAATGACAGTGCATTATATTCTACTGTCTCACAGTGACTCAACTGGGACAGTGCCAACGTCTATGTAAAGACAAGTAAAAGCCTCACTAAAAGCAGATAACAACACATGCATACTCTCAAGTGAACAGGCTTTCAAGCCTACGTGGGTTTCTATAAAGTAATCATACTTTTGTTGTTTATTTAACACATAATTTCCATTATTAATACTCCTGCAGCCGTGAACGGTGGCATCAGTTGAATGGTAATAGTAGGTACAGAATCTAGATAACGGTAGATGCCGGACCCCAGTCAGTCTGCTTGGTCACAGGATCTGAGACCACTTAGCTCCACTTTAGATTTATCACGTAATGGCAGCTAGCCACAACGACAGCAGCATAAACACTGCCCGCATATTAGTATTAGTTCAATACTGTGCAACAGGCAAGAGTACTGACATTGCAGATCCAGTGTAAAGGAACCAACGACCCTTCACTTAAAAGTTCAGTCGTGGATGGAAGACAGGATAGACCAGGAGACCAGGCCAATTGCTGGACTCAGCGCTACAAGTTTTCTTCAGTGCTCTTTACAGCTGGATGGGTGGTTGGTTGATTGGTGGGGAGATTAACTTCCATTTTCAACACAAAGTTGGTTGGGTGACACAAAGGCATCCAGCTCATCTTAACTGAGTTAAGGTCCTACGTTCCACTCGACACAAAACAGGTCATTTAGGAGACGTTTTTCCCAGCTTATCTCTTGGCTTGGTACTGAAGAAAATAAACCCAACACAACAAAAGCAAGAAACACGAATGGACTGATCTGAATTGAGACAAAACAAACACAAATGATAAACCTAAACAAACATGCAAAAATGAAATCTAAGCCTAAATCAACACGCAAATTTAAGAACTGTTCACATGCGTGTGCGTATCACTGTGCACAAATGTCGTACACAATACAGCATGGAACGGTTGCAATTATTATCCCTCCTAACCTCCAATCATCACAGCTCTGATGCTGTCTATTGGAGGGGAGGGGAAACCCAGCTCATAAAAAAACCTCCGCCTCTTATCTCCAAAGATTCTCCTCCTGAAGAAAATGAAGAAAGCAAACTGAGGGGAATAAGCTGACGCAGGTTCATATGAAAATGAAGATGTGCAATGAACTACATCACACCTGAATCATCAGCTCTCGTCCGAGATGTATCTCCATCATGCGCATGATGAGATGTGACTTGACATCGTAGACGGCCATGTATGCCGGCGACGTCGTGTGTGGCTGCAACGTGTTGAAGTACAAGCCGCTGTGGACGACCATCGACGGATCCAACACAACCGGACCAACAGAGTGCTCGTAGTCACAGACTCGATGCATGTCCTAGTCGCAAGCAAACACACATTACAATTTCAACGGCCATATTCCAGGCTTACCTGGATGATGCAGTGCTTACGAAAAAGTCTGTAACATGGTCAAAACACTAATTTTATCATTAGAGATTAGCTATAGTCACATGAACAGAAATACAGAAACACTTCCATCAAACATTCTGCACTCAAACTGCACCGACATAACCTAGATGTGTGGTTACCAGTCACTATTACTAGATTTCGCACAGTTAGTTAGTTAGATGGAATTTAGCGTCCCTTTCAGCACAAATATGGCTATGTCAGAGACGAAAAGTCAGGGGTGGAGAGCTATCCATACCCAGTACAGGAAGGCCAGCGACATATTAACCTCAACCCTGGACGCCTTTTTGTTCTGCAGCTACCTAAAGGATCAAGAGGCTAATTAAAATTATTATGCTAGCGCTTACAACAGGGGGAATCACACCACAAGACAAATCTAAATCAAATACGACAAAAAACAATCGTGCATCTTAAACTAAAAAATACATATAACACAAAATAGAAAAACTAAAGCCAGGTTTAGTCGCCTCCTACGACATCCGGCCTGGAAACAAAGTGGGACTATTCTGGTAGAATGGACAGGAATGGAAAAGCAAGGAAACAGATGATGCGAGTAAGAATGAGAAAAGAGAAAAATAAAAGATACTAAAAGATAAAGTAAAAGTTGGTAAGTGAAGGGATATGGGAGAAGGGGGAATTACCCTGGGCCTACACGGGGCACTAAATTTTGTAACTGACAAAATATCTCCTTTTGCCACAAAAATATCGCAAAGCCACATTTACAACTGCACTGCAGGAATTTTTTCCATCACAAAAATCCGACTAATGGCAAATCATCACAGCTAACAACCTGCTTTGTTAACAAGCTAATCTAAATCGTTTCATCTAACAGCTATGCCTGCAAAACTGTTTCTGTTTATCTGTGATGACATATGCGGGACACAAACAAATTCCTACAGCTGTGACTAAGTTTAAATACAAATTATTGTTCATCAACAGCTACTTTTCATCAATTACAATTTATTTTGTATTGGCCATCACATTATTACTACATCACTGTGCTTCATCTGAAAGCACCACTAAATAAAACACCAACCACAGATATTAAGTAGGTAAAAATATAGCTGTAACTATATATTTTATTACGAAAGATGAAACTTAACTTTATCTACACAAAAGCAACTTCATTCATTTAACCTGAGCAATTTTGTAGCGGTAATCATTGACGCCAAATGCCTTTCTTCTGTACATGCTACAGAGATATGCTGCCAGACCTTTTGGTAACCACGCATCACACCTGGTAAAACCAGCATTATCAGACACAGTCAAATAACAGCGACTCATTAACAATTACAACAAACAGCAAGAACTGACATGAATAAAAGTCACATTGAAGTATAAAAGAAACAAAAAGCAATATCTGTAAATATGTGCAAAAAATTAATATTAGTTTTATTCTTCTGTCAGGGTACCCATAGATGGATAAGAAAAAATTTGATAACTGTTCCCGGAACTTCCAGGACTTTTCCCAGCATTTCAAGGACCTGTTTACACAATGTTGGACATTTTAGCCACTTTTAAATGATTAGCGATAAACGAGGTACAGTAACTCCAGATCCAGTATCTCATGCTGTTAAAATTAGCAATATCTAGAGAATATGAAAAATAAATCCTGGTAAATGACCAGAGCTTAGTGAAGTGTTTGGCTCAGTAACCCTACCCATTGTGTCACGGAAGAGCATGTTAATCCTGCCTCCAAGCATGACAGACTATTCAATAACAACTTTGTCAATATTCTTTGTGTATTCCTGAATACGTCACAATGGAATCTATGTGCATCAATCAGAACCTGCCTCATCTAGTTGCTATCACACTGGTCGACATTTCAAAGGCTTTCAAGGACACAGATAAAACGCAAGGACTTTCAAGGACATTCCTGCACAACCGAGCTCACCACAACTCGGGGCTATAGCCCCCCAAACATCTCTTTTCAAAAATTTTCCAGGCCTTAAAAATAACAGGACTTTCAAGGACCAGTGGGAACCCTGATTCTATACACAATTTAACAACCAGTATCCAGCATTGCTCCAGTGCTCTGAAAGACGTGTATCATACTCCGGAAACAGCATGGCGTAGTTGGGATTGGGAAATGTGCAATCCCCTTGTACTATTCTACAGATTACCATACTCCTTGGCAGAGCACAGGGTGGGATGCTGATCTCCATATACATTCCCTGCATCTACACGTGTAGGTCAGTCTATCATTGAGTCTATGATGAATCAATGGTGCAAAACGGGAACTGCAGTTATGTTTACAGGTGCAAAGCATCACTGCTATGTGGCTGGTACCAAATTATACTGCTGGTGATGTGAGAACGCATATGGAACAACTTGACCATAGTCGCTACATAAGTAAGTAACAGCCACATGCCGTACCCACAACCCTTTGAGCACAATGAAGTTCGAATGGATTTCAGACCATTACATTATGCTTACTGCTAGATATGATCAGCAGAATAAAAAATACTAAATTAATCAGCAGCATGAGTAAAGACCAGCAGTTCATTGAGATGAAACAGCCGAAGAACTGCTGAGCGACGGCTTGAGCTAAGAGATGGCGCGTCAGCATCGTCTGATCAATGATCTTCTTGCCATGAAGCAAATTCGTGCTGTTTGTCACACATAAGAAATTACATGCATAACAAGAAAGACGTCACTCAGCTGCAGTTCTTGCTTTTCTGCTGTGATCTTGAACTCTTGACCTATGACCCTGACGTCAAACATGACCTAGATAGTGGAATACAGGTGAAAAATTATTTTGTTCAAAGGTTAGTGTCCAGACACACAAACAAACACTGCTCTACCTGGACCACTAAAGTGGATGGTAAATATAATTTCTATCATGTGACAACACTTTATTTGGCATCATTATGTTATTAGATATTTACTAGATATTCTGAATTAAACGGAACAAGTAACTTTTATGAAGTACTTTATCAGTTAATACTGCCCTATGTATTATGCAAAAGACCACATAATCTTTCTTTCTTTATTGCAGGCAGAGGTCCAGCCTGCTTCTGGACCTCAGCGCCGAGACAGTGTAATGGTCCAGTGCGCTAGCCCAGGGAGAGGAGGGAAATTGGTAGGTGTGCTGATGTACGTGTAACGTGAAGGGAAGGCAGGGATAACAAGAAGTGAACAGCTTGTCGGGTATTTATAGCACGCCCTCTCTAGACGTGACTTACTGTCTGGCTTAGCCCTGACTTGTGCTGTGTGCTGCACCAGCCAGTGGCCAGCCAAGTGTATTTGCTTCAGCTCACGCCAGCACAGCCAACAACATTGATGCTTCTAATCAAGGCATCAGAAACGGCCACAGTATATAGAGGACACTGTTGAGGACTCTTTTTCCTGCCTGGGGTTATCTCCCTGTTCATCATGTGTGTACAAATTATTTGTAATAATTCTTCGGTAGGCAAACGCGCCCAGGCTGAGGTTTGAACCCTGGCTCCTAAGCGCATCATGCTCTACTGCACATGGCGCTCGAGTGTTTTGACCACTGGGCTACATGGGCAGGTCTGACCACAAAATCACTACAATGCAAAATCTTGACTCTCAAACTGCAAATATTTAACAGATAAACAAACCATTTTAACATTGAAGTACGGAAACCTGCAAATAGTCAGTGTAGCATATGGAGATATGTCTTTGTAGGCCATATCGACAAACACTTGTTTGTAACAGGTATAAGGAAAACGGCTTGACAGCAGTTCTTCATAGAACTCAAACACCTATCAGTGAAGTTCAAACACAAGTAAATATATCATTATAACCACAGCAAGACAACTGGGTTTAACACAAATGTACTGGTCTTGCCCTACAAACCTGTCATATGTGAAGCTCTGTTAGCAGCCAGATGTTTCAGCTTCGTTTTTGTATATAGGTAAAATCATTTGGCAAACTCAGCCTGACCATCGCTGAGAGGGTGTGCCAAGTGGTAAGGTAAGGTAAACGCAAAGTACTATACTCCTTATAAGAGTGTATGTGGCTGCTCATCTTCCTTCCTTAGGCTATTGAGCCAATGGTGGATATATCACCAAGTCTCAGACACATGGCTGGTGTGATGTCAGGCCTATGGTTACCTTACCAGGCAAATAGCACTGTACTGTATCGGCCCCTTAGTAATTTTGGCTGCACTGGGTCTCAATCAAAGTAAAGTTACATTCAAATCTATTTGAAATCCATTCAAATCAATTTGAATACAACGTAACAGAAACATATGGCACTTGAACCACACTAATTACTATTTACTTAACACAAACTGCACAATACTCCATACAAATTTGCAAATTACTGCACAAATATAAACCATAAATGAAACGCATCAAAATAACTCAATTTACCAACCAAGTCAGTAGCATATGCTGACAAAACAACTATTGAGACACATTTATTGCAAAATACTTGCACCTAAGCAAGACACAGTGACATCTCGTATGATTTGGTTGGATCCTCAATGAAAACACTCATTAAATCATTATGCATGTGTGACAGCAATTAAAACGGACGTGGTAGACTGCAATATAAAATAAAGCATCATGGCAGCCCAGTCCTAATGACAAGTATGACAATGTTTAACCTCATGAAGGAATGATGTTGTGTGTCTGAGAATTGGCATCAAGTGTGGCAGACAGAAATGTGTCACTTCATGCATGTGTGAATCCACGAGCACTTCAAATGGCCTACAGCGTCACAGATGCAACAAGCACTCCAGTCTCACACAATGAAGTCAACAATGCACTCAGAAAGATCAACCCACAAAACGTCCGACACCGTTAGCACAAGCATGGATACATGTGGCGTACATATGCCCACTTGCGAGGAACATTAATTTTCACATTTGTTTGGACATATGTCAGAATAATAAAAATACACACTAACAGGATGTATATAAAGTTAAGGAAACTTTGACAGTAAAAGCTACGAAGACAAACAGAAGAATCAGTCCGACGACAAGAGTCACAAAGCTGAGAATCATACTATTTGTATTTATTATTTTTACTAATTATCATCACAATTGGCTTATTGTGCTTGAACTAACTATTAGCATCATTGTTCAATTACTGTAAACAGAAACAGCTTGAGATAGATGTAATTAAGGCTTTCAAACCAAACCATTACCATGATCTCACACATACACATATACAACTGTTTCATGGCCAACATACATGTGTTAGCTGGCATTCAAGTCAACAAATGGAGTATTTAACTGTAGTTTCACTTAATACACTAGCTGTTGTCAGCAAGGGCATATAGGTTGTAGAACTGTATGCCAATAGCATATTTAAATTAGGGAAAAAATGATAGGCGTCTCCTCAACAGTGTTACCTAACGTGTCTCCTTACTTTATATCATGAATTTGGTTGGAACTAGAATGTTGTAGACAAGAACAAACCCGACAGCCAGTGCAATGTTTGGTGCAGCAGTCGGCGTTGCCATGTAGTAATGGTAAGTCTTCTTGCGAAGATCTGATGTGTAGACGGTCTCCACCAGTTCACCGACTGACACAGCTGTCATGTACATGTTCACCGTGAACTCCAGTTTCCATGTGCAGACTTCGGAATATGAATCGATGCATGGAAACCACAGCCTACATACACAAATAGCATCTTGTTCAGAAACCACATGGCAGCATTCCTCTGGCAAGTAATGTCGCCAACTGCAGGTGTGGTATCAGCGAGAAACATGGTCTGTCTGTTGCTCATGTTTGTAAGCTCTGCAAAAAAACTGCTACATCAATCGAGATGCCGTTTGCGGGGCTGACTGGTGTGGGCCCCATTCATTGGGGTCAAAACCCCTCATGGGAAATAGCAAACTTTTGGGGTTGTCCAGCCACTGAAAAGCATTGGGAGATCCTGCTGTGGTGTATACAGCAAAAGACATTCAGTATCACAATTTCAATCCTTTTCAGTAAAACTAACATCATTGAAAATAACAATGCAAATATCAAAGCAAATATCGGACAGAAAGTGGAATTACCACCATTTTTGCACATGTGCAATGAAAAATGGTTAAAATCACTACAGAATGTATCTCAATCAATCAAATATCCCACCATATCTGTATATGCACAGTAAAAATACAACAAATAAAGTCATTCAAGACGCTGTCAAATCATCCAAATTTCAACCTACTTTCCAAAGTTTCTGGAACTGAAGAATGACAACGTGCTAGTAATAATAAAACAGCAAATATAAATGCAAAAACTTCAATTTATACATAATGTTAACAGTGACTAAGCAAAAACAGCAATAATCATGAAAAGCTGATGTTACTCAGAGGCATATTGACATTCAGGTGATGTGATGGTGGGTACTATGATTTGTACAGTTTATCTCTGAGAAAAACTAAAGCACGTTACCTTGAAAAGTTTTCATTTCCATATGTAAAGAGATGAGCACCACGATCTAGCATAGTGCCGTCTGCATCGGGCACCACAAATTTAATACCACCCTTTGGATGCTCCACGGAGAACTCAATGCATACACGAAATGACTTCATATCTGAAGTACAGAAAAAACAACGACTCAATACTATTCTACTCCCGTCAAACAACAAACACGATATATAACAAGGTGTCGACCTAACGGGACGTAACACTACTGGCTCGCCGTCGCGTGCTGCCCCCTGGTGAGTTACGTTGCATATGAGAGTGTTACAGACGACGACAGACACCAGCGACCGTTACTAGTCTGGCCCCCTACACTATGTGTAGGCGAGCAAGTAATAACTTATAAGAGTAACAAGTCATGACACAATCAGCAACTGATTTATCAATTATCCAAAAATTAACATGTACTTTTATTCCTAACTAACACCACTATTGCTACTGCTACTACTACTACTACTACTATGATTATGACCCACCACTACCATTTAATGGCCTTTTTCATGCAAACCTGGCTCAGCCGGTTCCCCCAAAAAGCGTCCTCCTCCTCCTGTTCTGGAACAGAACCTCTGGGAATAGTGGAACAGGGTTATTTAATGGACACATTTCCCTCCTGTCAATTAAACATTAGTGTCAAAGTGATTGACTGAGTTACGGTTTTGCGTCCCATTCGACATGAAAACAGGTCATTTTGGAGACGTTCTACCCAGCCAATCTATTAGCAAGAACTAAATAAACCAAAAAACTAAAGCCCGGTTTGATCGCCTCCTACGACCTCTGGCCTGGAAACAGAATGGGTCTATTCTGGAAGAAGTAGATACGTAAGTCAGGAAGTAAATGAGTAAAAAAGTAGATAAGAAGGAAGAAAGCATAAGAAGAAAGTAAGAAAGGAAGGAAGTGAGGAAGGAAGTTAAGAAAACACACAAACAACGCATTACCGCCCTGTGGCGCATACGGGGCAAGTTATTTCAAACTAACAATACTATAATAAATGTTAACCACTTATTTTTGAGAAATGCTTATTGTAGAATATGCCCAAAAGTAATCAATCACTCAGCAACATGTCATAGACAAATGAACTGGTTACCAATGACTTACAACAGTTACCAGATCAACCGCAGTTAAGCTGTATTATTTTAGCACCAATAACTATTTCAAGAGTGAGACTAGCCTTGAACAATGGGAACAACTTCTGGTGGGAGAGTGACACAGAGTTCACCGTTGCCAAGATCAGAGTCAACAGAAGTGACTGCTTTGGTCTGACAATGCTCAAAGTAGTCCAGATTGCGCCTGAACACATACGTTCTCAAAGCCTGACAGTGTAAACTGACCATGTGTGTTACTTACCAATCTACGTGTCAATGCAATGCATGTAATGACGTCATCATGCTAAGTCATAAATGACGTACAGTTGCGCAATGTGGTGAATCCAGAGCTGTTAGTTAACGGCTCTGGATGAATCGTGCAGTTGGACTATATGCCTAATGTAGTGTGCTGTAATTGCTGTCAAAATTAAATAGATTATGAGATGATGAACCGATGTCTCAGACTTCATTTTATATCACAGTATTTCATTATTGCTCTTGCTCATAAAATTTGGCATTTAGGTTAGACACGTTAGTCATGCTGATGTTTACAGATTACCTGAGAAAAGTCATAAAATGCTGTATGGACGACTTGTGCACGTAGCTAAAACTTTAACAGATTTGAACATTTTGGGCTGTGAATTGCACCAAAATGCGTTTAGCGGGCGGACTCCGCCCGGACCCACTGGGGGAGCTATAGCACTCCCCCAGACTCCCTAGCC
>Ga0209780_1003810_pt1 | contig 11396 bp, 5 predicted proteins | sample WorMetexBAHAMAS2_FD_187384 | JGI IMG/M metagenome (GOLD analysis project Ga0209780, IMG submission 187384) | Marine gutless worms symbiont microbial communities from Max Planck institute for Marine Microbiology, Germany - Inanidrilus exumae... | ecosystem: Host-associated > Annelida > Digestive...
ACCTAATCCAGACGGCTGTTCCAGTTCGTCCTGTGCGGTCATCTGACGCCACGCTGCTGACTGTCGCAAGAACGCGAAAATTTCAACCCGCACGAATTACGTTACAGACGACAGATGACAGACAACACACGGACCGGCGATAGCATAATAGCGAACAATTCCAGCCTGTTTCTCTAAAACCCCTTGTAATCTTTTCGAAATTTGACTTCCAAAAATTTAAGTTAGCACGTCCCGGTTCATTATTATCAAAAGTAACGGTGTGTGAAAAACTTGGAAGCGTTAATTTAACGGATGGAAAAATTGTTGAAGTGTCACCCATGTTATTCGTTTGTCCTTCAGCCACAGAAGTTGTCCAACTTGTCCTTCTGTATATGTACGACTTAGCATATACCGCTCGCATTGCTACCAAAGATGATATAGCGCCGGAGCTATATCATCTTTGTTGCTACTGGCGCTGTGGTTATTGTTTACTTACTTACTGAGCCCAAGAACCTGTTACCTATGGTTTGCACTGTTATCTATTCTATCCTCCTAGGATTTGCAACTTTATGTGTTTGTTTTTGATGTTGTTTTGGCAAGGTCAATGTTAAATGCATCATGTCTGCTTGGAGACAAGCTGGTTTAAAGTATGTGGCTGTAATGACACACCTGTTTAAGAGTAATACTGTTTAATGTAAAAGCAAATGCATGATATGCACTGTGTCAGTTGAATAGGAACGCGAATAGGTGCCATGCAAAAACCGCACCGTCTTCACCGGCCCACAGTATTAAGCTTCATCCAGGATCAGTAATGCTTCCCGGGCGGAAGTCGCTGCTTGGCCATGCAGCATACGCGTGAATATCAAAGTCAGATTGCTGTGTTGTCGCCCAGCACTAAAGACGGCTAAACACGACTAAAGAGAAGACTAAAGACGGCTAACGGCAGCTGAAGACGACTAAGGACGCCTAAAGTCGACTCAGTATTGTAGTAATCGGACAAAATAACGTAAAAAGTAGACATTGAGCCAGTCGATTGTGTCTGTGACCTCGGCGTTTTACCGGATAGCTCATTGAGCTCGCATCAGCACATCGCCAGAGTGACATCAACCTGTTTCTTTTATCTCCGACGGCTCCGCAAGCTCAGCCGCATACTTGACATCGAAACCCGAAGCAACTTGTCTGCGTTCTGGTATTAAGTCATGTAGACTACTGTAACTCTGCGCTTGCCGGTTTATCAGACTACACACAAGCGCCGTTACAGCTAGTACTCCATGCGGTGGCACGGTTTCATAATCATAATTATACACATATTTATATAGCGCCTTTACACGGAGGCTTGTCCTTGACCTGTGGCCACGAGATCATGTCATGGTCGTACTTCAGTCACTCCACTGGCTGTCAGTGCGCCAGCGCATCACGTGCAAGTTGTGCGTATTGATGCACAGTGTAGCCTTTGATTACATGCTGACATATCTACAGGACGCCGTCGTGCCATTCTTGACACTGCCAGGAAGAGGGCATCTGCGGTCGGCGGACCTCGGACAATACGACATGCCACGGATGTCATCTTTGGCTGGTTCAAGAGCATTCTCCGTCACCGGTCCACAAACCTGGAATCAACTCCCTGCATCTTTTCGCCACATGAACTGTGTCGCAACTTTTAAGCATCATCCTAAAACTATACTATTTACGGCGGCGTATGGTGTAACTGATACATAACCGCTGCTAACTTAATATGTAACTGCTAACTGTTATGTAGTAACCACTTCATTTTACATTTTTATTTAGCTCAATTAACTTTTGACATGTTCAGTGCCGCTGTCCAATATTGTAAGGGGCGTCACACAAATACCTCATTGTGATCGTGATTGTGTTTGAAAAAAACTCATAAATGCAGTAACCAACAGTAAATAGAAATAAACTGCAAATTCTTATGTCTCCATACGAAACAATACAGTAGATTAACGTGTGCTCAGAAGCTGACGAGATGGCCAGCTTAATCTAGCGCATGGCACAGAAACGAAAAAATAAGGAAAAATATAAACAAAAACCGAGTACTTCCGAAGAAATAGTGCAGGCAATAATCCATGAAGGCAGTGCACAAGATTCCCAAGGTTGCTTAAAATGGACTGTAAATTGCAATTGTCATATAAAACGTGTTAGTGTGATTGAAAACTATTCACTAATAGGAAGTCACCAGACGCATACGGGCTTTTGATCGATGAGATCTGTAAGATAGACCAGCTAAGAGACGGTGATGTCAAGCATTAGAAATCTAGCTACCATATAAGATGGGAGCGTCGGCACCATTCTTGTGTTACAATGCTGAAGTGATGACCACCAAGCATCAACGTCGCATCCGAGCGCTAGCGGGACAAGGCATGAGACCAGTGCTACCATTTGATGGACTGTCACATTCTCAGATGGTTCAGTGACTGTATGGGCAGTGCCACACGGCGGTTGCTAACTGCACCAGCAATGACTTTGAGTGACAATCTTGCTGCTGTTTTGCCTGTTTTTTGAACTTCATTGCATTTATTTCATTTTAATGTGGTGTAGTTTTCAGTAGTGTGTAGGCCTACTTTTTAAATGACGTCGATTCTATTTGTATTAGATTATGTGTCGACTTTTGTACTTTCTTATAGGCTGATTGTTTTTTTTACATAATAGTGCATAATGTCATTAATGTGCAATAGCAGTGTTTCACTTTATTCGCTCCAGTATCGTTATTACTGGTCCACCTAATGGGCCAGTATTGTTTTGCTAACTGGCGTCTGTCATTGTCACCTGTCGGCATCTGTAACGCTGCCAGCAGGGGCGGGCAGGTCACCGGGTGCGTGGGCTGTTGTTGTTGGGTGGCTGACACTGCACGGCGGGCCAGTACGGTTACGTCCAGTTAGGGTGACACCTTGTTTCATATGTCAGTGTGGTGTAGTGTTTTCCATATGTTGTATTTGAATAGGATGCCTGTAATCCTTTAGAATTAAATTTCATTTTTTACTCTTCAGAATTTTTTTAGAATTTGCTTTACATTTATGTATATATTTAGTTGTAATAGCCATTCATTTGACCAGTTCTTTACCGTATTCACATTTCACAATGGCCTGTAAATTAGCGTGATCAGGCATTTGGTTAATAACTTTATAATTATAAATTTTTGCATCATCCATATATAGGTATATTTTGGTGTGAGTGTCTTGTTGAATGCTCAGATCCGGGATATCATTGATATAAATTACAAATAATAACGGACCCAAAACACTACCCTGTGGATGGACATACGATAACAGCATATACCGCGCTAGCATAGCGTCGCACGGTATATGCTGTTGACAGCAGCAAGTGCTAGCCCATGGATGGCAAACTATCCCTGACAACTATCCTTGTGTTCAGGTCATGTCAACCATTTAAATTTTGGTGGCACCAACCATATCTCTGAAACGGCTGAAGCTAGAGTGGTTAAGTTTTGTATGCAGATAGGCTATGTCAAGTCCCAGAATACGGAGGACAAATCCCCCTTAAAAAGGGCGTTGTCAGAGTCGCATGACTCACTGTAAATTTTGGGGCCCTAATGATATCTCTGGAACTGCTGACGCTAGAATCATCAAATTTTGCAAACGGAGAGAGTGTATCAATTTCTAGTCTACGGATGACAAACCATCCCTAAAACAGTGTGTTCAGGGTCACATGACCTATTTTCAGTTTTGATGCCCGCAATCATATCTCCGGAACGGCTGAGGCGAGAGATGCCAAATTGTGTGTGCAGGTATATCAAGTGCTAGCCTTGGGACTACAGATTACCCTCTAATGGGCGTGGTCATGGTCACGTGACCCGTTTTTAGGTTGACTCTTCGACAGAGTTGGCCTAATAAAGCTGGTCTCAAATGTACGTGCGTACGTACGTACGTCCACAAAACGTTTCTTTGATTTTAATGAAATTTAGCTTGTAGTTAGAGGTCTATGAGTGATGCATGACGATATGCAGTATGACCCAATCCAAGGTCAAGGTCATGAGCCCTTCAAGTTGGAAATCCAGCCATTTTCAAAAGCTATCTCCTCCGCCATTTACAATGGGCGCTGATGACTGACCACAGATTCTTAAACTAGGGCACAGTATCTAAATTTGTTCGGGCCAGATTTTTTATATTTGTCCTAGTTTTGTGTCACGTGACTTTGAACTTGGCAGAAACGTCAGTTGCGAAGAGTCAACCATCAGTCCCGTATGGGGCTAATTTATTAAATTTTGCCTCCAATTGTGTTTTTGGAATTGGTGATGCTAGGCACTTCAAATTTTGTGTGCTGATTGATACATAGAGTACTGGTGCATGCATGATATATTACCCCAAAATGGGATGTTTTCAGTCACGTGAACTCCTTTAATTTTGAGTAATAAAGGATAAAATCTCGGAAACGGTGTAAGATAGAGACATAGTTGCAATGGAAGACTAATAGGAAATTGTATGTGTCTATCGAATGGTGCCATAGCCAATGCACTTGAATGACCTTGAAGGTCACTTTTGCTGTTTGAAACCTTTCTAACTCCCGTACCTCATGAAACAGCACAGATTTTCTAACAATGTGTCGCATGGTCCCTCTGCGATAGCTAAGCTGCTTGTTTGTTTAGTATTAGCACAAGAACTGTTGCAATTGTAGTTACATTCATTATTCAAGAGTATGTGCAAGAATTGTGCGACGATGCCTGAAGCCTGAATTACGAGCTGAAGCAATGAAGAGAGACGAGGGATTAATTCGGCCTGTTTTCTGGAAAGATGGAAAACCAATAAGTACTATTTGCTCTTATATTGTAGCAATTGTGATAACTCGATTCTTATTTGTAGATTTTAACCACTTTCACAGTGACTGTGAAGTGTGAATGTGATTTGGAGTGTTTGTGGGTTTGTGTTTTCAAGTGGTCATTGTTGTAGGGAAGCCTGAGGTCAGATCACTGAGACTGATTATACCCGATGTGCCTACTCCCAATGCACCTAGTGTATCATGGTGCTACTGTTAGTGGTAGCGTCGTTGGTCTAGATCAACGAGGTTAACCTACGCTGAGCCCAGTTAGTACTGCGATGGGTGACCATGTTCGGGTTCGACTCCTGGAGGCTGCACTTTATTTCGGTATGTAACCAACCACTTAGGTCGACTCAGCCTTCTACTCTCCGTGGAACGGTAAAATGAGTACCAGCCACACGGCGGTGATGCTCTGTGGCTGGGGAGTAAAGGCAGGCATGATGTAATTTGCAGGTAAAACTGTGATCCATGTCTGAGCGCATTAGAAGTAGTGACGACGATGCGCTATACAAATCTACGTATACTTCACAATGCTCAATACTTTAGTAGTGGTTTTGTACAACCATGATATCAGCATGTGTTGCTGATTGTGATGGGCAGAATGCTGTATAGCATATGTGGCATCAGATCTGCCTCGTATCTCAGTTGTACATGCTGAACATAAGCTACATTTTGTTGTTATGGTCCACCAACACCATAAGGACACCACCTTTCCATTGCAATGAGCATTGAATGCTACAGCCCAGGCAGCATTGCAGACACTATTGATGACGACGTTGGTTTGATCAGGTGCCTCAAAGTATGAATACTGCTAGTAGTTACAAACTCACAGGCCACCAAACTTTCTTGTCTCTCTGTAGAGGATTGTAATCTGAAAACGTGCACTGATAATCCCCTCAGCCAAGACTGAGAGCCACACTACAGTGTGTGCCAGTCTGCATTCAACCAGGATCAGTATGCACTGAGTCAGTTGCAGTAACTTAAACTACTTAACTGCTATAACAGGTGTCCAGAATCCAGACTACAAGGAAGGCAATAAATATTAGGGCTGTTGAGCGATTAATCAAGTGATTGAGTATTTTAGTTGCGTGTTGATCGCGGTTTTAAAGCACATTTCCTTCGTGTCGTGTTACAGGTGTATGACTGGGGGGTAATGAATGACCAGAGATGTGCAGACACAGATGCGCCCGTGTCAAGCTTTTCGCACGTCTGCGGATGAACGCAGACACATGCAACCTTACGTTTGGCTGCGCACAGCCGAACATTGACACATCCTTCTAAGGTCATCAATTGTGCAATGCACATAGTGAGCGACGGCGCATGCTTAATGAACATTGATCTTCAGTTTCGATTTTGGAATCACCTAACCGTTCTATAGGCCTAATTTGTGTAACTTGTAACATCACGCATTCCTTTCGTGCTGAAGTTTTTTTAGTTCATGACAGAACAGATACCGACCATCTGCGGATGTCTATTATTGGACAGATGCGGACGTGGATGGTATTTCTGTGGACGTGGACGCCGAAATATCCACGTCCGCACATCTATGAATGTAGTCTTACCATAGAAATTAAATGGCATTAGTAGAAAATATCATTAAGTGAGTAAAACCAAACGAAATTTAGACTAGTGCTGCAAATGGAAAGTATATGCATGTTCATTAATGGCGTAAAGTTCGATTATCTTGCTACTGGTGTGACTAGTTTGCGTTAAATATTTTAGTAGCATTAATTTTTTAAAATTTCAATTAATTCCTTAGCATGTTAAGTTAACGCGTTAATTCAACAGCCCTAATAAATATAGATAAGTTGTACTGCATACAGTTGTACTAAATCTAAACTTATTGTGAGGTTGTAAACCAATATATCACATTCTAAATCTCTGATTTTATTTTTGTTGTTGCAGAAAAAACAGCAGGTAAATGCATTCAGTTTATTACTTTACTTCACCTTGCTTATGATTGCCCGTTCCAGTGATTGTGAGAGCGTCTGGTATTGTAAATTTCTTTATTTCTTTGTTTGCCCTTCAGTAGTTAGATACGGTATACACTTCAGCCAGCTCCAGTCATTTCTAGAAGTTCTTGTCTGGGAGACATTGCCAAATGTGGAGTAGCTCCAATTAAATAAAAACAGTACGTGTGCCTTTATTGTTTTTATTTATGTGACATTTCCTGCGTGATGTAACATTATCCACCATAAAAACTTTGCTATGTCATTTTCTTTAAAATCTCTCTATTAAGACAATACGGCACAAGAACCCAAATTGCACCACTTTTCATGCTTATCCACAGCACACTGTTCTGTCATTCTGCAATGTGAGGGATATAGCAAATCCTAAATAGTATTCTTAGTGGTCATTTCTCAATATTAGCACAGACAAGTGGCTTATTAGTAGACTTGTAAGAGTCTAGCATCTGCCGAGTAAAGAGTCCATGACTGTGGAGTCAAAGTCTGTGTATGAGTCCAAGATTGAGCTACCTTGACGTTACAGCCAAGTTTAATGTTTAATATACTTAAAGTGCATGACCATGTTGCATCATTGCAGTTTACATACTTTTGCATTTATAAAATACCAGCGATGAAAATGCTTTATCTGACTGTCTGGACATATTTTGTCGCATAAGAATGCCACCATGGCTAATTATGCACTCAACTGCTGCACTTAGCACTGGAACACACAATGCTCGGACTTGAACAAGGACTTGATTTTAGGATGGCCGAGTCATAAGTCCCTGATAAGGAAGTTCGAGACCGGCAAAACTGGACTCAGAATCGAGTTCAAGTCCAGACTTGAGTACTACAAGTCTGCTTATTAGTATTGGGCGACTGCTGCTGCTGCTGGTGTTGTCCAGTGCACTGAGCTGCCGATGGTTGCCTTCCCCTTTTCCGTCTTTACTTTCTTTCCTTATGTTTTCTATAGTTTTTTGGGGTTCATTTTATATTTTAGTATATTTTGTTATGGATGTATTGTCCCTTTTGTTGTGTTTGTTTCAGTTTTCCAGTACTAAGACAAGAGACTGGCTGGGAAGAACGTTTCTGATTTAACCTATTTTGTGTTGGGTGGGATGTAAAACCTTAACTCAGTCAATGCTAGAAAATAAAGATAAAGATTGCCATTGCTGCTGTGTGATTGAATGATGCGACGCTGCAATGTTATCTGTCAAGTAGCAGCTATGCTGTGTGCCTGCTTGCGCTTGTGTGGCTGGTGGATGAGTGTCGGTGAGTGATTGTGTGTGCTTGCTGCCAGTTCCTTCAGTGCTTTGACACTGTTGGTATAGAAATGTGCTCAGTGCCACATTAAGGGGGTGCTAGGGGTGCAGCAGCACCCGGGCCCGCAGTTTTGGGGGACCGCAATTGGTGGGAGTGGTTAGCTGATTACAGGTCTGTAAGGGGCCCGCATTTGGCACAGCACCCGGACCCGAACTAGCTTTAATGCGGCCCTGAATGTGCTGCAGTTATCCTCACCCAAACCAACACAAAGTATCTCCAACAAGAAGACTAGTTTAACAGAACTGAAAATAGTAGTAATTGTAGTAGTTCACATGTAGTGCGACTGCATGTTGCATGTACATTTTGAAACTTAAAAAAAGTAAAGGCTTCCCAAACTCGTTACCGAGCGTTGGGCTCGGAGCTGATCCCGGTGTACAGGCAGTTAGCCTGCAGGTGACTAGAAGTCATCCACCCGGCGGTAGGCTGCCATTACTTTCCGCCAGGCCTGCGGTTACCTTCCCAGCTGCAAGGCGTCACTGCCCCTTGGCTTGTACCAAGTTATACTGCTTGTGACAACTTGCCCAAGGTTGTTACGTAGCTTTGCCCCGAGTAGGATTTGAACCCATGACCTGTTGGTCACTAGTCCAACGCTTTACCCATTGCACCACCGCGCCACCAACATTGCCGTAATAATAAAGCTGGCATGACATTTGGCCAAGTTAGATGGCAGTCTGGCGATTTTGCCCAGTACAGACTTCGGGGCTATTATGCGCCTTCATTCATTGGTTGATTCCGGCATTTGATAAATCGTTTACTGACTGACTAACTTACTTCCCTAAGAATATGCGCATTCCATTTCCAGGCCAGAGGTTGTAATAGGCGACCAAACCTGGCTTTAGTTTCTTGTGCTTATTTTGTGTTATAGTGAATTTTGTTACGGATGCATGTTTGCATTTGTTGTGTTAGATTTAGTTTTTCAGTACTAAGCCAAGAGATTAGCTGGGAAGAACGTCTCTGAAATGACCTATTTTGTGTCGGGTGGGACATAAAACTCCACTCAGTCAATCAGTCTGGGTGATTTTGCAAATTACTTAATATTAAGATGATTGATATTTCATAATTCTAAGTATTATGTATTATGCTATCAAGCTGCAAGCATTATTGATAGGATTTGTAAATAATGAATGCAGAGATGGTTTATTGTGCAGTGAATTTGTTGGTGTTATTGTAGAAGATAAAGGTGCTGCATAACAACAGTACATTGTTCTGAAGAACTTTACTGGACTTCAGTTAATGAATGCATGTAGGACAGTGGAGAGTGAATGTGTGGTCAGTTTGGGGTCATCTGTGGACCATGCTATTAGTGCAGTTATTTGTGAAATTGATTGTTGTTAGATTATAAAAACCGTCAATAGATGTCACTCATTTATTTGGTCTTAACTTTGTATTTTGTTCACACGTAGGCACAGTGTTCACAGCAAGGCTGACAAAAGTCATTTTTAGGTTTTAAAAAAGCCTAAAATGTGAAAAAGTCCAAAATTTAGTTTTTAGGTCGACTCTAGTGGGTCTCAAATGTCCGTTCGTTCACAAAACGTTCCTTCGATTTCAGTGAAATTTGGCACGTAGGTGGAGGTCGATGAGTGATGCACGATGGTCTGCAGTATGACGGTGACCCAATCCAAGGTCAAGTTCACGAGCCATTGAAAGTTGGAAATCCTTTCATTTTCAAAAGCTATCTAATTTGCCATTTACAATGGGAGCCGGCAACTGACCACAGATTCTTAAACTATGGCACAATATCTAAATTTGATTGGGCCCGATTTTTTATATTTGTCTTAGTTTTTGTCTCACGTGACTTTGAATTTGGCAGAAACGTCAATTGTGAAGAGTTAACCGTCAGTCCGGCACGGGCCTAATTTATTTACGTTTTAAATTTTCAATATAATTTATGCACTAAAGCTTAATTAACATTTTAAATGCACAAAATATAAATAACTGTAGTTAAATAGGCAGTCTGTTCACACAACTCACAGGCATTGCGCACACACATGCATTGTAGCAGAAATACTGTTTTGCAGTTAAACAGAAATGTAACAACTATGTACATGTGTTACAATACGACATACGACAAGGCAATAGTAGACAGCAAACTTCACCCTGGTGCCACCACCTAGTGAACTTGATATAACATAGTTATCTTAGATTCTTCCCCATTGGCCCCATTACGTGAAAACATGTCATCCACAAAACCGGAAGTACATAACGTATTGCATTAGAAGAGGACTGAGCCACGTACAGAGTCTCCAGTGATAATGTACAGAAAATTTTGTGAAGTTTGGACGTGGTTTTCGAGATGCAAGCAGACAGAATAAAACGTGGCAGTTGCTGAAAGTGCTGCTCAGGCTGACAGACGGGGGATCTGTGACTGTGTACGTTATTTGTACAACAGGACAACATTTCAACTGATACAGATATGATGTTTGTTGGAAAAGCAGTAGCAAAAATTCACGTCTTTATTTGCCAAATTTCGTGTGCAAGTTTCAGTTGTTTTATGATTTTAGCACCTGCATGTAACTAATAGATGTACTATCTGTGCATCTATTGATATTGTAATTTACCACATACCTGACAAGACGCTATTAAATTATATGCTTTAATACGTGGCAAGGACGTTATTTCTACAGCACATTGTCCTACAAATCAGCTATACAAGAGTGCAGTGCGTGACGTACGGCGTTAAATAAATAATACAAATATAAAACTAAGAAAATACGAGTAAAAGCAAGAAGTGTATCACAGGCATAAGAACTAGACCGTGTTGTATCACAGCTTCGTACAGTATAATTATGTAAATATATCATACATAAGCGATTTGAAACAACGGTGGTGACTTTAGATTGATGTAAACAAATTACAAACTAAGCAGTAACACTCTCCAGTCGCTGCAGAACCGGCAGGATAGCTAGCAACACCATCGCCCCTGGAGTGGCGTGCGAGAGTGAACCCATGGTATACTGTCCCATGCCAGATTTCAGCTTGATCGGTAAATACTGTCGCCCATCATGCCCATGTGGGGCGAAATACCGCCAAAAGCCGCGATTTTGTCAAATTTTCAAGTTTGTGCGGCTCCTATGTTTCAACCCCCTACCCCGATCATTCAGGTCCAAAATTTGGCAGGAGAGAATGAACCCGTGATCGATGTATTGTACTGTACCACTTCAAATTTTACCTTCGTCGGATATTATTGCCGCCACACGGTACGAAAAACGCGATTTATATCAATTTTGTACTTTGGGAATCCTTTGCCTACCCCTTCGCCGCTCGAGGGCCAGATTTGGCATGTGAGAGTAGACCCACAATGTACGATCACGTGCAAAATTTCATCTGAATCGGTTTATTCTGTCGCCCTTGAGG
>Ga0209780_1003811_pt1 | contig 11396 bp, 10 predicted proteins | sample WorMetexBAHAMAS2_FD_187384 | JGI IMG/M metagenome (GOLD analysis project Ga0209780, IMG submission 187384) | Marine gutless worms symbiont microbial communities from Max Planck institute for Marine Microbiology, Germany - Inanidrilus exumae... | ecosystem: Host-associated > Annelida > Digestive...
CTTTACCGGCCCTCCTTCCTCCACTGCTGCTCATCTATACAGTTCTCATTCCCTTCCCGGGGTTTTGCTTGCGGTGCCTTTCCAAAAAAAATTTCGGCGCCCTTAGCATAACGGCGAAACTATAGACCGAATCCGAAACGAAAAACATTGTGACTGGGAGGCATAAAAATGGTACAGTGACTTCATCGCCGGTGGAGGGGGTCGAAAAAGTTCCATAATTTTTTGTTTGTCGATCCGTGACGTTTCTGAATGGTAAAGTTTGTGCTAGGGGCCTAACGATATCGACCTTAATTAAGCCGTTTTAATTTAGAAACGGTTGTTGATATCGTTGTACAGATTTGTAACTGTGCAGGTGCGTTCAACTTTGTCTCTGTATCACCAGGTGGCGCCACCGCAGAACGTTAACTCGATAATACGGTCAAATTTGGGGTTTTCGCCCCTCAGGTGACAAGATGCACCGATAAACGTGAACACATATAAGGTTCATCAGTCTTGCATGCCAAGTTTCGCCAAGATCGGTGATAGTAGGCTAAGTGAGTGATAACTCACTTAGACAGTACTGTTGTAGTAGCCTAAGTGTCATACAGTTAGTGACTCAAGCTGCTTAGCCAGCCGTTCACAGGTCAAGCCAACTGCGCTCGCCTTTGCGGCTAGCTCCATCGGGGATTAAGCAGCCTGCATCTCTGGTCTACATTGGCTTGCTGGTTAAGGTTTCCAGCAACACGGCGCAGAGTTACAAGACAATTAGGACAAACAAACACTCCTGTGCCGTGGCGCGTTCATGGGCCTCTGAATGATCAAGGCCCGTCGCGTGATGTCGGCTGACACTTTTTGTCATCTGCAAGGAGATGCAGACAATAAATAAGTAAGTATGTTATAAAGTACTGACGATGATATTGAGTTCTTTTTTAATTGTATGCTGTCACACGCAGATGATTACGAGCGCGATAATCAGAACTACACTATCAAAACAAGAACTAACATGTCTGTCTGTTACTCTACCATTCTGGTGAATAAATGTGTTCATTGTTCTATGCACATTAATTTTGATGTGGTATGGTCGCTGATAGTTGCATCAAAGACGATATAAATATTCTCGGCCATATCCCCTCGCGGGGATAAAAAGTATGTCCCTCGAGCTGGTAGTTTACTGCCGTGTGTCACGTAGTAGTGTGGTTGCGCGTCGGGGTGTTAGTGTTTATGTAAACAGTGTCGTAAATCAGTATTGCATGCCAATTCTGGCATCGTGGTTATCATTTCGTTGTTGTAGTTGGATTATATTAGGAAAAGGGCTTCGTAGATGTGTTGCATAGTTTGCTTAGTTGATCTTCGGTTAGTTTACGGGAAGTTTATGCACCTCGGCCTAGATATTTGTTTCAGTCGTCGTTTCTGACTCATCTGCTCCATTTAAGTGCTTAGAAGCACCATATACTAAGTACTGTTTTGTTCCTGCTTTGTTTTAGTGATAATGTGAGAGGTTCATGCAAGTGGGCATGCCAGGAAGTTGACCTGTAACCAGTGCGGTGCATAGTATCATTGAGAACAATTCATGTTGTTTCAGTGACAGCTTTTATGATATTTAAAGTCTTTTTGGTGTATTCAGTATATTTAGTGTTTTTAATATATTGTTTGTAGTGTAGTTCAAATTAGTTTTTGTTGTGTTTTTGCAGCATGACTAACCGAACAAACTGCACTGCGATGTGACAGTAGATCTTCGGGACTATTATCTTGAGCTTGATCAGACTTCATGGCAGTCTGTTAAAATGTAATAGCCTATATTTTGTACATATCTGTGTTTTCATTGGAACACGTGTAACCTGCAGAGATTGTCAAACATATGAAACGGAGAAGTGTCGGCGATGAAGCCCGATCCGTTGGACACTGCTGTTGTGAACCACAGAATGGATGATTGTGCTGTCCAACAGAGGTCACACGGCAGTAAAGACAGAGATGAGTCGCCAACAGACACGCATTCATCACGTAGTGTGAAAAGTTCTGGTTCACATAGTCCGAGAAATTCGGATGTCGTTTTTGAGAGTTGGGACATGGTAAGATGCTAACAGTGATTAATAATCTTAATAATGTGCTGCAGTGTTATGTGCTTTTGCTGCAGGTTACAGTAATGCAGCAAAACTTATCGAGACACTGCTTGAGTCGTGCTTATGAGTTGTGAAATTAATTACCCGGTACCGTAATATGACGGCAAACAGCTGTTAGTGGTGATGAATAGAAAGCCAATTTGTAAGCAGGTTATGAAAGAAATTATGTCAAATAGTAATATCTCCATGTTCCAGTCTGTACATTCCTCAACTCAACTCAACTTTATTGTAACATATTTGCAGCTGAACAGCTGATTTGCTAAATATATACACAAGCTATAGGCCTAAACATGTGCGATAATCAAATGCAAATAAAGATACATATAAAAGTAAAAATACAATGAATAATGCTAATACAATAAAAAAATACAATGAATAATGCAGTATAATAGAAATATAGTCAGAGTCAAACAATTGTTATAGTGTGATGCTAATAGTAGGGATGGTGAACAATCTAAACGGATCTGTCTATGAATTGTATATTCTGTCCTGATAGTGGCTCAGTGCGTACTGGACAAATGAACGATATCATTTAGTGCGAGTATGTGACCTTGGAAATTTTTCATAGGATCTAAGTGTAGAAATATGGGATGGTAACTCCGGGTCTCATAGAAGATGGTGAAGACAAGAAGTAGACTGGGTGATGTTATGGAAAAATTTATGTGAGATATCTTCTCTGCGACTGGCTAGCGAGTTCAAATCTGCAGCAAATAGCATTGATGAGTACGACATCCCTCGAGAGAAATTTAGAACGATTTGTATGGCTTGCTTCTGGATAGCTTCAAGTTGTAGAGTATGAGATTTTGTTAGTGCATAGTGCCATACAGGGGCACAGTACTCAAGAACTGGTCTTATAACTGCAGTGTAGTAATGAAAAAGTTGTGCTAGTTAGTCCTGCTCTTTTAAGCTGCTTTAGAAAGTATAACCTTCGAGTGGCTTTTTTTAACAATGTTGTCAACATGAATAGTCCAGGACATTGTTGAATCAGTGTAAACTCCAAGCAGTTTGAATGAGGTGGCATGATTTGTTGATGTTTCTATGCACAGAAACTATGTACATGTATAGCTGGTTGGCCCAGGTCTTAGAAAGTGTATTAGGTTGTCACTCATGCTCATATTGTCAGTTGATGTGGGAAGCTTGTTGTTTTTATCTGCTTCTGTGCTGATTGTATGTGAGTTTTGTTGGACAAAAAGGCAATGAGGTCAGGCGGTTACTGCATCATTGGCCACCGTTAACTGACGGAAATCTCTACCCAAGACCTTGTCCTTGATATAGTCTATTTTTGTGCTGAAAGGTGACGTCAATCTTCCAACCAACCATCAAGCCTCTCCAATGTAGTATCCTTGAAATGTAGCATATATGGGCTAGGATGCAGTTACAGATAAATGGAAAATTATGGGTTGTAATTACAGTAGTTGCATGGGTTAGCTGTTCAATGGCATTTATTATGTCTGTTTGATTGTTTTCCACATGATGTCTCAAAACCAAAGTTGACATGGAAATGTTTCAGCATGAGTCCTGGAAAATTTTATTTTGGGGTCAGTAGGTCAACTTTATGAGGCAAAAAAACATTTCCGACATGGGTCATGGTGCTCTTGCTGGCTTCTATGCATTTGAGTTTGGCTTCTATTATTCAGAGCCGATCTCTTAACACTGTAACGGACAAATATTGTATGTTTTGGTAAAATATAAGTATATTAATTTTGTTGTTTCTACTTTTAGCCACACAGCAGTGATGAATCAGATGAACCTTCTGGTCAGTCTGATGTAGTGTCGACGTCATTACATCCAGTTGTGATTCGTTGGCATGGTGAAGGACAGAATGTGTTTTTATCTGGCAGTTTTGATGGATGGAAAACAAAGATACCTCTTGTTCGAAGGTGCAGCTTGCTTTCTCAACTTTGTATTAGAGACATTGCTAGCAATTTATGTGTAATTAGTGTTTAATTAATATTTGGAAAAACAGCTGATAAACAAAAGTGGTGGTAGCAGTATCATCATTATTCATTGTACTTATAATTACCATACATTATAGTGCAAAGAATGACACATCAGTCCCATGTGCCATGTTGCTTTTCCAGCACTTGGTAGTCACCATTTTTACCATAACAAGTGTCCAAAGTAATTTGCGCAGATTTTCTTGTTGTCACCTTGTCAAGTCACCCCTCGTAGCAGCGAATGCGTTCGTCTGCCATGTGCATTGGCCAGGCACATTCATCATGCATCGTAGGTTACCATGGGTCACCATGCTTCCCCTAAAAAGTGCCCCTTCCCATGGATGGCTGTGGACCCTGATCTAATGCATGGTTCCTTGGACCCACATGGAATGTTGATCAGTTCAGCTTTTTTGGCACAGATCACCCATGTGCTCAATGCACAGACACAGAGACCACACACATGTACATCTCATGCACTGCATTCAGGCCTAAAACTTGTCACAACATCGTGATAAAATTCACTGTTAACAGCAGTGTCAAATACAGCTTGTCTGTGTAGAATTCACAATTAGTGAACAATATGATTATACACAGTATTGGAAACAGTACAAGGAACAAATGCTGTTGCTGTGAAATACTAATAGGAAGTCATAACTGTATGATCTGTCTGTTACTGCCGATGACCTTAACTGTTTGTTAAAGGTCATTTTAGCTCCTGAAGACCCCTCTGTGGCCAGTCTCGAAACGTGTGGTGGCATATGTCGTATAAATAACTAATGTTAGTCTTTGGAAGTCACATCCAAGTTGCCGTTTCTGCTGACATGAAAACAGTACTGATTGATAGAAGTATTTGTTTTCGCGTTTATAGGCCACGTCACAGCACTGCATAGATGTGGCCTATTATTACAGATGTCGCATATAGTGTGGTGTATGTGTCTGGCTGTATGTTCAATGTTGGTCACACGAGATCCCCATGGGAAGGGGCAATTTTAGGGGTGTTAGGGGTTGTCAGGACATTGGAAAGCATTGGGAGTATCTGCTGTGGTGTATGTAGCAAAAGGGATGATTCAGTTGTCAGTAATGGCATGCAGCGAGAGGGATCTTTCAGTTCTCAAACAGCATAATAGCAGGACTACTGCATCCAACTGCCATGCTCCCAACTGGGCAGTGTCACTGTCACAGTACATTGTCTCTGGTGACAATTTCACTTCCCTCATATGTGGCCTTTCATCATAATTCCTTGTCCACTTGTTCTTTATTCAGTTGACATTTTTTCCTCTGAAATATCTCACATGTGACATTGCTGTTTTGTAGCCAGTCAGAAATGTTTACAGTTATCAACGTGCCACAAGGTGTACATCAATACAAGTTTCTGGTTGATGGACGATGGTTGTGTCACCCCTATGAGGTTGTCATGTTGCTTTAACTTTAGTTGTTGTTTTTACAAAACCTACTGGATAAGTAGGATGTGTTCACCGTCCAGTTTTAATATTCTTATGATTAGGGCCCACAGTTTTCCGCGAGCCGCGGAATTTCGAGCCGAGCCGCGGAATTTTGCGGTTGCCACGGAATTTCCGTGTTTCCGCGGAATTTCACGGAATTACACGTAAACACGGAAATTCCACGGCAACGGCCAAATTCCGTAAGTCTGTATTGCTGATGTAATTGTGACACGCAGTCCCTTTGGACAGCTACGCAGGCCTGTTGATTTCAGTGACGCGTTTACACGTTTAGTTTGCTTACTTACAGTACTTTGACTGATTATGACTGTTATGATGATATCACATCATATCACTGATATCGCTAATATCACTCAGTGACTGATATGACTGATCAGTGATCACATCAAACTTTGAAACCTACAACTTTGATTTAATGATCGATTTTACCACTAACAGTTGAATTAAAATTGAACATTTCTCATTTTGATATCACATGACGGTTGAGAGGCCGTTTTTGCTCACTTTTGTCATCAGAATTACCGTTTTTATGAAGAAACGTGAGAAATTAATTCTTCCAATTATATTGTATATTTATGTAGCAGTAGACTCGTGCAGTGCTACCTTTTATTATTTAAAATTATAAGTATATAACTGGGCCAAAGTCGGCACAGTGTAGTCTAAAATGGGCGGCCGCGGTGAGCCGCGGAATTCCAAGAATTTGCCGCGGTGAGCCGCGGAATTTGGCAAACGGCGCCGCGGAATTTGGCAAAATTTGCCGCGGAAAACTGTGGGCCCTACTTATGATAGCTCTTGTATCGCATTTATTGTGTAGATTTTAGTAGCCAGAAAATTAAGGTACTTGGCTTAATTGTGGCATGATTGTGATATTTTTATTTTCTATGTATTTGTGATGGCCTGCCATTCTATGAGAGAAGAGTTTGTCAGAAATATACTGCACTAAGAAACCACATTTTTGATTTCAGGCAGAAATACTGTGAAATATTTCCTTTCATTGTTAAGTTGTTTGTGTGCAGTGTTGCTCCATACACAACAATTTTTTATATTTATTGGACTAAACTACATATGTGAGAATTGATTGCTTTCATCGTAGCTTGGTGTGTACGACCAGCAGACTGATGTTGCACTACTTATTGTGAAATGAGTGATGATTGTTTATTGCAGCCTCAAGTGTTGGGAGAGATTGGCAGTCCGAATAACGTGTTGACATTGTCCGAGCATGACTGCGATGTTTTTTCTGCTCTCAACACCGATGACGTTACCAGACCACTGCCACTGGCAGCAGAGAAACCTGCTAAATGTCCGACACCTCCACCAAGTATGTCTCTGTTTCTGCATGTCGTTACCTTCACAGAGAAGCTTGTGTAGTTGCCTTTGTGTTACCGTTAACAGGATTATCAAGAAGATGTGCATAAATTTTCACAAAGTTTCGGGAACAGTTGCTTTGATTTTGAAGACGATAGGGATCCTTGTGCGCTGTTACTACAGCTGTTACTGCTGCTGTTATTATCAGTTGTAGCTTCGTACAGTCGGTGGGGCTGTAATGCACCTTGATTCATTTGTTGATATTGGTGCTATATAAATTGTTAGCTTGCTTACTTGCCTTCTTCCTTACTTTCGTCTTTACTAACTTTCTTCCTTACTAATTTACTTCCTTACTTTTCTAATTGTTTTAGAATAGGCCCGTTCCCTTTCCAGACCGAAGGTTGTAAGAGGCGACCAAACCTGGCTTTAGTTTTTTTGTGTTCATTTTGTATTTAGTATATTTTGTTGCAGACACGTTTGCTTTTGTTGTGTTAGGTTTAGTTTTTTAGTACTGAGTCAAGAGATTGGCTAGGAAGAATGTCTCCAAAAATACTAATTTTGTATCAAGTGGGATGTAAAATGTTAATCAATCAATTTTTTTAGTTGTTGTTTAACCAGCATCTTCCTTTTCTGGAGTTGGACCAGAGAACCTTCGGGTGTAGTTGGAGCAGGTTTTTGCAGATTGGGTAACCTTCCTGCCACGCAAAGCACACTGTCAAAGCACTGAAGCGAACTCGAAGCACAGACATCAACCACAGAAAGTCACCCACTGTTCAACTGGACCTCATCCTTTCTGATACACCAACTGACTGTTGAGAAAAGATGCTGCACCCTTTATGCTGGCTGTCTGATGCATGCCCATAAAGTCTACTAATCGTTGTTGTTTGCAATAAACGTATTTTCTCTAACAAGATTCTTCCCGACACTTCCCTGACTTTGGTAAGTTAGTTACTACAGGTCCACCCTCGTTATTCCACCACCCGTTAATCCACCAAATTTGCTAACCCGCCAAAACTGCACAGAACGAACTCATTCCCATGTTAAAACCACTCGTTTATCCACCTATTTGCCAACTGCCGTCCGCCAAAACGTTTTCAATAGCAACCTATTGATTTACCACTTGTTAATCCGCCAAACTACACTACAGCCATAATTATTTCCTGCTAAACTTCTGTTGAAACCCGAAAGGGCCATGAAAAATTTCTGTCAGGGCAAGATAACTGGCTGTTTTAATGCTCAGTAAATTGAAAAAACTGATAAATAAACTATTCGAACTGGGCATGCACTGATTTTTTTGCAAGATCATTCAGTACCGTTTTACAACAGTAATATGATGTTGTGTGGTGCATATAGGCTTACTCTGTCCAGACACGAACACAATACACACCCTGCCCCACAAAAGGCTTGTTTTCGTTAATCCGCCAAATTCGTTAATTCGCCAAATTTTCAGAAAACTAATTCCCAGTTTGTTAACAAAACTTAACTAAATCATTTTCACACACATAACCTATATTTTCATACAAACAAGAGTACAGTAAATGTAACAAATATTTTACATTGCAAGGTGGTTCCTAGTTCCAGTGAATGGAGAAGCATCTAACTGATTTGGAACACTTAAGTCCCAAGACAGTGGAGAGCAACTTATCACAAACTAGCGGCTTACCTGGCCAAAGGCCGGGTAAGCCGCTAGTAATTCGTAAAGGTATGATTCATAAAATTCGCCTGCATGCTGGTGACACTGCCTCGCGTTCGGCCGTGTCACCAGCGCACTGCGCGCGTGGCTCATGCCGCCAGTGTAGTACTTTTACATGTTTACTCTGAAGTGCTCATGTGTGGCACATCTTAATAGTTCACCGAAGCATTTATGCCACAGTCCACGAATGGAATGAGCAATGGCCGTCTGTAGTTGCAAGCCACAGAGCATTACTGTGCTATGTCCAGTAAAATTATACTGCTTTTGTTGACAAGTATGTAACATTCTCACAGTTACTGCATGGAAATCCAATAGCTGGGAGTCAAAAGTTTACGACCTTGTGATTGCCATTCTAGTGAAGTGCTGTAACTGTCACACAACCATGATGCTAATTCCATAATATGACCTGTTTTCCACATGTTAACTGACGTTTGTGAAACTTTTCTGTGCCGTGTATTGATGCTAGTAAGAAATTTTTGAATTAATCAGAGTTCGGTGAATGTTTTAGAGCTGGCAGGCCGTGTTCCGCCGAGCGGATATTGTCAGTACATCCCTCCGCGAGATGCTGGTGGCTGTCACTTTGTGCGACATGGACCACCTGCATTGCCGCCACACCTCTTGCAGTCTGTTCTCAATGCTGACTTACCCGAGCATGTCAGTAGCTCATTTTTTACTTTTTGCATTACAGTCCATCTTTCTTACGTTTATTCACTGGCACTGTTTGTTTCATTTTACCAAGTGAAACATATGCAACTAGATGGAAAGTACTCTGAGAGAGTACAACTGCCCGCGAAAGTTTGCCCGATGGTGCTGCTTACATGGGGCCATTTCGGCATTTAGGTACATCGCGTTCGCTGATTGTGGGTACAGTTAATCATCACCATGCTTGTGATACATAAAATGTAAACAATGCTGGTTTACGGAGTTTTTTGACCGTTACTTCCACATCCTTCTACCAATCGTAACGAAACATGAACTTGGTCTTCTCTTTCCCCCAAGGAACCTTACCAAAAAATTTTTTGGTACAAATCCATCCACAGTCTTTTTAGTTATCGTGGTCACAGAGAGACAGACAGACACACACACAGAGAGAGAGACAAACCAACGCCGGTAAAACCATATTCTATTGCTTTCATGGGGATAATTATACATGGTCAAGTTTCTATCACAAGCCAGTGTTAGTATCAAAAATGTCTGAATGGACCAAGCTGGTTTTGGCAACGAGGCATTTTTTGTTTGTCCTACACTGTTGTATGGGAATTCAATATCTCCAAAATCAAGGGTATTCCCTTTAGAATATTGTTCCTGCTTTTTTAGCCACGGCATGTCAACTATCATAAGTATTGTCACCTTAGTTTGATCATCGCAAGTTTATCACACTGAACATCCACCTTTGTTAACAACACGTTGGCCATGATGCAGAGCTTTGCATGGTTTATCTGTGACAGCTGAGACTTGTTATTTTTATTTTCATACATTGTTGAGTCATCTAGTCAATGTGCTAAAATGAATCCTGGTTGTGCGGTATGCTGCTGATAAGTTGGTGGTTGTCGATGGTGATGAGGTTTGCTGCTGGTAAGTGATAAGTTGTTGTTGTGTCTGTGCATGTATAATAGATGGATCCGACGCTATTGCCAGAACCAAATCACGTTGTTCTGAATCACACATTTACACTATCAATAAGGGTCAGTACAGTGTTTCTGAATAGTTTTTACTTTCCGTGTAACAGTTTGTCTGCATTTGCTGAATATAATGATGCTTCAGGTATTGTATAGTCGGCTGTCAGACACAATGTCAGCTACATAGGTATTTAAGTAGCTTACGAAAACATTTTGTACTTGTAAGAGAATGCACTAAGTGTTTCATAAATTGAACAGGTAATGTAAAATGTTGTGCATAAGAACGCAATTTTACCATTATTAGCGTTAGACCACATTGCAGCAATAGCTAGATGCGGCCTGTTGCTACAGATGGAGTAGCCTGGTCTGTCTGCTGGTGACGTTTGTGAGCCCTGCGAAAACGGCTGATTGGAGGTAGACTCGGATGGGCCCAAGGGACCATGTATTAGATGGGGTTGAGGTTCGCCCACTGCAAGGGGCAATTTTTGGAGGTTTTTCGGTCCATTGATAAGCACTGGAAGTCTCTGCTGCAGTGTGTGGAGCAAAAAGGATCATTTAGTTCTCAATCATGTGATATGGCCTTAATTAGCCTGCCAAGTAAAATATTGCCTAGTAGTATGCCCACTTGCATTTGGTGATAGTTGCCCATACTGTTTGAGGTATTCATTGTGTCTCGCACTTACTGATACCGTGAAAATGTAAACGTGTATTATCATGATTGTTAATTCCGATTTTAACGGCATATTTTGGCCTAAAGTTACGTGTTATATAAAATGTGTATTCTACACCACATTTTGCAGTAGTCCATGCATTGCTGATTACTGTTGCTTGAATGCTACTCTGTATTATTCATTTGCTGCAGGACGGTGTAATGGTTCTCAGTGCATCGCATCGCTACCGGCATAAATTTATCACGACGTTACTGTATCGACCTATATAGTCATTTGTGGTGTTGGTCGTTTGTTTATAAAATGCCATGTTGTGTTATTTATGTTAATGCTGCAGTTATTGCTAACTTTCCACATAGCAGTAATAAAAATAAAAAGTTATTCTCACTTTCTTGAGTGTGATTTGATGGAAACGTAAATAAATGAATCTTGTAGTGGTGCACAATTCTGACAAATTCCTGTACCCTGACTGACGTGTCATTGAAATAATACATTAATAAAATAATGTGATCGCATCTTTGAAGGATCCATGTTGTAAACCACAGAAATGAATTGTGAATTTTCAATAATGCATCTGCTAATTGAGCATCTTAAGCTAGCAAATGAATATTATAA
>Ga0209780_1003812_pt1 | contig 11396 bp, 9 predicted proteins | sample WorMetexBAHAMAS2_FD_187384 | JGI IMG/M metagenome (GOLD analysis project Ga0209780, IMG submission 187384) | Marine gutless worms symbiont microbial communities from Max Planck institute for Marine Microbiology, Germany - Inanidrilus exumae... | ecosystem: Host-associated > Annelida > Digestive...
ATCGTCACGGATTTGGTCCAGCCATCGTTTCGGAGGACGACCGGGACGACGCTTCCACGAACGATCCGGGGGTCGACCAAGAGACAAGTCGACCTGGCAACTTAGGGCCTGATGTCCTGGGACATTGCTCGGCGTCCTGGCAATGTGACCGAAAATGGCATTGCGGCGTTTGACGATGTGACCAATCACCGGGGGAGACCGGTCTGGATTGTGACTTGTAACTTGTAGTAATAGTTGATGAGAAGCTGATGCTTTAAAAATCCACATCTTGACTCCAGTCGTCCAGCCTCTTCTTGAAAACATTAACAGACGAAGCCTCCACAACTGAAGACGGCAAACTGTTTTATGCACAGACAACTCTTTACGTGATTGATATCCACTGCCCACGTGATCGCTTGGCGTCTGGTCTGTTGACAGGGCGGGCGCGTGTTGGAGTAAATAGGCTGTTAAAATGCCATCCGTCTCACATATCCGTCCACCAACGCGAAAACCTCCAAAAATAGACGAAATCATCGCGATGTATCCGTACGCGGGCTGACTGCCGATGCCGATGACGCCAGTGTGACGTCAGCGTGACGTCAGCGTCTGGTATTTTCACGCGAGTGACACGACGGGCTTGACCGGCGGTCACTGCGTGGTCAGTGCGCGCCGTACTACAACATGAGTGATGACCTTTTAACAGCCGACAGTTCTACACGTGCCAGAATATTTCTAATATGTACTGTATCGCGAAATTATTTCAACTCTGCTGTGACGCGATAATAAGCCGAACTACTTGATCTGTCGTTGTAATTCTGGCTTGAAGTGACACTAACAGGCCTATACGTTCAAAATCTTAAACTTATAGGAACTTCTCCCAAGTTCCGGAAGCATTCTCATGTAAACCTTGACTGTTATCGTTAAAACCGGAAACAGTAATAGGCCTATACATAACGTCGTCAGTGCACATAATTATCCCCGCGAAAGCGAGGCAATATGTTTTTACCGGCGTTGGTTTGTGTGTCTGGGTGTGTCTGTCTGTGTGTCTGTGTGTGACCACGATAACTAAAAAGATTGTGGACGGATTTGCATCAAATTTTACGCGAATGTTCCTAGGGGAAAGGGAAGACCAAGTTCGTGTTTCGTTACGATCGATAGAGGGATGTGGAAGTAACGGTCAAAAAAATCCGTAAAACGGCGATTGTTTACAAAAACCGGCGATTGTTTACAAAATAGCTCCGTCGGGAAATTCGGAACTAGCAGGCCGCAAAATAGTAGGCGTGGGAAGTGTGTTGCCAAGTGTTGGCGACAAAAACGCTTTCGCGGGGATTTGTACTCTCTCAGAGTACTTTCCATCTAGTTGCTTATATGCTTTTTTGAGAAAGCATAATTAACATTTTATCAACGATTTGACTGTTGCACATTTATCTAGTAAACGAACTTTTGCCGAGTACTAGGCCTACTCAATCATTACGTAAACCAACAAACTAACAATTGCACGTCAAAGCTGTCACAAGATAACAAAACTTCGCAGCATCAACGTTGTCAAAATTACTGTAGTGTTAAAAGGTCGAGATCGCCACATAACGTCAACAGCTGCTGTGTGCTGCAAACTTAAGATTCTCAGCTAGTCAAGTGTTAGAGCCCTAGTTAAAACAAGGTGTCGCCCTAACGGGACGTAACACTACTGGTCCTCCGTCGCGTGCTGCCCCCTGGTGAGTTACGTTGCATAATGGAGTGTTACAGACGACGACAGACGACAGACGACGATACGCCAGCGACCGTTACTAGTCTGAGCCACCTACACTGTGTGTACGGCGGGCCAGTAATAAACTGGACTAGTAAACTCTCAGTAATAATCTCGGTAGTTCGTTCGAAATACGACACTATAACAGCAAGTAAAAAATGAACCTTCTCAGCGTCGACGTGAAGGCGTTCAGCTTTCTATCCCAATTCAAAAAATCTCTTACATCGATTGATTTGTTTGCACTGAGTCACTGAATTTTCCTGAGGTTTTTATATATTGTGTATCGTTCGTATTTTTGTGTGGTTTGTTTTTACACTCGCGTTTTTGGGCTGCCGTAAGCGCAATATGTAGCCTGACACGTTCTGTTCTGTCAACGTGCACCAGTGCTTGCTTGTCTCAATGTACTTTGAACAAATAAATGATGATGACGAAAAAGAAGAAGAAAAGTTTAACTTGACGCAGCACTATGTCATCACGGATACGGGTATAGTACGTTCGGGTCGGGTACGGGTCGGGTAGGTTTTTTGGCCACGGATCGGGTACGGGTACAGGTAGAAAATGTCAGCCACGGGTGGGGTCGGGTAATAATTCTGCACCCGCAGATTCCTAGTGCCAAGTACTTCGCAACATAGTGATGCAACACGTCTAAGGTGCGGTGCGACCTTTATGACGACCGTGTTACGCTTTACTGCTCGATTTCACGGTGAAAAAAAATCAACAATCGGTAAAGGGTCCGGTAGTTTTCGCCAGCCTCTACATTGTTACGTTACGTTTAGTTTTCTCGGTGTTCTTATGATGGCGCCGCAACATGTCAGAACAGCGTCGATATTATGTAATTATGTACTCAGCGGCTATTTCACCTGTCACGCAGTTTCCTATCGATCTTTTCCGTATATTATGCAATTTAACCGACAGAAATGATCCAGCGGCTTTCTTTCACACGTCGAGAATAAAGTCGCTAAATAAAAGATCTGTTACGTAACCAGAAGCGCATCTACCGCAAAGAGACCGCGCGACGCGCTATATCAGTTGAAATCTTCTCAACGGCTGCACAGCTGTACGAAAAAAATCCCATGTGAAAAGGCTTGCAACAGGTAACTGACTTCGAAGGTCACTCTCGTTCATCGGAATTGACGCATTCGAATAAAAATGGTGCTTGTGAAATAACAATCATGGTGTTTTTGAGATTACGCCCCCTGACTATAAGCCATACGTCACTTGAACTCACTTCCTATTAGTGGTCTGTAACAACAACGTCTCTATCTTGCGCCGTTTCCGAGATATTACCACGCACGTGTACAGTCTACAGTCTACATGCCTGTCATCTTGCGAAATTCCTTCCGTTTCGACGAGACATTTGAAAGTACAAGCAATGTGCACTTCTTTCCGATTCATCGTAGTTAATAATTAATGTATGTCCTGAGGTTTGGAAGTTAGAAAGTTAGACGGCAACAGTTACCTTCAGATTCACCCAAGGTTACTTGGTAACGGTGCCATTCGATAGGCCACATACGAATTTCTCTTAGACATCGATTGCAACAACTGACTCTATCCAAAGGTCACTTTAATAACTAATCATTATAAACTTTTACATTGGAATGCTTTAACAATGGCAATTTATGATTGCTCGTTCAGTATATTTTGTATAGGCCTACCGGTATTTATCTACTTTCGTACTGTCTGGCATCAAAATATCGCATACTAATTTACGGCGAAATACACAATAGAACTAGAAAGCGGGGCAAAGCCCAGCGTATAACCCGCCGGCATGCAAAAACGCGACTGTGCATTTCTTACTTACTTACAGACTGGCTATGTCTGAAAATATAGAGGGATAAGTCGGCTTCATATAATCATAATAAAGCATTACTGCCACCTAGCGAATGTCCTTTAAAAACCAGCGCACAGCGTATTTTATCCTAAGTGCACTCACTGCCCATGCAAATGAGCCACAAGATCTCAGGGGTTACCGGACAAAAGTTCATCACATTTTTATCATACGTAGAGGAATCATCGTCGATGTTAATGCAACAATCGATGTTGCAATATTCCCATCCGTTGTTGAATGCCAGTGCACAGAATGAAGACGGGGTGTGTCAATTTTCGCCAACACGCGCCACAAATCGGTCACCATAGCAACGTCCGTCGAGCGAGCCGTCGCAATCAGAATGCTTTATTATGAAGCCGACTTATCCCTCTATATTTTCTGAAAGTTTGGCGAAGATAAATTTAGGCACTCTTGTGGAAACATCGGAAACGAACAACGTTTTGCGAATCCCGCCTTTACCCCCAGCCGAAGCAGGTACTCGACTTAGCGACTCCAGAGGGATGTAAGGCTGAGCGGAAGTATGTTACGTGAAAGCGGACCAGCTGGGAATTAAAGTCGATCGCAAGTCCAACGCCCTACCGCAGCGCCACCACGCAACATGTTGTTGAATGACAGGGGGGCGACATTTAAAAAAGAAAGTAACATAAGCTAAATATAAGCCCGCCGCCGGCATGACCGGGAGGGCTAATAAATCACAACTGGTAAAACGCATCAGCATCTTAGTTTTGTTTTCTGCAGTTAATCGCGACAGTTCTGGCATAATGAGGTTAGCAAAGCAACGACATGATGCGTGAGACGATATTTGACTATGATAACGATGACGATGATGATGATGATGACGCTGACGATGATAATGGCAAAATCGATGACAGCGTCCGTGATAGAACACTGCTTATCAATCAATCAATCAATTTTATTGACGAAAGGGTAAAAACAACCACTGACATCGTCACAAAAATAAGCACAAATTAGGCTACAATAAAACAAATACAACAATAAAAGCAACTATGTATAGCGCAAAAATCTATAGAAATTAAACTCTGTTAAACGGCGTTTAAAAAGTAAAACCAGAAAAATTAACTAACTTAATAGAACGCTTAAAACTAGAAAGTAAGTCAAAATTTACAATGTCCGGCGGTAATGCGTTCCACAGATTTACAATGCGCTCGGTAAAAAATTAGGTCCAGAATTAACACTATTATTTACAAGTAGTTTATGGTGGTTATTATACGTACAATGTACTGTCTTCATTCATAATGATACTCCGAGCACCAAGTCACAGTTGTTTTTGACGTGCGATTTGGCTTCTAACAGAAAGTTTTAAACAGCTAAGTTAAATAATTTATCAAACTAAAATAGTCCTGCCGTATACTCATTTAGAATGAGCAACTGGAGCAGGTGGATACGTTCCCGAACATTTGGTCCCTGATTACAGAAGATGGCGAGTGAGTGTACAACGGAATTCCGTACCAGGTTAAACAGGAAGCAGGCGATCGGGTCATCACTGCATAAAATATGGAAAAGACACAGCATACCGATGTCAACGAAGATACGACTAATGAAAGCGCTAGTGTGGCCTCTAGCAATGTACGGCTGTGAAAGCTGGACAGAAACACATCTTGACGCCTTTGAGATAAAAGGGTTGACAAAGATTCTGCGGGTTTCGTGGACAGCAAAGAAAACAAATGAGTGGGTACTTAACAAAGCTGGAGTGAAGAGGCAACTGTTAAACACTGTCAAAGCAAGGAAGCTAGCATACTATGGTCACAGCATAAGGAAACCTGAAGGTTTGTACGGAGAAAGACAAGTCTGACAAGTGGCAACTGGATATATCTTATAAGAAATGTAACGCATTACTTCTAAGTAACAAGAAAGAAAAACCGAGTTTAGCGTTAACATTATGCGATAACAGTTGCCCATAGTCGATACTGTGAAGGATTTAGGAGTGATTATGGATAGTCAGTTGAAATTTGATGTGCGTGTAAATAATATCGTACTGCGCGCTCATAACATTGCTAATAATTAATACATAGCCTAAGTGTTTTGTTTCAAAGGATCCGCCCACTCGGATGAAAGCATTTCTTGTTTACGTTAGACCTGTACTTGAGTATGCATCGTGTGTGTGGTTTCCGCAGTCGGTTGGTTTAATTAGGAAAATCGAGTCTGTACAGCGTCGATTCACAAAACGTTTTCCATGTTGTAAACATATGACGTATAATGATCGACTAGTAAAACTCAATATTGACAGTCTTGAGCTGCGTCGTCTGCGACTGGATCTCGTATACGTATATAAAATTATGTTTGGACTGGTTGCTGCAGATATATCTGATTATTTCACATTGCAATCCGCAAATGACTACAATGTTATAACCCGTCGCGAAAACCCATACAAGCTACTTGTAAATAACTGTCGTATTAACGTGCGGAAAAACTTTTTCTGTGAGCGCATTATTAAAATATGGAACAGTTTGCCACCATATATTGTCCATTTTGAATCGTTATCATCTTTTAAAAATTCACTCAATAATATTAATCTGTGTATATACATTATGTATTAAACGCCCTTATTGTATTGTGTATTTTAGTCTTTTTTGTATGTCTATGTATTTTTATGTCGTATTTTTTTCGTTTGTGTTTTTACTACTATTGATCGATTTTATTATGTTTGATGCTATTGCATATATCGTGGCATGTTAGTGGCGCAAGTCGCCCTTTGTCATCTTTGTCATTTGAAATAAACAAAAAGATAATGCAAGGAACGATGTTAGGTGCACGCAGGCAACATCAATACGCGGACAGGACTCTACGTGGAAGAGTCAATCAGAATGACAGACAACCAAGAAATGGAGAAAGTACGTCCATCATCCATGGTGTGACCAACCTTCGGATCGAGGACGGCTAAAGAACGGAACAGTCGATGCGACCTCGAATGAAGGACTTTCTAGTTGTCTATATTTTCCTGGTTGCCGTGAGTTTGGTTGTCAGTGCTAGTGCCATCAATTGCTTAGAATAGAAAGAGTCGTCGCCGAAAATTGACCTACTGTGTGTCGAGAGGCACGTTAAATTCTATTTACTTACTATAGTCGGCTGCCTGTGAGTCAGTTAGCTTGACAGCAAGACAACGCCACGTGGCATGGTTGTCACCGGAAGAAACAGTCGGTTTTTAGATAAACGGTTTTCCATACCGGACGTGTCCAGACTATTGACACATACAACCTAGTAGCCAGGGTCCCGATTTACAAAATAAAACTTAGGACAAACTTAGAAAAAATTTAGAATAAAGTGTGACTTAGAAAAATCTTTAAAATAAGATGAAATTACGCAAAAAAAAATCAAATTACTAAAAACTGCAATTTCTCAAAAATAGCATAACATTTCTTCACAGAATTGTCTGCAAATATATGGGAAGAACTTAGTTAAGTCTAAAAATTGCTTTAGTAAATTACATGTAAAAATCTATGAAAATCTTAACTTTATTGCATAGGATAAACGTAAAATAAACTTAGGAAAAACTTATGTCAAACTTAGGATTTTTCCTAAGATTTTTTTTGTAAATTGGGGCATTATCGGGCCCCTAAAGCATAGCTTGACTACATGCTAGCGATTGGCATCAAACAGTAGTAATATAAGCAAGTTGTCATAGAATTTTGACGACAGGTCGCATCGTAGGGGAGAATTGTACACGGAGAAAAGTTAATACGACACCGGCCAGTCTGGAGCAATGCAGTCGGCTGCACCAGTCGCGCTGATGCCGTTATTGATTGTTTTTGCTGCGTATACTGCAGCAGTGACTCACAACGCGTTTCAGTGGGCCGGACAACCCCATAGATTGCCCTTCCCCTTGGGTGGTCTGGACACCATCGATTAATGTTTTTGGGCCAACGCCAGTCTACACTCCAAACGGCACCTCGATCGGGAAGGGGCAATTTTTTTTTTTGGGGGGGGGGTTGTCAGGCCCATTGAAAAGCATTGGGAGTCTCTCATGCAGTGTACGCTGTAAAGGGATCATTCAATCCTCAATAACATGCGATGCGGCCTTCGTCCAAATGTTTTTGACCATTAGCTCTTAGTTCAGTTAGTTAGCCTAAGGTTTTAGCGAACGTTGTAACGGTTCGTCTTATCTACGGGTTGTGTGAGTGTGAGAGTATGTGTGTGTTGCGGCTAAAGCTTAGGCGTAAATCGCGGGAAAGGGTGGGAGAATGAGTCCCCCAGCATTTGAACTGGGGGATGTTAATGCAAACTGTCCCCCAGATTTTGTCATGTTGTAAATTTTCAAGCATCAGATTGCTTATATTACAATGCAGTAAAAACCTTACCAACCCCATGACTCTGACAGCGTATTCACTAATTTCCAAAAGTATATCTCCAACGTCCACCAAATCGCCACTTCAAACGGAAAATTCAACATTTTTCTGACTAGGACACAGACAAAATATGCCGCTCAGCATGCACCCAAACACGCTATTTCAAGTGAAAAAAAATCATTTTTTTCTGAAGAGGGGCCTAGTTTCACCCCATCGCTCCCATCAAGCGTTCTAGATCCGCCCACTGTCTCCTATAATTCCAGGCAGATTGTCGCCACTGGCTAAACTCCTAAACGGATCGCAAGGATTTCTGGTGTGAGAGTTGCCGCAGAGGACAGCTATTTCGCATTAGATATGATCAGTGCATGGAAAGGATGGGTGTTGGACGCGGTCTGAGCTCTTGTGTCTTTCGCAATCGGATATTGTAATGCGGCGAAAAGAGACCGTCATTAGAATCGTTCCGTGTACTCACGTGGTGTCGTGCTGATGGCGGAAGTCAAGCTCATCTTCGAGGTCGTCGAGGTCGTCGTCCTCCAGATGTCCGAGCAGCGCCGACCCGCTGCGCCCGCCGCCGCTCCGGCCAGACCTGATCGACCACTTCCTTCGACCGCCGCCGGTACTGGTGCCGCCCGCCATGGCACGCTCTGCACGGCTGTTGTCCGTCACTTCCTTTCGCCAACTGATCGTCGAAGGCTTTCCGTCAATAAGTCTGCAACAATAAGTAAGTAAGCAAGTAAGAACATTTTAAGTCAGGGCATTAAAAGCATCGTTCACTTCAGCTGTTCCAGAGATATGGTTGGTGCCCACCAAAATTTAAATGGTTCATCTGACCTGACTACGCTCCTTTCAGGGATGATTTGTCATCCGAGGCTAGAACTTAGTACGATCAACTTGCATACGAAATTTGAAGTCTTTATCCCTACCCACTATAAAAACGAAAAGGGATACAAAATGTGAAAAATGGAATGGTTCGGGCAGCTAGGGGTCATCCAAGGTCACTGAAAATAGCGCCATTCGATAGAACGCATACGAGTTCCTATTAACGGCGTTCCACAGTAACTAGAAACTTGCACCGTTTCTGAGATATAGCGAGATATTGGTCAAACGTCGACCATAGTAACCTACCCCACCCCTACTTGGCGCCCGCGTTAGGTGTGACCGCGTTGTTATTTCGCCGAGATCTTTGGCGTCAATAAAGCCCGGTCCACACTAGCAACAATGTTAAAGCAACATTGTCGAAGCAACAGGCAACTCGTTCGACATTGTTGCCGTTTTTGGCAACAAAGTCGAACGTTGCTTCGACATTGTTGCTGGTGTGGACCGGGCTTAACGGTTAACTGGGTAACGTCCGATGGGTATCTAGGAGTATACTTGGAGAGCTCATCTACATTCAAATGTTCTTTTCAGTCTAATGAAGCCAAATTCTATAATGCATTTAACTGCATATTCAAAAAAATTGGACGCACTGCATCGAAGGATGTTATTGTGGCACTGATAAAAAGTAAATGCCTGCCGATCCTACTTTATGGGACTGAGGCATGCCCTGTAAATTCTGCAATGAGGCACTCCTTACAATTTGCTCTTAATAGAGCTCTTTTTAAAATATTCGGTGCCTTCTCCAAAGACACGTACCAAGATATCTGCAAACACTTTGGCATATGAACTGTGGAGGAGCAGATTTTTGCTCGCAAGAGTAAATTTAATTTAAGATACTACTGCACATCGGAAAGCGCTGTATGCAAGACAATCTCCAAATTGAGGTAGTTGCGAAAATATAACATTCTACACTTAAAGATTTTTTTACTGTGTTCACAGATAATACTGCTACGTGTTCTATGTCATGCTCTATATGTTGTTTATCTTTGTTCATAGTTAAGTTAGTTAATTTATTTATTTATTATGTTCCGTTTTTTGCTACCAGACGGACAGACAGATCTGTCATCGTGTGTCCGTCCGTTCATCTGTGACAGATGGACGGACAGACACACGATGACAGCATATACCGCGCTAGCATAGCGTTGCGAGATAAAAATTAATCAAAATTTGATACTCTAGCTTCAGCTGTCCCAGAGATATAGTTGGTGGGTTCAAATCCTACTCGGGGATAAAGCTGCATAACAACCTTGGGCAAGTTGTTCACACCTATGTGCCTCTGTCACCAAGCAGTATAACTTGGTCCCGGCCAAGGGGCGGTGATGCTCTGCGGCTGGGAAGGTAACCGCAAGCCTGGCGGAAAGTAATGGTAGCCCACCGCCGGGGGATGACTCATAGTCACCTGCAGGCTGACTGCCTGTACAGCGGGATCAGCTCCGGGCCCAACGCTCGGTAACGAGTATGGGGAGCCTTTGCTTTTCAGTACGGAACAGTTTGCCAGCAGCCCTATGTGACAGCTCGGTCACTTAACACTTTCAAATAGAATTTAAAACGCATTTCATCTCGCTCTACAACAAACATCTTCCGGCGCCTCTGTGGCGTTTCTGTGATTTTGGCGCCGTGATACAAGTCTCAAGATTTACTTACTTCAAGTTCAGGCCCACGTGGGGCCAGAATACTCCATTTGCTGCCTTTTTCCTCCCTAGTCCATTCACTTCCTCATCTTTTTGCCCTTTTTTATTTTTTTCCTTTTTCCTTTTCTCGCTCGATTAACCTATTTTCTTCTTTTGTCCATCTCTTCCCTTTCTATTAGAATTGTCACCACTCAGTTTCCAGGCCGGAGGTGGTAGGAGGCGATCGAACCTGGGTTTAGGTCGTTCCGTTCATTTTGTGTTGTCTGTATTGCTTAGTTAAGATTTATTCTGGTGTTTTGTTGTATTTAGTTTAGTTTTTAGTCTTGCGTTGCGACAGTTGTCTTCCCCTGTTGTATAGGCGCTAGCGTAATAATTTTAATGAGCATTTCGATGCCTTTGCCTTTTTGGGTGGCTGCTGAACAAAAAAGGCGGCCAGGGTTGAGGTTAATATATCGCTGGCCTTTCTTCACTGGGTAGGGATGGCTCTCCACCCCCTGACCTTTTTGTCTCTGATTGTCAGAACACGACACCACACAGGATACATCGTATTTTAAATAATTTTATTTAATAAAAAGAAATCGGCCGTAACTCATGAAGTCCGGAACGTCTGTTCTCTCCAACTGTCAAACAACGTCTGACTGCCCCCCACGGACAGCCGGCCACGCAGCCGGGCCGCCGGCAACACCAACTGACCAGGTCAACTGTCAGAACACGACGTGAACGTCTGACACTGATATATCCATATTTGTGCTGAATGGGGACGTTAAACTCGAACTAACTAACTTCAAGTTCAGACGCCGTTTGCGTCGCGTCGGTGAGCGAGCTGTATCACAGACTGTCGCATCACTCGGCTGCGTGTCAGACTCAGCAGCAAGCAAGCAAGCAAGCAGCACATCCGGCGCCGCGGCGGCGGCAAATTACGACGTACGCAGCGGGCGTCGACAACGACTGCGGCGACCGTCCGCGCGCAACGATCAACGACGAATTACGGGGTCGAATAATTGCTGACGAACGACCGCGCAGCCATTAAT
>Ga0209780_1003813_pt1 | contig 11396 bp, 4 predicted proteins | sample WorMetexBAHAMAS2_FD_187384 | JGI IMG/M metagenome (GOLD analysis project Ga0209780, IMG submission 187384) | Marine gutless worms symbiont microbial communities from Max Planck institute for Marine Microbiology, Germany - Inanidrilus exumae... | ecosystem: Host-associated > Annelida > Digestive...
ATATGCATATACGAACTGATTTTATCTGAAGCACAGTGGTCGTGTACAGTAATTATGCGGCCAAATGCTTTACGGTCTCGGGTTCGAATTTCATAGGCGGTATAATTTTTTTAGTATTTTGAAGTACGTACGTGCGATATCGTCGTAAAAAGGTTCACGTTCGCTATCTCTCATCTCCTGATGAGTTCTTGTACACATTTCTTTGCAGCCGTATGTGAATATATTTTTCATGTTGTTTGTGTGTCAAGATTAAATAAACAAAATGTCGCCCTAACGGGACGTAACACTACTGGCCCGCCGTGGAGTGTCGGCCGCCCGCCAGCCGGCAGTGTTACAGACGACGACAGACGTCAGCGAGCAAAACAATACTGGTCTATTAGGCGGGCCAGTCATAAAGTTATGTGATTACAAGTGATTTCATAGGCCCAGTCACTCCATTACATCAAACGTGACGCCATCCACACAACCGGAAATACGTAATAACGTATTGCACTGTTATCAGAGAAGGACCGAGCCATGGCCACAGGTAACATGTATGTACAGAAAATTTGGTGAACAATGGGATGTGGTTTTTGAGATATGCGAGCAGACAGACAGACAGCGAGACATACAGACGCGCTGAGTGTAATACTTCGCACCCCTACCGGGGTCGAAGGAATCAATTAATGAACTGATTAATCTCATCGATCTCGATAAATTACGCCAAACATAAAACGTCAAAGAAAACAAAGAAATGTTTTTTCCAAAGCGTTTAATAGTTTACTTCATACTTCATATTATAAATATTATTTTGAAGCAGTTACATCGTTAAAACAAAGTTAACTATAGAACGCAAAGAGAGCTCAAACTTGCATAAAGGTGGCGCCACCAAGCGAATGCAAATACACTGGGCTGACTGAGGGACTGCAAGCGTGCCAGGTATAGTAACACGAGGCCTGGGATAGTACAACACAGTTTACAATGCACTAAACCAAGCAGAAAACAGCTATTACGAAAAATAACGACAAGTTTCTCAGCTCGCACCTTTATAAACTATACGCCAATGGGAACACGATCTGGCATCCGGACATGTCCAAAATCTAACTCCTTATTTGTTTGTCCTCTTCCCAAAATTTTATGAAAATAACTCCACAGATTTTTGATTACTTAGTTTAAAGTTTTAAGTCTCATTCGACGCAGGTTACTTCAAGAGACGTTCTGGAACTGGAGCAGGCCCTATTCTTATGCCCTCAAAACCCATCTGGGGCACATTTTTGAGTAATTTTGAGGAATGATAGGTTGGTTGGAACTTGGTTGGTTACAGTTTAACGGCGCTTTTACACAATCTAGGTCATACCGCGCCATTAAAAGAATAATTTATAAGCAATGATAGTGACGCTAACGATTACGTTACGTTCTCTGCGGCGGTAAAAACGCACATGTTGCTCGGCGAAAAACTAACAAGGTAGTGAACAAGTAAGTAAAGCAGTATGCAAATTACTTCCATTAACCACGAAAGCTCTGCAATGTCGCAATTAAAGCTCTTCACTACAGTATACGCATACAAAAATAAGATCTTTCATTAGAGATTAATATCCATCTTCCACCGTCTTCCACATGACGTTCAAAATTTTCAGCGAATTTTTGAAATACACATTTTATTTAAGAAATACAAAATTGCCTAGTTTTCAAACCTGGTCCAAAATCGTTAAACATCTGCCTATTTTCTCACGTTTTGGAAGACGATGGAGCTACCTTTGATTGGGGGCAAGAAATCGATGCCACGCTAACAAACACACTTGGACGAAGTTACTTGCACCTTTATCATACAAGTACAAATCGTCTCTTTACTGCAACACTGCCATATCTGCTGTGCGACTATCACACAGATATGGCAGTGTTGCAGTAAAGAGACGAAATGTAAAATGTTCACAGTAAGCACAGAAAATGTACAATAATAAACAGACTTTGCAAAAGCTTGTTAAAAACTGGTTATAAAACTTTACATGTAATATTAAAATATTTTAAAAATTGACAAAGAATACAGTTAAATCACAAGACAATGGCAAGCAATACGTGCAGTATACGCACTTGCACGAATATAATTGCACATAACATTTGTTATAACTTTGGAGTGGAATGTCAATACTTATGTTCAGTTATCAAACAAATGCTAGAAAACACAGCGAAATTGGCGGCCGAGTCTTTTAAGACAACGAAACCAATATACTGTCAGTAGGTAGTTGTTTTCTGCAAAAACCACCAAAATGTGAACCAGAAAAAACAAGAATAATATTTAGTACTGTAATGTCAAGGTTTGTTGGTTGATTAGCGTTTAACGGCACTTTCAACACAATTCAGGTCATATCGCACCTTTCAGGTAGAATTATATTATAAATATTAAAATCTGATAAGTATAAATTCTTGGGATAAGATAACTTAGAAAGAAAAATATAACAATAACAGTAGATTTAGACTGAATTAAGTAAACTGAAATTAGGTAAAATATTTAATTGAAAAAGTATAATTTGTGCAAGATTTGTTTTTTAGAAGTTAAAAAACCAACGAAACCAATGTATTGTCAGCGAGTAGTTGTTACCTGCAAAAACTAGAAAAATCATTGGAATGTGAACCACAAAAAATAAGAAGAATATTTAGTACAGTAATGTCAAGCTGATAAAAAAACCGACAAACAAATCAATAAAAAATTATGTATCATCCTTGGCACAAATTAGCACAGGAAGCAACAGTAAACATCATAAATACAACAGTAAGGAAAACAGTAAATAGCAACAAGCCATTTAAGACGTAAACGATTTGAAAAAGCGCATAACCGATAAGCCAGATAGCTGGCTTAAATTATTATCTTAATTATTATCGTAATCTTAAATTATTATCTTAAATTATTGGTCACATGCTGGCCAAAGTGGATATAATTGTCACCAAATTAAATTATTCTTCTTCCCATTATGTCGACATGCCTTCAAATCCAGTGGAGAATAAATAATAGACCTTTACAGGTTGGTCAGTTACAGTTTAACAACGATTTTAACACAATCTAGGTCATATTGCGCCGTTAAACATTATGAAAGTCATATTTTAAACTGTACAAAGAAGATTGTGAGTGGGTGACTAAGTTAGGGTTTTATGCCCCAACCGACAAAAATGGGTAATTCAATCAAACGCAACCGGGAATAAAAACAGTAAAAAAGTACAGATATAATTATACATATTAAATTAAAAAACACACAAAAGCAATCCATAAATATCGCATAAACATTATTAGCATTATTAGTAAAAGTACTTAGCAGTGTATCAACATTAGTCGACATCTGTAACAGTATCTGTAGATGACAACTACTGTAATTTGGTTGGTTGATTGGGAGATTAACGTACAACAGGAGGAGACAACTGTCACACCGTAAGACAAAACTAAACCAAATACAACAAAAACAAGCATGCATCCTTAGCTAAAAATACATATAACATAAAATCAACACAAAAAACTAAAGCCATGTTTAGTCATCTCCTACGACATCCAGCCTGGAAACGGAGTGGGACTATTCTGATAGAATGGAAAGGGATGGAAAACCAAGAATATAGATGAAGCGAAAGGGAAAAGTAAAAGACACAACATGATAGAGTAGAAGGCGGGGAAGCAAATGGACAAGGGGCCACATAGGGCCTACTTGGGGTGAGTGAGTAGTTTCTAAACGGCACATCAGATGACAAATAACGAACGGTAAAAGGAAAACGTAAAACCAAGGCTATATAGCAAATATAAAACAAACATAACAAGCATTACAATAGACAATAAAAATGGGTTTCTTTGATAAAATCGATAATTCTATGATTGTCAACGGTTTCAAATAACTCTTTAACATGGATATCCCGCAAATTTTTTCTCTGTTCGCGTAGTTCAAGTCTGGAACAATCTACCTAACGAAATTGTATCAGCTAACAGTGTCAGTGCTTTTAAATCCCTCTTAAATTCAATTCATGTGTCGTTTTTTAATGTTGTGTTTTAGTGTGTGTTATCTTTTTTTTGGGCAGCTGTAAGTGCTCTTTGAGACTTTCTGCCCAGTAGACTCAGTTCTTTTTATTGCATTTTATTGTTCTACATGCTGCTTATTTTATCTGTGTCTACAAATAAAATATATAAGTCGGCACACTCCACCAGAATGTGTTTCACCATCACCGGAACTCTGCAAAACTCACATGTTGGGAGGTCTTGACCAAATAATGTTTGAGTGTGTTAGGCGAATATGACCAATTTGGAGTCTACTAAGAATCACACAACTCTAGTTAGACACTTTTTTGATGCACGATACCAAATTAAATTAATACATCAACGCTCTTGAAGCTTATGCAGATATATATTGAATATCTCGATTACTCTGCATCCTAAATCCGTCACACAACCGGCTTCTTCACAGCGACCAAAAGTGCTCAGAGAAAATGTGCTATATGCCTCTTGTGTATTGTAATAGCTTTTTAAGACATTGTAGATACACAACGACTAGGTGAAAAACGGTATTTGCAGTCAATATTTGTGGAACAGACATATCGTTCACGAAAATCATTAAAATCACTTGACACATGAAGCTACAGCGGAACAAAGTCGATACAATTGGACAGCCAATGTGGCTAAGCAAGCATTATCGCACAAGCACACTGGATGGAATGGATTATTTCTGATCGGTTACGAGCAACGTTATTTGTATGATTTCATGAAGCCAACTGAACTGATGCATTACATAATCCTTCATGTACACAACTGCCGCACAACAATATATAATAGTTAACACAAAGTAGTCCGGATATCTCAATTACTCATTAGTAAGACAAAAATGACTTCAAATAGGCACCATATCAATCAATCAATCAATCAATCAGTCAATCAACCCAAGCAAAATTAGTAAAGCGCCAATGAAATCACTGGGTACAGGCGTATACACAGTAACAACAAATATTGCATTAGGTCAATAAAAAAAACAAAAATGTACAATCAAACAACATAATTAACAAAATCATTCCAAAGTAGCTACGAACAATGTTACAGCTAGTGGTACACTTGAACATAACACGACATACAAACAAACAGGACACTTGAATCCAAAACAGAAATATGCAAATAAATTATAGTCGGAGCATATACACCTAAACTAAAATATTATGTTAGAATTCGTACGCTTTTTTTTACAAAAACGGAATACGAAATTATGCACACATATGATAATAGCGTAATATCTGTCAATCCATAAGTATGTAATGTTATATTGTCATTGAACTGGAAGACTAACGTCCCCTTCAGCACAAAAATAGGCTAAATTGGGAACATGGTCTTGGGTGAAGATTTAGTTCCACCAGATTAAGGATGTCCAACGATATAGTAACCTCCCGATCTCGTTGCCTTTTTTATTCAGTGACGACCCAAAATGGGAAAGAATAGGGGAGGCCCATTTAAGTTATTATGCTAGTGCCTACAACACAGTGGAAACTAACCAACCACCACAAGACCTATTTATCAGTCCAATGTGATATCTTGTGTAATTGCTGTTCATCAGTTCCTATAACATATCAGTGCCTAACGACTCTTGTTGTATAATATCGCTTCTGTGTTGGTCTGGCTTTGGAATGCTTCTCTAAGGTAAAAAAACCCAAAAAAGCATCCGGGGGACCTACAGTGCTATATGGATAGCCAGTAATATAAGTGGTTCAGTTTCACAAAAGTAAGTTTTCCAATACAGAACATGGTGTTATGTGGATAACATATTCTATTATTATTTACGTACGCTAAAACAGAATGTTAGTATATGTACGCTTGTCAAAAAGAAAAAATTGGACGCATACATTTGAAAGCTGGAATAAATCAATAAGTTTATCGCAACTACGAATACAATGATATGCAAACACGGTCAAAAATGGCATCAGAAAACTGGTGATTATTTCCAGCTTGTGTGTCGTGTAAACACGGTTACCATTTCTACGCGTAACAGTTTTGGTATCAAGTATGACTGACTGACTGACTGAGTTAACATTATATGGATCACTTGACATGAAAATAAATAGATAATTTTGGAAACGTTCTTCCCTGCAAATTACTTAGCTTTGCACTGAAGAAAAACTTAACATAATAACAACAATAAACCTAAAGATGGTGTAACACAAAATAAACAAACAAGTGTCCCATAATAATTTGGCTAAAGGTCGCATGGCTAACTTGTCACCCTGTCAGCCGGGAATGCATTCGTCCAATCTTGACCCCATCAAATAACGGTTTGTTGCACTCATACAAGTCAGCCCCCAAAACGGCACATCAATTGGTTCACCCGTTTATGCACAGCTCAAATATGTGCCCAAATCACCAGCTTGTCACCCCTTGCGGCTGCAAATAAATTCATCCGATCTTGACCCCATCAGCCGTTTTTGCGCAGCACACCCATTTGAGCAACACACAGACAGGCAAACCATGCTACGTGCGACATCTGTAGCAGCAGGCAACATCAATACGCCGCTGCATGCATGCCAACCGCCTAAAAAATAAAGCCAACTGTGGTCGCTTTCTATGATGTCCAGTCTGAAAATAAATCCAACTTATTTTTTGCAAACATGCATCCTCCATGGGGTTATCAGTCGGGAACATGCTAGCCTGGTTGTTTGCATAGAAGTTTTCAAATATGAAACGGCCTTATGACTATTTTCACACACAAATTGCATGCAACCTTATACAAACTGCTATTAATTACAATATGAACACCACACTCATTTTGATGCGAGCACAAAAAATTGTCGCATAAAATAAGCACAATATTTCCTAATGCCAGATTTTGGCATCAGGTTTTGTACTATCGCATCAAATAGAGCAGCACCATGCTTACGGCCCCACACGGGTCGTGGGGCCCACAACCCGTGCAGATGCAGGGGCCACATAGCCTTTGAAAGACAGCAAGCAACATTTAAGGACATAATTAGCAGAGAAGTAACGCATTTATATACACTACTAAGGTCATTAGAGTTTAGTGATGTGACGATTATCGAGATCGAGAATGAAATACGCGAATTTTAGGATGAAATCGCGATTTTTAGGAAATTAAACGGAATCGACATCGCTTTTTTGGAGCAAGTGACTCAATTCTGATACTGTAATGCCGCAGGGTGACTGGCAATCGGCACAGGAGGTCACAGAATGGGTTTTACACCCACGCAAGTCCAATTACGCCGAGTGCAGAGGGGTTTATACCTTCAACTCCAAATATTGGGGCAAAAATATCGAAATCGAATCTATATCGAATTCTTTAGAAAAAATTCAGCTGAAATCCAATCGAAACAAAAGACCACAATCGTCACAATCACTATTAGAGTTTACCGTAAACAGGGTCCTCATGAAGGTCTTTCAAACTACGTCAATGGACGTAATTGCAGAGTGTCGATATTGGTTTGGCCTACTGGAAATGGAGAAGCTCATTGCCAAGCGTAAACGGAGGTTTATGGCCAAATACATTCAGTCTGACAAAGTATTATGTCAACTGTTCGCTCATGTTGTGAGTGTGTAACATGTGGCAATTTAGACATTATTTGTTTGATTTCTTTTCTTTTCTTTTCTTTTTCATTTTATCTACTGTGTTTTATTCTTTTCTCGTTTGCCGCCAATTAACTTGGTGAATAAAGCTGACCAAAACATGGGACTGAATATATACACCACTGAGTGAAAAACCTGGGGCTGAAAGCCAGACTAAATGGAGGGCAATTAAACGTCGCATTGCATTAGTGTAACCATCAGTATTACAGCATCTTACCAGACTTACTTAGTGGAATTGGTTATTTCTCGAATGTCCTCATAATCTGTAGACATGCGTTTTAGATCACTTGGGTCCTCCCGAACTACGTCGTATATATGCTCAGTTGAACGGCTGAGTGTTGCCGAGAAAGATAAACGATCCTTGTTGCCTTTCTCCGCAACTACGTCCACCGAATCGTAGCCGAAGTCATCACCAACAGTATCGTAACCACATTCGGCCATATCATAGTCACATTCGGCAACGTCTTTTGACGGCTCACTTAATCCAATTGACTCGTATCCGGCATTCAGAGCAGCTGAATTAACCTTAGGAGACACCGAGGATTGCGTCATCACCCCAGAACTTTCAGCCTCCGGAGCATCATCCGCAGTATTACACTGGATCAAGGGACCATCACTGACAACAGGATGAACATCTGCTTTCTGCTTTTTCGACTTGTCGACCTTCGAGTACAGTTCCGAACCGGATTTGTTCTCCTCGTGCTTATCAGCTTGTTTCTTCCTCATGGATTTATTCACCATAGCATACACCGGCATTTCATCAGGATCGATGGCAACGGATATCGATTTCTTCTTCACTACGGGACGCCGCATGTTCGTCAGGGAACTCGTACGTCGTAGAATTCCAATTGTTGAGTAACGATTGGACCCCGCATATGCTACAATTATACAGTGAAACAAATGCACCACTACTGCAATTACTGCATGTACATGCAGGATTCAGCAATTTAGTAGCCATTGTTATAAAGTCTCAGCTGCCACAGACAATTCACTGATTCAGTTAAGGTTTTATGTCCCACCTGACAAAAAATAGGTCATTTTGAAGACGTTCTTCCCAGCCAATCTGTTGGCTAAGTACTAGAAAACTAAATCAAATACAACAAATAGCAAACATGCATCCACAACAAAATATACAATAACAAATAACTCAGGCAACTAAAAAGCCAGCATTGGTCACCTCTTACGACATCCAGCCTGGAAACAGAATGGACCTTCTTTCAGTTTCAGTTAAGATATTAGTCTAAATTTTCAGTTTCAGTTTTTCATTTTTTTCCGTTTCCGCTATCATTAACGTAATTAAATTATATACGTTAACGGAATAAATCCATTTCCGTTAAGTTAAATCACATTGCAGCTACGTTCTGCGTAATAGTCGGTATAATGCAAATGAACTGTATCACCCAAGCAGTTTGACTAAAACTGAAAATTTCAGTTTCAGTTGTTAATTTTAACAGCTGTTACTCCTTACTGAGCATTGGGCCTGGAACTGATTCCTGTGTACATGCAGTCCGCCCGCAGGTGACTATAAGTCATCCACCCAGCATAGGCTGCCATTAATTTCAGCCAGGCCTGCAGTTACCTTCCCAGCCGCAGAGCATCACCGCTCCTTGAACAGTGTCTGGTCATTGCTTTGCAACTGACTTAAATACAGCCAAACGGTGAATATTACGGCTACTTTTTAATAATACTGTGCCTATTGTTGGTAAACAAGTAGAAGAAATATTGTTCTTGCATCTTAAGCTACAGTCAGGTTACCAATGATGCAATACGGAATCTACATCACTGCTTTACCTACTACACTCTCATAGGCTACATAAACTCTCATAGACAACACATCCCAAATGCCATTAGGCCCAACAACACTATCAGATGTCCAAATCTTTACTGCTCCTGTCCAAAGCGAGATACACACTGTGTTTCAGAATAGAGCATCCACTCATATTAGTTGTATGATTTTAATAATTTTTGACACCACAATTCCTCGAAGCAAACCAGCGTAACAGCGTTAGGCAAGCTTATTTTCTGAAACACGGTGTACTTTACCTGGCAATGTTCTAGTACTGGACATAAAATTTGTCAGGTCAATTTCCGATGCAATCAAAGACAGTAGGCTTGTGAATTTGGGTATTTCCAGACTTCCACACGAAGACGACCTCTACAAACAAACAAACACAACCAAACAATGAAACAAAAAAGACAAACTGAACTTTTCTGTAGCACTCTGATTAGATAATAATAACACTAGATACATGGCAAAGTACACAGGGTGAGCCCGCATGGCATTCTGTTGACCTATGGTCCACTAAGGGCATACTTACAAGCATATATGTTGTTAAAATACACCTGAACTACAATAAACTCACTTCTTCATATTTTAGCTACGACCTTCATTTCACTGTTAGCAGGCTGGTTGGTTGGGAGATTAAGGTCCCCCTTCAGCACAAAATAGGATATGTCGGGGACAAGGTCTTGGGTGGAGATTTAGTTCCGCCAGGTAAAGGATGGCCAAGGATACAGTAACCTCCTGACCTCATTGCCTTTTTGTTCAGCGAAGACAACAAATGGGAAAGGATAGGAGAGGCTCATTTAAGTTATCACTCTAGCACCTACAACAATTCAATGTAATTGCTGTTCTTCAGTTCCAATAACATATCAGTGCCTAATGACTCCTGTTGTGTAATATCTTTGCCGTGTGGTTCTGGCTTTGAAATGCTTCTCTTAGGTAAAACCCAAAAGAAGCATCCGGGGTACCTCCCGCCAACGGTACCAGACCTACCCCTCAACCCCCTCCATCAGCAGGCACTTAAAGTCACCTGATGCAACTGTAGTGATGGAATTCAAGCTGTAAAAATTCGTTCAAAAATCAATATACAACAAACCTCACTAGTCAACTGCTTCTTATCCTTCATATCAATGGTATCATATTCTGTACACGACAACAGCACAAAAAAAATAAATATTCTTTGGTATGCCACCAAATATAACACTGCAAATACGAATCACATGCATCCATTTTATATACGAGTACAGTAACGTCTAGATTTCTGACTGAACCGTTATCCAACTAATTTCGAAACAAAAGAGTTCAGTGCGGATCAGTATTGGAAGGCAGAAAATATATCAGGATAACGTCAAAATATGTAAGGTTCACCCACAGCAATTAAACTGCCACGGTCAAGGTGAACATGGGTTAGTCCAATTGCGCACTGAATTCTAATGATATGATAGATTGACTGAGTTAACTTTTATTTCCCACATGACGCAAAATTGGTTAATTTCAGAGACGTTCTTGGCTTAGTAATGAAAAACTAAATCAAACACAACAAAAGCAAACATGCATCCATAACAAAAAATACTACAACATAAAGTTAACACACAAAAACTAGAGCCAGGTTTGTTAGCTTTCTAGCAGAAAGCTAACAAACCTGGCTTCCTAAATAAGTCCATTCCATTTCCAGGCCAGAGGTCGTAGAAAGTTTCTACGACCTCCGGCCTGGAAACGGAATGGGCCTATTCTGAAAAGAGTACATAGGTCAAAAATTAAATGAGTGAGGAACTAAATAAGTATGAAAGAAATTATAAGCAAGGAAGGAAGTTAAGTAAACATTCTAAACAAATAAACAAATTATATACTGCTGAAATCAACAAATAAATCAAACCAACAAGTTACTGCCCTGGAGCCCGTATGGGACAAGTACGTAAGCAAACTATTTTTTTTCCTTCACTTTTTTTTAGCCTTTGGTGCTGATATTGTTGTTTTGTGGGTATGTTTATGGTGCAGCTTTTTGTACTTATATGTACGACTTCATAATATACGTATACATATATATATATA
>Ga0209780_1003814_pt1 | contig 11393 bp, 9 predicted proteins | sample WorMetexBAHAMAS2_FD_187384 | JGI IMG/M metagenome (GOLD analysis project Ga0209780, IMG submission 187384) | Marine gutless worms symbiont microbial communities from Max Planck institute for Marine Microbiology, Germany - Inanidrilus exumae... | ecosystem: Host-associated > Annelida > Digestive...
ATATGACACTCATAATTATAAGCTTGTCAAGCATGTATTTCATATTTGGTAATCTCTTTTTAGTGTGTTATATGTTGTATGTTCTTATGTCTGTCTGTCTGTCTCTTTTGTAATTTTTTTTGTAGTCTTCATTGTAGTTTTATGGGCCATATGTTGCCTGAAATAAACCTGATTTGATTTGATTTTTTTATTGTTGATATCTGTCGATGTTCCGTTATTTGCAGACATATTTCGCGGCTGTTACAAAGGAGAATACGGTGTAGACCCATCGTTATTTGGCTGTCATCGCCAGGCAGACTCCATGTACTGTTTCTGTGAAGGAGATCGCTGTAATCATGATCAGGCGCCACCTGAGGACGACCTCAAGAACTTCGCGCTATAGCCGCCTGCACGACGAACCTGTTCAGCAACCTATACATTCCGAATGCATTTTAAGCAAGGCCCATTTACAAAACCTATTTCGTATGGATTACGTTGCCTCATATGGGAAGAATCCATGGCGCGAATCATTCGAATTTAGTGCAATTATAAATGTATAAAATGTATAAAATGCTAATATTTCTATCGCTCATAGTCGCATACCACCCGTAATGAGCCGACTGTTCTGTTGTGACACTTTGCAAACAGAAACACAGTAAACGTCTGAACTGTCAGTGCCGCAATCAGACTATTGGAGATACGGTTTATGAGCGCCGGATATATGTAGCGTGGTCTGTCTGTCTGTCTGTCTGTCTGGCTGTGTGTGTGTTGGTCACGCGTGTGTGCTGTGAGAATACGGCTTAACCGATCGAGATGCCGTTTGTGGCTGACTCGTGTGGGTCCGAAGAACCATGCATAGATGGGGTCCTGATCGGACGAGTCCATTCGCAGACGCGAGGATGACAAGATGGCGATGTGGCCTTTTGCCAAATTACTTTAGACACGTGTTTCATGATGCTATCGCATGACGAAAGCGAGAACTTGACACTACAGCAATTTTTATGCAAGAATGGATCCAGGAAGATTGGGGAATAGATCCATCTATCAGCTACCTTTTCTCTTTGCTAAGTAGGCCTATCACTTTAGTGTTCCTTTCTCTTTCTTGTTTTATTTCAAACTCATACCCTCAGACCCCTAGTATGATGTATCCGCCTTCGGAAGTCGCTGGTTTATAATTGCGACCCGCGGGAGCATATAATCATCAACAAAATACTGGATCCGTTTCGTTTTGATGCATAGACTCTACACGTCGTATAATACATCGATATTCGATATTCACTACAGATGTCGCATGTCATTTATTAATAACACTTGAAAAACTCAACAAGTCTCAAACATGGAGAATGTTTTTCTGAATATTACGCTGACTTACGCATGACTTCTTGTATGTACACTCGCATGAGACAATAATGTGATTGACAGTAATAGTGCAACGTACAGGTTTATAATATTGGGACTGTGTGTAATTGTTCGCTGAATCCGAGAATGCATGACTATTAACTGTCGAAAAATATAAGACGTAGGCCTACGTTCTATCAATGTAATTTTAAAATAATTTTGACAAGGTTCTGTTAATAATTTTAATTCCAACTGATTTATTTCTAGTTTAGCCTTCAAACAACAATTAATAAACTAAACGCAGGTTTGATAAAGAGGATGCTACCTGTCACGGTGGCCCGAAAATTTCAAATGGGTTACATCACATGACCGTGGCCTGATCATGCAGCTTTTAGGATTGATATATCTCCCGTAGACTAGAACTTGACATAGCTAGCCTACTGTACACAAAATTTGACAATTCTAGCTTCAGCCGTTCCAGAGATATGATTGGTGTCCCCAAAAATTTAAATGGTTCACATACATGCGACGCGTACATGTATACATACGCATACTTAATAATGCGCCAGAAATCGTTAAACGACCATGGCCCTTTCAAAGATGGTTTGTCATTTATGGGCTAGGCTGTAAAACTTGCTACGATCAACCTATGTACAACATTTGAAATATCTATCTCCTCTCCTACGAACTGAGCTACGAAGATATGTAAGGCGACAACCGTTTAAACTGTTCAAGACTGTCACACAGCTGTAGATGAGTCGGCAGCGTGTTCCACAAACGTGGTCCAGCAGCCGCAAAACACCGGCCGCTGAAACTTATTTGATCGTCGGACGACGCACCACGCACGTCGCTGTGTCGGTTGATCGGAGTCGGCGCGTGCTGACGTCAGAGGTAAGCTGACAGTCGTCTGCCAGTACGTACGCCGGTGCCTGGCCGGTCAGACACTGAAAGACCAGGACCGCGATCTTGAAGGTCACTCGTTGACGTACGGGCACCCAGTAGGGCTGTGGTAGGATCGGCGACACATTGGTTGATCGCAGATTTTAACCTACTCTGCCTTTATTTGACGCTCCCGTTGAAGGTGACCCCAATTGGAATTTCGCCTTGATCTTTGCAATCGGTTTCAGAAAACTAGAGTCTCTGTGCTATCGTACGGCATTGTTTGCGAGCTCCTACTTTAGCCGTTTTAATAGTGTGATGAACAGACAAACAGACGGACACACGACGACAGCATACCGCGATAGCATAGCGTCGTGCGGTAAAAGTTTAAGATAACGTACGCCACAGTTTCGGATCTGAGGCGGTTCGTAGGTTTCGTCCTCAAAGTTTGAACCCCTCGCGACGCCCATCATTAGCTATAACGGTGAATTAACAGGAACGAGAGGTTTGCCAATTTGTATGTAATGTTGTTTGAGATGCGGTTTGAGAGGACTTACCTGCGCCCTGCAAATGATTTTGGATTAGATTCAATTACATTGTAATAAATCTATCGACACGTGCATCACTATTAATAGAACAATTTTTGGTATCTCCATGACGGCAAACGAAGCTTTTGTGGTGCACGATGTTCAAGAAATCACAGTCGATTACGCTGAAGGATACTTGTACGGCGTTGTGCAATAATTTCACGGTGTTTGTCGACGCAAAACGCAATTTTGGGCACTATGGCGTAGTAAGTCGTAATATCGTCACCGTTTCGTCGAGTCCCCTGGAAAGTTCGACTGGTACAAAGCCTGTCAATCGTCCGTCTGTTCTTCGTGATCCGTCCGCACAGCGAATATCACACATTGTTCAGGTCGGTTCTGTTCTCTTTTGTACGATACGGTATTGGGCTGTGCAGTAAAGTCAACTGTCATACGACTTCGTTACATTTCAAGTATTTGTTGTGCTTTTAGTGCGTATGGCAATAAGTTCTCTGTCTTAATAAGTGTGTAGGCAGCAGACATTATTATTGTACGATTTAGAGATTTTATGTCTCTAGTAAGCTTTTTTACTTGTATTTCTATTTTTCAGGCCTCAGTGTCCATCTGCCATGCCTCTGCCTCGTGTTGGCTGCCTCGGTCTTGCCTCGCCTCGTTCCCCGCTTTCATTGCCTCAGCCTCGCCTCAGCTTCGGCGGTTTTGTCTCACCCCTGCTTCTGCCTCGAAAATATGTTTTGAATATATCATTCACTGAATGTAACAACGCAAGTGTGCCAATTGTCAGATTGCTCTGTGATGATCGTTGTCATATGGACGGTTAATTACTGTGACATATTTAAATATTCACTATGCACTGCACGTCGTTATTTATACAGGCTCGTTTCGTGCAACTGAAGTCTCATCCAGTGCTAGTTGTCACAGCCTTCATTGGCATTCAGGTGATGTTTATTTATTTATTTATTTATTTATTATTTATTAATATGTATAATATGTATATATATCAAGCTATATATCTATGTATCATGTCGTGCAGTTCAACGTGCATTTTGCATTAATGAGTTATTTTTTCATTTATTTTATCAAGTTACTTTTAAGTTTATTTCATAACTTTGGTACTTATATATTTTGCAGGAATTTTATGGTCTTTGTTTATTGTTCATTTAAGCCATTGTGATTTGATAGCAAATAATATTGAATATATGGGTAGTGGTTTTGCGTAGTGGTAAGGCGTTGGTCTTGATCAGCGAGGTTAACCTACGCTGAGCCCGGTTAGTACTGTGATGGGTGACCGTGTTCGGGTTCGACTCCCGGAGGTGTCACTTTATTGCAGTATGTAACTAGCCATCCAGGTCGACTCAGCCTTCTACCCTCCGTGGGACGGTAAAATGAGTACCAGCCAAAGGGTGGTGATGCTCTGTGGCTGGGAAGGTAACTGCAGGCTTAGCAGAAAGTAATGGCAGCCTACCGCTGGGTGGATGACTTAGGTCACCTGCTGGCTGACTGCCTGTACACTGGTATCAGCTCTGGGCCCAACACTCGGTAACGAGTATGGGAAGCCTTTTTCTTTTTTATGGTCTTTGTTTATTGTTTATTTAAGCTGTTGTGATTTCATATGAAATAATATTGAATATGTTACTGCATTTTGGCAGACGTGCTTTTAACTATTTAGCGCCATCAGTGTGGAACGATCTACCGTTAGCCGTTAGATCTCTTCTAACCAAGGCCACATTCAGATCTCAACTTAAAACTTATCTTATCACTCAGTCTGAGTATAGTGCCATATTGCCCTAAATCTGCTAGTGTCTAGCAGTTTGCTTATTACTCCAGCTTTGTCAAGAACCTACTCATTTGTTTTCTTTGCTGTCCACTCCACGAAACCCGCAGAGTCTTTCTTAGCCTTTTCATCACAGAGGCGTCAAGACATTGTTTCTATAGTCTTTCTGAATGTCCAGTTTTTACAGCCGTACATTGCTACAGGCCACGCTAGCGCCTTCATTAGTCATATCTTCATTGAAATCGGTATGCTGTGACTTTTCCATATTTTCTGCAGTGATGCCCCAATCGCCTGCCCCCTGTTTAACCTGGTACATAATTTTTTTGTACACTTTCCATATTCTGTAATCAGGGACCCAAGGTACGGGAACGTACCCACCTGCAAAAGTTCTTATTCAGAGTGAGTATGTGGCACGCTATGCCGTTGCTCGCCATATTACATTGGTCTTGTAGTCGTTGATGAGTAGGCTGTATTTATGGCTGACTCAGTCTAGGCAGTTCTACCTCTGAAGTGGCCAACAGGATAATGTCATCAGCGTAGCAAAGTTTTATGACTATTCGCCCTCCTTGGAATAGTTCTTCACATGCAGAATTATATAATCCTGTTTTCTGGCCTCTGTTTTAGTAACACTTATGTAAACTCTTCAAAATATGACTGTCTGCTAGCTTTTGTTGAATGCTGCATAATGTAATATTATCTTGTCAGATAAAGGCATTCTGCATTATTTGAATATTATGACCTACATTATGTGTTCTTTATTCACTGTAAGTTGTTTACAATTTGAAGCACTGTTGTCATGACAGCTTTTGCATTGAACACAGTTGCACATTTTAGTGTTTTTAGTAGCATTTTTTGTTTGCAGATTCTTGATGCAGAAACACTGAATATTCTCTTCTATTACCCCATAGCTGACTCGAGAACCGGTGATTATCATTAGATTTTATTCAGCTGCAACATATTTTGTTTATAGACAAAGTCATTTGTACATTTTTGCTTGTGTCTTATTTGACTGTCATATGTTAAGGTTTATGCTGTATTTTTACGTTTTCATGCATGCAATGCATGAAGTTATATTTTTCTTTAATGCTTGTATTTAATTTTTGAAAATACATAAAGAGAATTATCAAATTAGTGTGAGTAGTTTAAGGTATAATGCGTAGCTAGAAAGTTTACAAATAATTATTTTTATCATATTGGTTGCTAACACTTGTCTCTATTTGTGTTACTGCAGACACATTTGCTCGCGGAATTTGTGGCATCGGAAATGACGTCTTTGTTGGTTTGTTACTGATTGAGTTAAGATTTTGTGTCCCGTCCGACACAAAATAGGTCATTTCGGAAACATTCTTCCCATCCAGTATCTTGGCATTGTAGTGAAAAAGTGAATCTAACTTTAACAAAAGCAAACATGCATCTAAAGCCAGGTTTGGTCACTTCTTAAGACTTCCGGCGTGGAAATAGAATGGGCCTATTATTAAGAAAGTAAACAAATAAGAAATAAGTAAGTAAGTAAGTAAGTTAGTAAACGATTTATACAGCATCATAATTAACAATTGAATCAAGGTGCATTGCAGACCCGGAGCGTCTACAGGGGGTTGGTTTGTTATGTGGAGTTATATTTAATCTGCATATTGCTGTTAGCTAACAGCTGATACGTCAATGATGCAACTTAATCAACATTTAGTAATGAGAAAAGAACTATAGCTGAATGAATAGCAGTGCCGATATTTTGTGTTACAAGCAACCCAGATATTGTGCAGGTATTTTTAATATACATTTTGTCAGTAAATTCTGATGATAGTTTTTGTGTTGTCATCTCATGGTACTGATGTGGGGGGGGGACAATATATTGGGAGCAACATCCCTTTGCTCGGAGTCAGACAGTGGCTGAGGAAAGTATGACGCCCAGTGACTAATCTCCCTGGTTGACGTCAGGAAGGGAATATGGTTACAAATTTTTTACCAGTTATCCCTCAGAGTCAAGATGGAATGTTTTGACCCGAAATGTGGCCAGTAAGCTAATGTTTGTGTTTCTAGATCACATTATTTCATTGTGCTATAACGACAATTGTTGTGATGCTGTTTTGATGATATAATTACCCTGATATTGTGATACAGCAAAACAGGCTGAGACGGTGCGGATATGTTTTACAAAGGGACAAGAACGGGTGCGAGAAAATGTATGGATTACGAAGATCAGCTGTATAGGCAGACCAGAAAAGTGTGGAGAGCAGTTGCAGAGAAAGACTGTTGAACTTGATGATAAAAAACGGAGTATGATGTGGATGGTAGTAAATGAGGAAATTAATAGAAGACATTGATTAATACACATGAAGATTGGGATTGAGCGGTTGAATGTTTTCTGATACGAGCTCACTTGGTTTGGTTTGTGCTGGATAAAGGGACGTTAAGTGGTTCGTATTGTAATGATGCTATTTTGCTACTCTGTCAAGGTATGTTTTGTTATAGGTACCCACGATGGTCACATACTGGTGTTCCACATTCCGTCAAATGAACGCAACATTTTCTTGCGGGAAACAGTCAACGGTATTACAAACTTCACAGTCCTTATAGTTATTGCTATATATGTAATCCACATCTCTGTGATTATACCTGAGTATGAAAGAAAAGGTTTTGAAAGCCAGGCTACATATTCATCTGTTGAAGATACTGACCTTCGGTAAGCATGGATAATAGATGGTTGGTGAGATAAAATTACTCATGCCTGTAACCAGGGGCCCGTAACCAGAGGGGCCGATGGGTTCGACCAAACTCTCCTCCGGCGGCGAAGCAGGTTGTTGAAATTTTTACTGGCAAAATTTACTCCAGTTTCAAACCATCATAGATTTGTGTTGTGCTTAATTTATGAAACTCATCTTTAAAGTGCTCAGGATGGCAGGTGTTAAAGGGTTCACGCATTTTTATTAGCCATCCACACGTTTATCCACGAGTGGAATGAGCCATGCTGTCTTTGTTTCTCAGCAGGAGCACATCATCGCACTTTGGCCGGTATTCATTTCACGTCCCACAGAGGGTAGGAGGCTGAGTTGCCCGGGTGGCTGGTTACTAACCGAGGTGGTATGCCCGCCCAAAGACGGTCACCCGTCCCAGTACCAACCGACCGATAGAGCGGCGGCCGGGGATCGAACTCACGACCATTGACTGGCATAAATGCATCCCGAGGACTCATGGTGGACCATGTCTTTGTCAAGTTTGGTGATCCTAGCTGCATCCGTTTTTGAGATATCGTGTGGAAAAATAAACAAACCGACAGACGTACAGACACCTAATGCCACTGATCACCCTACCCATGCGACTGCCGTTGGCGTGGTAATCGCCAACTAGCTTTGAATTTTCCTGATTCACGTGCTGACTGCTGAATGATAGGACACCACACTGTTTATGTGGGCTCTCTGAAGCAGTACCCGGTTTACATGGAAACCAGTTACTAAATGTACATATAAATGTGTGTGTGTGTGTGTGTTTACGTCAGCTCACAAGGAGTCGATCTGGGCGCTGTCGGCGTTCCGTCACGAGTTTGTCAGCGCTGACAACGAGGGATCCATCATACTGTGGACAGTCAAGGAAGATGCGGGCGAAGACGCCGAAACTGTGGTTGAGAAACGCATCGCCATCTCTGGCATAGGGTCTGTACTGCCGACTTTGTAGTTGGACTGTATGTCAGAATATATACTGAATTTGATACCGGCATCGGAGATCTGGTGTAAAGGGATCAACACCCCTGTTATCAAGAGTCCGGTGGTGAATGAAGAAAGAAGAAGATAAGGCCAATGGTTGGGGTCACGTGCCTATTCTTAAGGAAGTAAGTAACGATTTATATAGTGCTGAAATCAACAAACGAAGCAGGGCACACTACAGCCTGGGATCCAGTATGAGGCAGTTTATGTTCCAGAACAAATAGAGGAAGGAACAGCTGGAAAACAAGGGTTAAAACTGTGGTGATAGTGAAGGAGGTTCTGTAGAGCAGCAGCAGGTACCAGATATTAGCAGCTGACAGTTTATACAGCCAAACAGAAGCTCTATGCAGTGGGCGAAGGTTCTATAGAGCAGCAGGAGGTACCAGATATTGGCAGCTGACAGTTCATACAGCCAAACAGAAGTTCTATGCAGTGGCCAAAGGTTTCATACAGCAGAAAGAAGTAGCAGATATCGGGATTGGACAGTGGCAGAACAGTCTGAAGATTGGAGTGGAAGTACTATACAGCTGGTGATAGTGATGATGTATATCTGATGCAGTCAGTGTTTAACTCTTTTACCGAATTTGTTTTCTAAATAATAAGGTGTGGTCTGATTGTGTTTGGTAGATATGCGTGCACGTCGGTGGCTCTTTGGTCTGACCTTATTGTCGGGGCATTCGGGTCAGGTCACATTAGAATCTTCAGCTCTCTGAAGGGTTCGTTACTGTCCGAGGTCACTGCACATGCCAGATGGATCAACGCCATCGACGTCGCTCCCGCCAACGGAATGGTCTGTACGTCTTCTACGCATTGCGGATATTTGTTAGTAAAATGTGGAAGTATTTTTAGGTCGATTTCTCCGAATCGACCTCATAACATTAGTGGGTCTTGAATGTCCTTCCGTCCGTCCACAAAGTTTCTTTGATTTCGATGAAATTTGGTATGTAGGTAGAGGTTGATGGTTGATACATGACGGTATGCAGTATGACCCGATCCAAGGTCAAGGTCACGAGCCCTTGAAAGTCGGAAATTCGGCCATTTTCAAAGGCTATCTCCTCCCCCATTTACGATAGGGGCTGGCAAATGACTACGGATTCTTAAACTAAGGCACAATACCTAAAGCTTATCGGGGCCAGATTTTTGATTTGTCCTAGTTTTTGTGTCACGTGACTTTGAAGTTGGCAGTAAGTCTACCGTCAGTCCCGTATGGGGCTAATTTGTTATATAAATACATTGTATGATTGATGTAATGTTTGCAGAACAACAACGACGACAACCATTTTACGGTCATTTGCATTTATATTAAAGGCCGTTCAGTGCCAAGAGTAGTTGGATATTGTCAGAAAAATCACTCAACGATTGGTAAGAAGGAAATGGGAAAACAAAACTGTAGAGCTAATATAAAATTGAAATAAAAACGATGCCGTTGGTTATAAAATAGGTTTCTTCGATAAAATTGACAACGGTGTCATTGTCAACACTTTCAAACTTTCAAGGATTTTTAGATAAATATTCCAGAAGTTGGTACATAGTCCCACTAGAATGTTCCGAGGTCACTGGAATGGTGGAAGTCCACAAGGTTCACATGATGGTGGATCATAACCAGAGTTTGTTGTTAGCAGTGATGCCGCTTGTGTTTTTAGGTTAAGAAACTTTACTTCAAGGAATGTGGTCGTGAAAATTTGCACGGTAATGGAGATAAATTCCGTCTCTTAATAGGAAGGGGATCGTGGGAAGGGGACGCCAGAAAAAGTTTTGAAATTTGTCTCTCAAAATTCCATATTTCCGTGATGTGTTCGTGTATAGTTGATATCCTGCAGTGATGACTCATTCGTGCGCGTCTGGCAGCTTTCAACTGACGTTAATTCTACGGTACATTTCAACTATTATGCTGGCGATGTCTAGTGCAAAATGTAGTGTAACGGTCTGGCGTACGTCCGTCCGTCTGTCTGTCCGTCTGTCTGCCACATCAGCATACTCACCGTAACTTACCGTGCGATGTTGCCGGCGTACATTTTGGCCTGACAATAAAAAGGACCTTCATAGTTGTCGTGGCCTGTATGGCTTAATGGTAGAGCATTCGCTCGGGGTTTGACTCTCGGCCGGTCCGCTTCCAGGTAACAGCCTTGAGCAAGCTGCTCACACGCATGTGCCTCTGTCACAAAACAGTATAATTTGGTACCAGCCGATGTGCGGTGACGCTCTTGGGCTGGGAAGGTAACCGCAGGCCTGGCGGAAAGTAATGACAGCCTACCGCCGGGTGGATATCTTCAAGTCACCTGCGGGCTGACTGCCTGTACACCGGGATCAGCTCCAGGCCCAATGCTCGGTAACAAGTATGAGAGAACTTTACCTTTTTTTACATACTTGTTTGCTATACTATGTTTTACATTATGTTCGTTGATTGTTTATTGCGTGCTTTATGTTATATTCTGGTTCAGTCTTTTGATGCATGTCTGCTGTTGCTGGGTTAGTTTTGGCTTCTTCAGTATGAAGCTAAGTGATTGGTTTGGAAGAACATCTTTTACATGTCCTATTTTTGAGTCTCATCGACATTACTTGACTTTCAGTGTTGACTTTCTTGTCATTTTGAGTGTCTTCTTAGAAAGACGTTTTGGTGGAAGTGTTGTACTGCTATGATGATGTGGTATAACATTATGGTGCCTACATGCTCCAGCTCAAGGAGCTGGCAAAGGTATCACCGTCAAAGCTACTGCAGTTTGCAATAACCTTGTCAAGTTTTTAGTGATATTGATTACATCAAAGGTGTGCATTGGATCAAACTGAATATCCTCTGTGCAACCCCATTGTGGGCGGCTCACCCTGTAGGTAGAGTAAGATGTGTCTTCTTTGGGTCTTCTGTCCAAATTGTTTTCACTCCTGCTATATTTACCCACGCCGGCTGTATAGCCGCCGGCGTGGGTATAGCGTTCAGTCGCATCTGCCTGTCTGCTGTCTCTCTGTTGTCTGTCTGTCTGTTTGTTTGTCCGTACTCTAAAAGGAAAACGGCTGGAGCTATCAACACCAAACTTTGTACACGTATCACAGTCTGCACGATAGTGCAGGACTGTTGTAAGGGTCGTTCCAATAAGTATAGGAAATGGCACTTTTGGGGGTCCTGCCGCCCAGAAACCCCTTAACCGATCAACATGAAATTTGGCATGGATGATTACGTTCGGGATA
>Ga0209780_1003815_pt1 | contig 11392 bp, 7 predicted proteins | sample WorMetexBAHAMAS2_FD_187384 | JGI IMG/M metagenome (GOLD analysis project Ga0209780, IMG submission 187384) | Marine gutless worms symbiont microbial communities from Max Planck institute for Marine Microbiology, Germany - Inanidrilus exumae... | ecosystem: Host-associated > Annelida > Digestive...
GGTCAACAAATATGGACCGATGTCCATCTCTGTGTTGTTTCACTGGTCACATGTCATTGACGTTCAAGGTGAACCAGGACTGAACGGAACGCGCGGAAGGCGTGGTCGAAAGGGCGAACCAGGCATCAACGGCACGAAGGGCGACAGAGGAGATTCTGTTACTGTCGAAGATTTCGACTGGACTGCAATATTCAGAAACTACAGCCGTACGTTATCATTCGGTCCGCTTCTGCTGAGACTACGAAATAAGATACGACATTTCCGGATTATGTGGGTATGGCTAGTAAGCTCCAGGGATGTACAGTCTCGTCGTCTCGGTCTCGAGACGGTCTCAAAACCTATTTTCGTAACGTCTCGATCGGTCTCGTCTCGCTCCAAAAGTCGGTCTTGCGCCCTAACTTCACATTATTTTTATCAGATTTTTCCAGTTGTCGCAGCAGCTAATCGTTTCGATTAAAGTCGTCCGGTTTGTCAGCAACGAGTAACTTTTCATGACTATTTTATTTAGTATACTACTTCTTACTGCGTAGTGTCGGCTACTTTATGGGCCTACTTAGTAGATACAATGTCATGCTATAGGCTAGTGATCAGTGCACTTAATTTATTGTGACGACTGACGAGTGATGTACTGACGTTGATGTATGAACACGTTTATTCGCCAAACTACACGTAGGCAGTGAAACAGAAAGACTGGCAGAGAGAGTGAAAGACAGATTATATTCAGTAGAATCACGCAGCAAATGCCTGTAAATCACTTGATAACATCAGTCTTGGACAAAAACAAAGTCCGACGTACCGTACATAATCACGTTTAAAATCATCTGAAAAGAACATTAAAACACATATCGTAAAAGTTTACCAGAGCTGTTCAGTAAATATCTGTAAAACCTCACTTTACGTAACACACTTAGATGATTTATATGTCCTACCTATGATGGCAAGTAACCAAACTCTCTGAAATTATGCATGCTTGTATTTGATACTGTCTGACTGTGCGTCTGATGCCATCTTTTGCCTAAGATAATGCGGACGCCCAGATTTAGCAAATTAACTTAATTAAGATAACTAGCCTATTAATTGCTGTAAATCTAAGTAGCAGCGGACATTTGTGAGTATGTATTACAAAGGTAATTTCATAGACAGCAGATGACTAATGTGGCATGAATTCCATTGCATCGATACTCTACAACAGAGTACAACCAGTGTTGAGATAGAATGGACAAGGACATTTAACAACACTGAATGGCCACACGGTAGTATACTCAGGTCGACCTACTCAGGAAATGCCAGGAGTAGCAGTCTGGATTCATAGGAAAGTCTCTGGAGCACTCGTCGGATATAAACCAATCAGCGACTGAGTCATTGTTGTGTGACTCAACGTGAAACCACGAAACATTACTATGATTCAAGTGTATATGGACCAACGACAGCAGCCACACAGGAAGAAGATAAGAACCGATTCAAGAACTGAAAGCTGAGGTACAGAGAAAGCTAAGAGTGGATAAACAGCAGCAGCTGGAAGGCGTGTGCGTGGAATTGGAAGTAGCGAACTCCAAAAAAGGAAATTCCAGGCAGCTCTTCCAAATAGTCAAATCAATAACTCGAAAGTTCCAGCCACGTCAGAAAGTGCAATCCAGTCAGCGACTGGCGAAAATTTGACTGAAGCTGCACAAATCGCAAACAGGTGGAAAGGGTATTGTGAAGACTTGTACCATATGACGAAGAATGGAAAGGAACTGAACAAGAATATTGGGAGCAAGAGCTTCCATCACTTCGTTTATCTAAAATTTTCGTCGGCGATAGCTGAGCCTATTGATGGCAAGATGGCAAGATGGCAGTGACCGCCGTACTGAACAATTAAAGTGGTCAAATAATTTTGACGAAAGGCCGCATCGCCGATTTGTCACCCCTCGCGGCTGCGAATGGATTCGTCCGATCTTAACAACCATCTAACACATGGTTCCTTGAACCCACGTGAGCCAGCCATCCCCCAGATGACATCTCAATCGATTCAGCCGTTTTTGTAGGGCTCACGAACATAACCCACAGACACACAGACTGACATACACACAGAGTAGACAGGTCGACTACGTTATTTCGTCTGTATGATGCGCCACTTACTTACTTACTTGTAGCAGTGGCTCGCATCTATGCGATGCATACAATGCGGCCTAAAAGTAGACAAGCCTATAATCTCATTAGTTACCGCCGAATTCATCATTTGACCTAAGAGTTTATAATAAGCATAGATAGATTGTATCTGCTTTTTGTACTGAAATTTGAGCTAGCCGTATTTTTGTTTATTGGTGTTTGATTATTATGATGCGCTATCAGGTATCGAAAGAGCGCTTGAATCGACTGAATGGATGACTTTCGTGACGGAGAGAGGTAAATCCACAACATAGGAGACTAATTCGTAATTAACACAAAGTGTACACTGCATAGAAGTTAAACGAACATCGCGCTATTAGCTACACGGTCGAATAGAAAAGAATAATTCGCGCAGTTACTTATTGCCGACTACTGTAAGTTATACATTGTAAGTGGCCACTTGGCCCTATGCTTTAATACATACATACATACAATTTGGCTGTAAACTGTGACATACACACAGAATGATACTTATGTATCAGTTATTTTCATAGGAACTTACTGACTGCCTACAGTTTACTGTGTGATTGCTTTTTGACAATGCAGAAGTGAGAACGCTGGCCACTACGCCTCAGCCGACGATAGCCCCACGCAACGAAAGTAAATATAAGATCGCTGGATTATTTCCTTCACTTTGACTTTTTTACCGGTCGACGCTATGTTAGTACATCACATGCTGCCTGTGTCTGTCTTTCCATCTGTCACAAGTCAGCGTTCTATCAAAAGGTTAAACGTAGGATCACGCAAACAATGCCGCACAAAGATAGAGATGCTAGTTTTTGTGATACCAAAGATCATGGCAAAATTTGAATGGGATCACCCCTAACGGCGACGAGAAATGCAGGTGGGGTAGGTTAGAATCGGCGATTTTTGACCAATATCTCGCTATATTTCAGAAACGGTGCAAGACAGTGAGTTGAATAGAATGCTAGTAGGAACTCGTATGCGCTCTATCGAATGGTGCCATTTTCAATGACCTTGAATATTACCCCTAATTACCCCCCCCCCAAACCACCTCATTTTCACCGCGCGACGCTATGCTAGCGCGGTATATGCAGTCATCGTGTGTCTGTCTGTTCGTCTGTCCGTCACAAGTTGGAATTCAACGAAGACGGCTAAATCTAGGATCACGCACACAACGCTGTATACGATAGCCGAAGGACTTGTACAGTTTACTGAAGCCCCAAACGGTTTGACCAAACAGCGAAAAGGAGCGAATGGGAGTGAAAGACAGTGACACCGAGTCGAAACGAGTAACTCCTGTGCAGAGAGACCGCGCGTTAAAACGTGGCAGTTGCTGAAAGTGTTGCTCAGGCTGACACGCGATTTGCTTGCGTTATTCGTAAAACGGACGATATTTCAACCGTTAATGAGCGTCGCGCTAGTCTCTCGGCGATAGCTCAGCCTCTTGTCTGTATTCTGCGTCGCCTTTCCTATCTTCGTGACGGGTGAAAATAGTCTTCATATTCGGTATACGTAAGTTGCCCAGAGCAACTGAGCCTGCGGATGACAAACCACCCACGAAAGGGGCGTGGTCAAGGTCATGTGATGATGTGACCAATGTTACATTTCAGGGTCCAAACCATATCTCAGGAACCGTCAAATTTTGTACAGCTGTGGACAACATCAAGCGTTAGCCTTGGGACGACAAATTACCCCCCAGTCATATATATTTGAAGTCGGTGAAGCTATAGGTACATCAAATTTGGTGTGCAGAACAACAGACGAATATTAGTGCATGCGTGATAGATTATCAACCGACAGGGATGTGTTCGAGGTCAGGTGACTTCTTTAAATTTCGGGAAAGAACTCACAATAATGCGAAAACAGTACGAGATAAAGACATACGAGTAGTCGCAATAGAAGACCTATCGTATGTAGCTGGCCTATCGAATGGCACCAACGTCAACAAACGCACAAACGTCCAGGAAACCCATTTAGGTTAAAGTCACGAGGCACACAAAACAAGGCTGTGTCGGTCTTTAGACAGGTCGCAATATTGCCGCTTGCTGTCTACGTAAGCTACGCTGGGTTTTCCCCGCTGTAATGTCTCGCCGCCCAAGTCATGCTAGCTACACCCGGTTTCCCATGCGTCACTTCCCCGCGATCTATGCTGCTGCTGACCGCCGTTTTTCCGTCCATGGAGCCTTTTTAGCAGTCAGCCAGCGGCAAAAACATCGCCGGCGTGGATCACTACACTTTTATGAGTAAAACAGGTAATGAAAGTTATCCCAAACTCATTATCGAGCGTTGGGCCCGGAGCTGATCCCGGTCACCGGTTACCTTCCCAGCCGAAGAGCATCACCGCCTATCGGCCGGTACCAAATTATACTGCTTGGTGACAGAGGCACATGCGTGTGAGCAGCTTGCCCATAGGCTGTTACCTGAAAGCGGACCGGCCGAGATTCGAACCCGCGACCTTTAGGATCGCGAGCGAACGCTTTACCGTTAAGCCACACTCTTGTGAGCGCTGCTCTATAATTATTACGGTGATGACGATGACAACGACGGTGGCCGTGGTGGCGATATACAGGTTGCCGACTGCGATACATCCATAAGCCGGACTTTCAGCGCTACATCGGCACGTACTGGGGCGCGTGGTTCAGAGACGCCCGTCCTCTTGTGCCACCGGCTACCACATCGACTACCTGGTCGGACAAGATCTGGGTCAGCCTTCACTACCGCGGCAACACAGTGCTTGAGTACGCCAACTACCACGACTTCAGGCAAGAGCTTCGCTACACCGTCGCTTCCCCTTTTTAAAATAACTTGGTCAGCAACCAGCCGATGTTAACAATATGATACGAAACATACTCAGTCGGTCGGACAGCAAAGTGTTACAAATTTGCACATCCCATCTGTAAGCTGTGATCATAATCCATATTATCTTGAGCAGTTCGAAATAGCCAAGTTCCAGCCTACCAAGGCCTGTTGCTAATGTCAAATTAACTAAAACGATAGCGAGTGCGAAGTCTGTCTTTTTTATTTTTCATTTTCTTCACCTTTTCGTCCATACGATATGCAGTAGCAGACCGGGAAAATTTAAGAATATGTAAAAAAAACTGGGACAACGTTTTCAGTCGGAGCAGTCAAACTGTTTAGCGTCTGTATAGGTTCTGCCATAAACACCCGTTTTTCGGGGGCTTGTCACCTAACTCCCCATTAGAGACTGCCCCTATACCCCGCTGGGACCTGACCCTGACCTTTAATCCGCCCTCGCTGTTTGAAAATTCTGTGTTCGCCAATGATGATATGAAATGGTGACGCCAGCCACCTTCGCTGATTAAGTAAATAAGTAAAACATTTACATAGCTCCATAATCATGAAAGTGTAGATGAATCAAGCACTGGGTTAGCCGGCCGTTAGAGGTTTGTTACCGACCGCGTTAGCGGGAAAGGTAATGCGATCAGTCGTGTCCGTCCGTCTGTCTGTTTGTTCCCACTCTATCTTTTGAACGAACAACCTTTGACATTGATTTTTGCATGTGTATGCGTCATGACCATAGCACGCCGGGGATAGAAGGTCAAGGTCACAGGTCAAGGTCAATGCAAAATGTGTGCTACACGAGTACCTACTGCGGCGTCCTAGGAGTACTGAATGATGGCCGTAATCACGTCATCAGCTGCTCGCTAGCGCGGCGAGGCATGCGGCGTGGCGCGTTAGGCCAGCGACAACGGAGGAGTCCAGCGCGTGTTGGCGCGGTAACGTGCGGTAACGCGGTCGGTCTGACCTCGATCCTCGATCGAAAACAGTTTTTTCTACTATAGCACTGCAGTGAATTATTTTCGCAGGCACGACGATAAGAGCATTGTGCATGACCTGAATGCGACCTACACCGGTACCGGGCACGTTGTTTACGCCGGGGCTTTCTACTACCATCGCGACGGATCACGAGAGGTCGTCCGCTATGATCTGACCCGGAAAACCATCACCGGACATATCACCCTTGCCGACGTCCAGTACGACGGCGACAACTACCTCTACGCCAGCGAGTTCAACTACGTCGATTTGGCAGCGGACGAGAACGGACTTTGGGCCATCTACACGCCGGCGAGGTACAGTCGTGGGCAACTGAAACATTTACTATAGTGGCAGTGTCTTGTAAACGGCATACAACACAGAGAAATTCTTAGTTGTTGTAGACTATCATCTCTGTCTTAGCAGCCGTTCGCCACGTGAACCTGGGTTAGCTGGTTACAATCGGGTTTCTTCCACCATCCGTTTGATAACAGAACGTTTGTTGATAACTGGGACGACATGTCCTTCCTGTCGGCAAACCAACGACGTCAAAGCGCTAAAGGACGCTCCTCCACTGAATCCAACCAGGATCATCACCCACTGGCCTTACCCTTTCTTCATCCACCCGAACCCCCGAGGAAAGGGCACCGCTGCCTGTCGCCAGCTATCCAGTAACAGAACTGTTAATTACTGCCGACCACTAACACTGAAGTGGCATAATGTGTTGTATCGACAGTGAGCAGGATCACGTGACCCATTGTGAACTTGGGGCCAAATCTTATCTTTGTAATGTGTGAAGCTGGGCATTTCAAATTTGTTGTTGTTATTGACATTGATGAGTACTACCGCGTGCATGATGGATTTTATCCGTAGGGCATGTGTTAGGGTAACGTGACCTCTTGAAATTTCGGTAAATAAGTGATAATATCTCAGAAACGGTACAGGATAAACTAACAGGAAATCATATCAGATCAATCGAATGGCACCATAGCAATATGACGTGGCATACAAATAACGTTGAGTAACGGTCAAGGCTCTTTGAAACCTGTCTAAGTCCCATACCAAGGAAAATATAGCAAATATTAACTATTATGTGGTTAGACATGAATCGGACAGCGCACGTGGCTTGTAATGTCAACTGCCTTATCAAAACAACGAAGGACTTCTGAAGGTCACTGGTAGTAACGTACAGTATAAAAGTGGTATTATCTCGGAAACGGTGCAAGACATGACATATGGCGTATACGTCCTATCGAACAGCGGCAATCCGGATGACCTTGAGTGACCTTCAAGATCATTCACCTATTCAAGCCTTTTCAAATGGATTTTTTCGTACAATGTGCAGCAGTTGATAAGTTTTCAACAGTCATAGCGCGTCGTGCGATACTCCTGCGATAGATGAGCTGCAGAGCCTAGTTTTCGCTATCTTTTGTCATGTTGTGACAGCATTTTATTTCTGTCAGTTGTTCAATAAACGGATACGTTACGTTATGTTCAGCGCCTCTGGAGTCTTTGATATACTGGCGCTATACAAGCTAGATTATTATTATTATTATGTTACGACGAAGTTCAGCGAGCGGTTGGCCACAAAAATTGGGCTAACGCAGATTCACTTGCAACATGGCCATAAATTCGTTAAACCACTGTTTTTGTATACAATGGCGAAGACAGATGTCGTTTGAGATCCGCCGACAGTTTATCAACCAAGTTATGTATGTTTTTACACGAATGCATCCAGGAGACAATTATATTCGTACTAAAGCGGTAAAGCCGTTGTAACGAAACAAGTGCCCCCAAATTTTGAAAACGTTATTCTTGATTCAAGAGTTTGAGGGCCGCGTCCTCTGGCATATCTGCAAGCTCCGTATGTTTTGTTATGTTGCCTTCACAGACTATTGCTGGGACCGTTTCTTCTGAGCTAGGCCTACTCGGTTTTTGTTTTTCTTATTTTTCGTTTCTGTGCCGAGCGCCAGATTCGGCTGGCCATCTCATCAGCGTTTGATCGCACATAAATATACTGTATCGTATCGTATGTTGTCCGTAGCGGCGGGAACAAAGACGGCGGCTCACTGCGGGTAGCCAAGCTGTCCACGGACAAGATGTCGGTCGAGAAAGCGTGGACGATACCGGTGCAACATCGCAGCTTCGGCAACGGCTTCATTGCCTGCGGCATTCTGTACCTGGTGCGAGACACGCGCGCCAAGACCACCAGCGTCGACTACGCCTACGACTTGTACTCTGAGACGCCAATCAACGGTGTCCGACTGTCCTTCACCAATCCGTTCGAGATGAACAATATGATCGCCTATAATCCGAACGAAAAGACCATATACAGCTGGGACAAAGGCAATCAGCTGGTTTACCGGCTGCTGATGTAGACGCTCTGGCGGCGCGGAGGCACAAGTACGTTGGATCAAACTGTGGAGACTAGCAAAATCCCGAAACTGTAAACTGCTTTCAGTGCAGTAGTAACTAGACGCCAGCACTGACAAGAGTGCCATAACCTACGCCGGCAACGTTTTTTTGCCGCTGGCTGACTGCCAAAAACTCCATGCACGGAAAAACTAGCGGTCGATAGCAGCATCGGCCGACGGAAAGTGACGCAGGAAAAAGCCGGTGTCGCCAGCATGGCTTGTGCGGCGAGGCATTGCAGCGGGGAAAACTCAGCGTAGCTTATGTACGCAGCAAACGGCAATATTGCGTTCCGTCTGAAGACCGACACAGACTTGAAGTTAGTGCATCATGAGCTTGACCTTTTAACCACAAATTAAATGGGTTTCCGGGACTCATCGTGGAATATTTCTGTATCGAGTTTGGTGATCCTTAGCGGCATCGGTTTTGGGGATATCGTGTGGAAAAACAGACGAACACATAAATGCCGCTGGAAACCCGAGCCTCGCGACTGCTGTAGTCGTGCATGCCGGGTAACTAGAGTTCTCCCTCTCTCAAGGTCGCTGTTCGCATCGAGTCGATCACTTCAACAGCATGTTCCTCACGTGGCCGTGAACTCTACGCATAAACTTGACCTTAGAGATCTTGACTCAATTTATTCGGTGCAACCAGTTTAGACATAATGTTAATGGCGACAGATGAAAACCCGCAAAAAATCATTTTAAAAATTGCTGAGCATCACATTGACATGCAGACGACGTGACGGTGGATAATGTCATCGTTTTTTGCATAAACTGCAGAGGTTTAAAATACATATAATCATATGTAATATGTTCAATACATCGTATATTTCGTACAGCGTGTGACACACGCTCATAGCCCCGGCCTATTCACTGTACCAATTGTATCAACAACCACTGTACTAATCGTTATACGCCGTTCGATGCGGCATTACGAGCCCACTATTGGGTTAACAGTATTCGACGACCATTTGGTATTCTAATGCCGTTTGATTTTTATGAGAAATTTTTTAACATTTTAAACGTGAAAACTGAAAATACAGTAGTTACACTAAAAATAATTAATTGTTCTGCACGTACTGCTTGGTGTCCAATGTTTCGACGATCGTGCGTTAATGCCGTTTTATACACATGCGATGTACAAATACAATTTACTCAATTACAGTAGTCATTAACTTAGAATTCCTGTGGCTGACAAAAACAAAAGGCAACAACTCAGCCGTCCACGCCCTCTGTGCCTACTGCTGTTTCATCCCTTACGCAATTAAAGGAAGAAATGGTGATCACTAAAAAAACAACAGTGTCATCGTCACGTTTCGTTACAGACCGAGAACAATTGTCCTTGGAAACAACATACATACTACAAGAAGCCAGCACTCACAAGAATATCAATGACATGTCGTAGTTTATTGTTTAATCTACAGCTATCCTTATTATTGTCATTGTCAGTTTTGTCATTGTACTCACAAAAGTGCAAAGATCCCCGCTGACACTGCTGGTTGAAGAATTTTGAAAATCGGTGAAATTTAACAAAGTAATTGCCATGAGTTTACTGGCTTCCTTTTTTAGAACAAAGTGTGTGATCTACTGCTGTTGGTTCTTTAAGTTATTATGCAGATTTTGGACTTGTTTTTCACTTGGTGTAAAATATTGGTATTTGTGTAACTTGTGTGTGTATTCTGCTTTCACATATTGATATTGTTGACCTGTTGAGCTTTAATGGTAACGTTACAATTGTTGTTGTGTGCATTCGTGAGTAATATGCCATCAGCCATTTAATATCTTCACCATCAGCCATGCATTTGATAATGAATACAATGCTCATAGCAGTGTTGGTAGTAATGCGTTGCGGCCTAACAATACAGATGCTGGCAGTTCCGTTACTCCCTGTATGAAACGTTTTATTTTTACACGAGTGTTTCTCCGCAGATGTTTCTTCTGGCCTACAGAACAACGTGATAGCGTATATGCCATCAGCAATTAGCTGAAGGTAGTCGGTTTACATACATTTATTTGCCTCAGGCAACATGGCCCATAAACACACAAGACATGCAGATAGACAGAAAGACAGATATTATAAAATGATAGAAAATACTAAAAATACATGTAACACATGAATACACAATAAAACTCACAAGCTACAACATTTAAAAGACTAATAGCTATTTACCATGGCTTATGCATCGGGAAAATCGTAATCTTTATACAGTCAGCTTGATTGAGTTAAGTTTTTACGTCCCACCCGACACCAAATTGGTCATTTCGGAGACGTTCTCCCCAGTCAATCTGTTGGCTAAGTACTGATAAACTAAAACAAACACAACAAAACAAACATGCATAGGTAACAATATATAGTACAATATAAAATGAACCCAAAAAAACTACAGCCAGGTTTAGTCGCCTCCTACGACCTCCGGCCTGGAAACGGAGAGGGCCTATTCTGGTTTCAGCGCTTCATAAATTTGTCACTCACTTACTTACTGAGACACTTACCCACTTACTCACAGTTCCTGGACCCACACGGGGCATACAGTCAGCAGAAAGAAATCTGTACACGCCTGCATGAATATGTTATATTTACACGATATACGATGGTCCAAAAGTACGCCTCACGCCTGTTATAAAAGTTGCAATGCAGCATTTGTCGTCGTCTAAACAAACAACAAACCCTGTTAGCAAACGCTAGCATGATTTCGCTCAGCTCAGCCTCAACAACTCCTAGCGAAACGTTTTAACTGTAAAACAGGAAAGTGTTCAAAACGTTCACACCTCTATGAAGCATTGAACAATCATGTCAGTCAGTCGAATAGTATGAATTCATCTGACAGCTGTAAGCATATGGTGTCGGCGCCTAGCGAAATGTCAACAAATCGCCATATGGACGAATCTTCACAAAATCTCTATTTGGAACAACCTATCAAATTTTTGGTGATCCCAAAATAGATGGTTGTCATCATCATCATCATCACATGGTATTTTTAGAGTGGCCTAAGCAGCAACGCCACCACTAGGACCACTATAGTCAGAGTAAGTACAACAGTATCAGACAGTGTTGTAACAGCAGCGGAATAAGTATGTCTTCAGATGGCGCC
>Ga0209780_1003816_pt1 | contig 11392 bp, 3 predicted proteins | sample WorMetexBAHAMAS2_FD_187384 | JGI IMG/M metagenome (GOLD analysis project Ga0209780, IMG submission 187384) | Marine gutless worms symbiont microbial communities from Max Planck institute for Marine Microbiology, Germany - Inanidrilus exumae... | ecosystem: Host-associated > Annelida > Digestive...
TGTTTATATGCAGCAACATCCGCAAATTACCCGTTACAACATCCGCACATCCGCATATCCGCATTTTACCCCCGGCCGTCCGGTTACGAGTGTGGGAACTCGAACCACTCCGTAAAAATAATTTCCTTAGTTTTACCTAAATTTATAATCAGCCAGTTACATCGAGCGTTGCCGTAGTTTCAATTCTCAGCTGAGTCCAGGTACAATCTTCGACTAAGTACAAAAATACAACACTTGAACAAAGTTACAAACTAACATGAATTCTTTGTTGTTGTTGTTGATTCTTTGTTTACACAATTCCTGTTCTTGTTACTGACGTAACGTCCTGGGCTGCGCAAAATAAGTAAATAACATCACCGTATATTTATCAATCAATCAATACGAAAGTGCTTACACTAAACCGTGGCGAAAGTCATAATGCACAGTTGCAAGTCGAACTGACTTTCAGTCACAGTGGTGTCCTTGGCTGACAGCTTCTCAAGCGTAGACCGATGCAAACCATATCAGCTCAGACTTGCCTGCATTCAACTGCAAACGCCGTAGTGCACACCACTGCTGAACTGACTACACGACTGTCGATTTCTTCTAGACGCATAGAAGACAGCAACGGCGTATTATCAGCAAACAGGTAACAGGTCGGTGAGTGTGAATGAATCAACTCTTCAATGTCTTCGGTATAGCTGATAAACTCGCTCAGTCCAACAATTGATCCCTGTGGTACTCCGCAGTCCAGAGGAGTAGAACTGGATTGATCGGGACCAACACAAACAAACTGCTTACGGCGGTAATACGGCCGGACTCATAAGAACTGAACTAGTCGAGTGCTCTATCCGATACTGCGAAACAGCGTGTGAACCCCGACGATTCAAAGCTGAACTGCATTCGAGCACACTTTTAAACTTGAGCTTGTGTCAATCAATCACACTCAATATGTGCTAAAGTGGACTATCTCCGGGACAAGATCATCTAGCTGTTGGCTGAAAATGGTTAACGACATCAACTGGATTGTACTGCTGAAACATGTCACTTATCACACGACGAACGATTAAACGATCTGCGACTCAAACGTAAATTAATCGAAGCATTCAATATCGCGTTCTTGGAGTTTTCTGTATACAGAAAACTCCAAGAACGCGATATTGAATGCTTCGAGTAATTTACGTTTGAGTCGCAGATCGTTTAATCGTTCGTCATGTGATAAGTCATATTTCACACAAGAACTGTTGCTACGCCACATCTAGCGCTGATTGTTCGATGATGGGCACAACCATTTCGATACCATATAATGGCATATAACCATGGGTCACACGTCACAATTTAGCCAATACAGGGATTACAGGCAAGACAATAAGGGTAGAGCAGATCGACTTTGTTATCGCTCAAATACTCGATCGATTCGAGTACCTAGTCAATTGCTCGAGTACTCCATATTCACTGGAAGTGTTTAAGCGGCAGGCCTAGACTAGGATTGTGATTGTACCAAAATGCCAGAACATAGGCCCTATATGCGTTTTATTAAACCTTTAACGATTTGTATATAGTTTCTTTGCAATTTAGCAATTAACTTTGTTTTGATGACTACTTTGCTGTTCGTAATTAGCCTGCACGGCATCCCGATGGCAAAGGCATCCCAATGCCAAAAGGGAGTATATTTTACCGCTGTTGCTTTTTTTCTTTTCTTATTTCGACGCCTAATCTCTGAGGTCACTGAACGGATCTCAACTAAACTTGGACACATATTCACTTATGACTGCTATTTGAAAACTTTGGTCCGAACTCCCCAGGGCATTTACCCCTCACGGGTTGGGGGCAAAATGTTTTTGTAACCCACTTTAAACTTCGACCGAACATATCTCTGCAACGGAACATGATATCAACAATCGGAAAGAAACTTGTCAATCTACAGGAACTCCACTACACGCCCCAAATTTGGTGAACTTTGACCCAGAAACGGCTGAGAACGGTTGGCGAGTTTTTGCCCCCAAATTTTCGCATTGGGAGACACTGCCAGCGGCCAGCCTCCTTACCACCTGGACGTTATATATATAACAGACAGCAGGCAAACTACAGCACGTGTTATGTAGTGGCACGAGGCTACGAGCTTAGGCTAGAAGAACAACAGAATGCCAGGCGGGCTCACGCTGGGCTTTGCTATGCATCTAGTTCCCTAGTATGTGCGAATGCGATGATATGACCACCTATATACAACTAGATGGCTGTATTGTGTGGAATGCCCACAATACAGTATTCAGCTAGATGCGCTCGGCTATCTGGGCACAAGCTATTTAATTCCTGCGTTTGACGAGGCCTAGTGTCACGCGACTCAGTAGTCGATGGTGATTGGCTGCCTGCGACTGAGTGATGTCAGCGCTATCTGCCGTGATGTCAACGCGCATCGGACGTCACGGAAAATTTGGGGAGGTTTCTTGTATGGAGTGTACATTACAGGGGAATTACTTTGAATTGATTTCAAATGTCGAAATTAATGGAAACTAGAAATCCCGTGTGGGTTATTTTGTAATCATTGCGGAGTTATGGGCTTATGGCGGCCTAGTGTCGTAAAAGGTTAAAAAATTTGAGATTTTTTTGCGTTTCTTGGAAAAACGACCCCTTATGGTAAAATTTTCACAATTGTTTCGGAAAGTTTTCGTCACGACACCGATCGCCGACTTGTTTTTACATTTCGTTAAATTAGGCCGACTGAAAATCAGTGAAATCATGCTTTGCTTACCCGACAAAAGAAAACAAAATTTCGCCTGACTCTCCACCTGTCGCTCCTGCGTGGATAGCACCCAAAATCTCCCAGGGCCTGCCCCGACAATGTACTCAGAGTAGAGATGGCTTTTTACATCGCCATTCCTTCCCATTCCCATGAATCAATCCCCATTCCTTCCCTTTCCCATTTCCAGTCCTGTGACTATTCCAATTCCCATCCCATTTCCATGGAACTATTCCCATTCCCATGCAGTGGAATGAAATATTATGAACTTACTATTAATTTATGTGACAAACCAAGTGCAATACCAGAGTTATGCCGATTCTGTTTCATTCTTTCGTGTTCTGTTAGTAAAATACATTATAGAAGAAATGGGATAAACATGTGTCATCGGTGTTTAGTTTCTGCACAGTACTGTGTAAGCCGCATATTGCTATATTCTATAATAAATTACCAGAGCGGTTGACGGGAATCAATTCCCATGGAAATAGGGGTCATTCCCATTCTGGTTGATTCCCATTCCAATGTTTTATTTACTTCTTGTCCCATGGGATTACCATGGGACTCCTATTCCCATTGGTATTCCCAATCCCATACACATCTCTAACTCAGAGTGCTCCAGATTTCATCCAAATCGGTTCACTTTCGGCGGAATTTTAGCCGAACGCGTGAACACCGCCAAAACACGCCGTAAAATGAAACCTAGCATAGGAAGGAAGAGTAGGAGCGGACGCAGAGGAAGAAGAGGTGCACTGAGTTTATGTAAGTGTTTGGAAGAAAGGTATGTAAATGTGGTTGGGAACTGGGGTGAAATTGTGAATTCATCTCCTGATATCTCGTTGGCTGAACCCAGCGGTAGAGTTTGAGGTACTTATAGGTAGTTCCTGATCGGGACCAAATTTCATCGTGATTGGCATATCATATACTAGCGCTCTGTGCTCGCGCCTCCCTAACAACACACTACTTTTACCACTGGTGTTAGCTGGTACTCTTCTGACCACCATTTTCTCTTTGCGAGCAAGACCACTCGAGAAGTGATGTATGGATTTTCATAAAATTGGGGAAATGGTAGAGCTAACAAAAGAGTTGACTATTTTGGAAGGCTGAGTTATGGACGGGATTAGGGTGAATGCACCTGCTGCTCACCAGTTAATAAGTAAGTAAGTAAACAAATTTTTAGATTGGCCTAAATAACAACGTTACTACAAGGACCACTGTAACGATGCCAGACAAAAAGTCAGAGAATCAGGTGTGGATACGATAGTTGAAAAAGATGAGTCTTTAGTTGACGCCAGAAAGACTGCAGTAATGACGAAGAGATAACGGCCTTTGGCAGGCTGTTCCAAACTTGAGCTGCAGCATCCAAGGCACGGCTGCCAACAGTAGACAGTTTGATGGGCAGTATGACCATGTGGCTGGTACTTGCTGACTTGCTTACCATGCGGCATGGCAGAGGTATGCACGTGGTTGGTTGATTGGAGTTTAACAAAGATCTGCACATTACCAAGTGCCCTTTAGTTCAGCATTAACTAAATTCTAATAAATTAGCCCCTTACGGGACTGACGGATGACTCTTCGCAATTGACGTTTACTGCCAAGTTCAGTTCAAAGTCACGTGGCACAAAAACTAGGACAAAATAAAATCCGGCTCGATCAAATTTAGATATTGTGCCCTAGTTTAAGAATCAGTGGCGACAGCTCCCACTGTAAATGATAGAGGAGACAGCTGTAGAAAATGGAAGTATTTCCAACTCTGAAGGGCTCATGACCTTGACCTTGGATCGGGTCATACTGCATAATGTCGTGCTTCACTCATCGACCTCTACCTACATGCCAAATTTCATTGAAATCAAAGGAACGTTTTGTGGACGGACGGACGTATGTACAGACAGACATTTGAGAGTTGAGACCCACTTTATTAGGTCAACTCAGAAGAGTCGATCTAAAAAATAATACCTTGGTTTTTTCTGCAGAAACAGCAAAGAGTGTGCAATATAAACAGATAATGAAGCATAATGCACAAAGTGTCAAAAGTTCCAGTGGTTACTGCAGTGGTAGCTGACAAAACCATCGACAAGATCAGTTACAATGTCACAGAATAGTGATGCTGCACAGTACTTCACATCACATGATAAAATTGATGACATCAAGTGTCACTGGTGATCACGACAGTGACACAGTAAGAACCAGCGAATGCACCATCAGCCGGAACATCCTCGACATCCGCAATTGACACATTCCACGATCTTACCCTTCAAGCACACAACATAACACATTATGAGACAATATCCCAGCAAACAGCACAAATATACATCACACTCTATGTGCATACAACCCTTATACAAGTAATACAACACGTTTTCTTTTCTGGACTTCTCCTGGACGCACCACGAACCCCAAAAGAAAACCTACAGCATATCAGGGCCGGATGTTTTATTTTTGTCCGAGTTTTTGTGGCACGTGACTTTGAAGTTGGCAGTAAGTAGGAGTCGACCGTCAGTCCCATATGGGGCTAATTTTTTGACATTTCAAATAAGCCAGAGTACAGTTTAGCCATACTTGCCTCCGTGACAAGAAATCGCCTTTTCAGAATTAATATGACTATAGCAGTACAACACTTATGAATAAAACAGCCTGACTGTGTGTTAACAAGTCATATGTGAGTGAGTGAGTGAGTAGTTTCTTAAGGGCAAATCAGCACACTATAGGCTATTGTGCCTTGAAAAGGTTGGATTACAATAAAAAATGACCACAACTAACAAATGTAAACAGAACGTGTAAAACCAACCAAGGCCATAGAGCTAATATAAAATTAAATAACACACATAAAAACAAGAGGCTTAGCCATCAACGAGAGACTCATGCAATGCTCCGTGTCAGTTGAAACCAGTGTACACTGTTGTACAAATAACGCAAGCAGATCGCTTGTCAACCTGAGGAGCAATTTCAGCAACTGCCACATTTTATTCTACTTCATGCATAGTTTTGTACACACATCGTTGCAATACGTCGCATAGCAAGCATGCAATGTGGTGTGTGTCATTAACAGACTCCCCTAGACCGCAACTGTGATCAACCAACGTTGACCACCACCAGTGTTGTTGGTGACATCGCAGATTACTCCACCAGCGGACCATCGTGGATACAGACCACTGTGGCAGATGGACACAAATTTTCGACAGTAAGGCGTCTGAGTTTCAAACAGCAAAAGTGACCTTGAAGGTAATGGTGCCCTCCGATAGGCCACATACAATTTCCTATTAGTCTTCCATTGCAACTATGTCTCTATCTTGCACCATTTCCAATATATTATCACTTATTTCCCAAAGTTTAAGGAAGTCATGTGACCTGATTATATCCATTTCCGAGGTAATTTGTCAGGCATGCACTAGTACTCCTCGGTATCAATCAGCACCCAACAATTGAAGTACCTAGCTTCACTGATTCCAAAGACACGATTGGGGCAGAAATTTATAAAAATGGGTCACCTGATCACGAACACGCCCATTAGGGGGTACTTTGTCATCCTAAGCCTAATACTTGATATTCTATCTGCATACCAAATTTGGTGACTCTTGCTTCAGCCATTCCGGAGATATGATTGCGGGCATAAAAATTGAAAAATGGGTCATGTGACTCTGACCACATCTCTTATTATGGTGATTTGTCATCCGTAAGCTAGGACTTGATATAGTCTACCTGTGTGCAAAATCTGACGACTCTAGCTTCAGCTGTTACAAAGATATGACTGGGATCCCAAAAATCCAGATTGGGTCACATGACCCTGACCACATCCCTTTTAAAGGTGATTTGTCATCCAGATGCTGGGACTTGACATAGCCTACATGTGTACAGAATTTGACAACTCTAGCTTCAGCCGTTCCACTCACTATGGAGATATAAAAGGCGATACATAATGTTGAAAATGGGGTGCTTGGGGTAGTTACAGGTCACTGGAAATAGCACTATTCGACAGAGCGCACACGAGTTCCTATTAGCATTCCATAGTAAATACGTTCCTATCTCGCACCGTTTTCTGAGATACTGGTTGAAAATCGCCGACTGTAACCCACACACCTTTATTTGGTACCATTGTTCGGAGTAATCTTGTTTAGTAAGCAGCGTGCAACAACATTAAAGTCGCGGATGACCACACGCAGACGACCACACACGCCGCCGGACCGCCGTGGCAGTCGGCGATGTAGGTGGTCGACGTTGCAGTGTCCCGGATGCGGCGGCGTCGGGAACATCAAATGACACTGCGGCGTCCAGGTGTCAGACGTGACCGTTGTGACATGGAATTCAAGCCCATTATTTGCGTGTGGTGGACGGCATTGCGGCACTCGGTCATGGCCGTCTATTCAGGGTCTTTCAGGTGGCAAATGACGTCGTGAATTATAGCTGATCTGCATTGTTTGTCCAATGGCGGTTGTGCACGACAGTAGGGGGTAAACTAAGTGAGACCGTCGCGACCGTTTGACTAAGAACAGAGAAAAAGCTTAGCATGTCCCAGCTCCGGAACAAAAAAATGTTCAGCTACCGGACCGAACCGACGTTGTTCTGGGCCGGAACAGTACCAGAAACGGTTCCGGTACGATCTCTAACAGACAGACAGATGGACGGACAGACACACGATGACCACTGATACCATGCTAGTATAGCATCACGCAGGTAAAAACACATCAGTATACCTCTTCCAATTTGGTCTTTGGAACTCGGCAGACACAGTTTGTGCCAAAGTTAGTATCCTGCTTCTGAATACATCGCAGGCAGCAAACATTTTCATAGCCCGGTTTCTTCCACTTTGCTATCAAGTTTTTATCAGCAATGTTCTCACGTAGGCAGTATTCATACAGTTCTATGCACAGCACAAATGCAGACTGGGGTATAAACTAGGCAGCAATTTCAATTCACTTGTTACAACATACTAAATACAATAATCTGATTACAAATCGCTACTAAAGTTAAGTCCTTAATATTCATGACCTTTACTTTGCTAGTTTAGTGTCACAACAATCTCCAGTTGAATGCTGCTAAAAACACTACTACCAAAAATAGTTTACCTGAAGGCTGATTAGTGCATTTTTTCAGTTTTCAAAACTACCCAATTTCAGCATACAAAGTGGAACGATTGGATCAGCTAAATAGTACAGCAGTGTTGAGCACGAACTGCAATCTGTTAAAAAGGGTGCAGAGACAACGACAAGGACAGAATTGACAAAGTAACAGTTGCCTTTTTTACCAAAAGTAGAGTACAACTTCAGTCAACATCTAATTTTTGTAGTCCCCGAAAGTAAACAACATCATATTAATGACTATAATAACTAACCTCGACTGATGGCTCGGCGCTTGTAGAAAAGGTCGAAGATATAACGACTTTTCTGATGATGAATTCGGAAAATTGGCCATAAAGCTTCTGCTTTTCTCTTTCCTTCATGTTGATCAGTTTCAGCTAAAAGTTTGGCAGAGGATTATTATATAATTATAGTCAGCAAAGCATTCACAACTAAATAGAAGCATACAATACAAGCAACACTATAACACAGTAGCAAACAGAGCACAGTTAGCACAAGTGTTTTCCCATTTCCGTTGCTGTTGTTAGGCCTAAAGGTATGATGTCAAAAATATGTGAATATGCAATCGCGGCCTATCTCCACATATTTCTGCTGCATATTTGTATGTTCCACATAATTTGAAAAAAAATTTCCGCGTATCTCTGACATCCCTAACTTGACGACACCATAAACAATCTACCTCACTCCGACACCAGTGACGTCACACCATAGATAAACGATGAAAAATGGCAGCGCCATTGCCAATCTCATTTAAATTTTGATTAAACAAACTACTGCACTGTTAAATAACAAAAAATCAGAATGTTGTAGTAAGCGTTGTGTACAACGTTTTTTCACAGAGTGAAGTGCCCCTTTAAATTTGACTCTGGCTACGCTACTGACAGATATTGGTAAAAAGCGTTAAGCGTAAAACGTAAACTAGCAACGGGTATCGGTTAGCACCTTATCTAAAACATGCCGGGATGCCGGGACAACGCCGGAACAGTATGACAGGCAAAGACGCCGGGACAGCCGCTTTAAGAGCATTTTTGTTCCAACTAAGGTTGTAAAACAAGGTTCGGTAAACCGGTGTTCGTTCGAATGATTCGAACCCGGGATTGAAACCTCCGAAACCGGTTGTTCGAAAAGTCAAGTTAAACAACACTGCGGTAATAAACTGGCCGACCTTGCGATATCTCGGTGCCCAGAGATCAAATGGTATCGTGCACGAATGCACGTCGCACGCTGGCACGGCGATAATTAACGCAACGATGGAGCCGCCTCCACACTTGCCACCACGGCGATGTAGGTGGTCGTCCGGCGAGTTGCATTGGAACTTCAAAGGACACGGCGACTAGGGCTTGCCTCGATCAGCTTCTGATCGCGATCATGCAGCTAATAGCTAAGCTGCGGAAAATTTACACCAGTCTGTACAACCGCGTTGGACTGTCTGAGTATCAGTTGTCACTGCCACCGCACAGTGCTTACTATGATATACAAACACGACATGGGAAGAGGGGGAAGGTGGGGAGTAGCGAGTCAGTTACAGCAGCAGCGCGCTCTGGGTCAGTGTAGTGCATTGCATTACCCGCCAATTATTGCTAGCCTTCGTTCCCTCTCTCATTCGCGTTAGTCAGGGTAATCAAAGTGCAGCTAGCTCCTCCCTTCCCCCATCGCCCTCATCCCCCGTCCGTCCACACTGGTGTCACACTGCCAGCACAGTGACCCACTCAGGCAGCTTCTCATACTGTACTACACTAGGTAGCGCCGCTGATCGCGATCAGTGATGGCGATCAGCTGATGACGGCGTCACGATCATCGATAATTTTGTTAAGTCATCGAGGCAAGCCCTAACCGCAATGGCCAGGTGTCAGATGCGGTTTCTGCTCACAGATTTTGGTAGCTTTTGGTATTTACCACAGTACAATGGTCACATGTGGCGAAGTCAGCTGTGTGGCCCACTTCACAATCAGAACAATGATAACAATCACGTCCACAGATCAACCATTCAAATAAACACACCGCCTCACTGCTTCTGTGTCTGCCTGTCTGCATGCACGGCTTAGCTACAACTAATTCGAATAACAGGTTTCGGACCGGTTTTGACAAATTGAACAACGGTTCTGCAAAAAAATCGAACTTTACAACCCTAATTCCAACGTGGGTGGTGTTTAGCGTTTTATTTATGTTTTATATTTTATTTATAAATTCCAACAGTAACATTAACAGACACGTTTTATTATCCTTTATTGAGACCGAATTAACGTGTTAGTTCTAAAAAGCATGTGGTGCTGGACAGACGACTGTCTGTTGTTCCGGCTTCAACGATGCGGCAACGTCGTCCCGGCTTGGATTGTGGTAATTGTTCACTGGACGACAGTCTCAATTAGTACAGCGTCACGACTGTTCCGGTGTCTCTGCCGGCGTCTATGCCTGTTTTACTGTCCCGGAGTCGTCCCGGCATATTTTAGACAAGGCCGCGGTTAGGGTTAGTAGGGTTCAGTGGTAGCAGGACACTTCGGCACCAAGACACTTCGGCACCAGGACAGTTCGGCACCAAGAAACTGGTGCCGAAGTGTCTGGACACTTCGGCACCAGTTTTTTTTTGTGCCGAACTGTCTCGTGGTCACTTCGGACTGGTGCCGAAGTGTCTTTATGCCGAATGCAGCGCAAGTCTATACGCACAGCTGCAGAGCCGCATCTTCCAGCTGTGGGACGAGTACAGCGACGGCAGTCATTCCGCCTCCAGTCTGCTGAGCGCCGCTAATAATCTCAGACTGTCTGTCTTTATTTCGCTATTAACAGTCAGTAATTCTTTGTGTTAGGCATATAAAACAGCATATGCGTGTAATATGTTGTCGTATTTTCTCACTATCTGCAATCACGTTCCGTCTGTCTGTCGTCTGTAACGTTCGTGTGCCCTACTCACACTGTGACATGTCGTGTGACGAACCTGTGGTGTTATTTAGGCGTATGCGCGAGTCTAACACCTATGAACATGTGTGCTTTCCATAAGCATATAGTACTAATAGTTGGCCTATTCTGATGAAACAATAGCCCATATCATATGTATTTTTGACGGATGGTGCCGAAGTGTCTCGAGGTATTTCGGCACTGGTGCCGAAGTGTCCGGACAGTTCTGCACCAGTAAAAATCTGGTGCCGAATTGTCTCGAGACACTTCGGCACCATTCTGTACTGGTGCCGATCTGTCGGCACTAGTCTAGTTTCACACGTAACCATGTTCCGCCGTCGCAACACTTCCGTTATACGAACTACTGTTAGAACGTATCCTAAACAACATCCATGCCGTTAATTGTTGTCCGCGGACGTTCGTGCGTTCTGTAAAATACAATTTATTTTCACCAAAGCAGATCGCTAAACGTAAACATCTGTTAACGGAAGTTACGTCAGCCGACGCGCGGTATTTAGTATTCGGTTTGCAAATATTCAAAGCATCAGCACAGCACATAACAATAATTACATGCAGAAAAAAGCAGGCCAGTAATTATATTGAGCACTTTTGAAAGTGTTAAGGGAATTAGCCTACACTACATAATTAGATAAACTATTCCTCATATTAACAATGCTGGAACCAAATAGGTATACTCATTATCATTGTA
>Ga0209780_1003817_pt1 | contig 11392 bp, 8 predicted proteins | sample WorMetexBAHAMAS2_FD_187384 | JGI IMG/M metagenome (GOLD analysis project Ga0209780, IMG submission 187384) | Marine gutless worms symbiont microbial communities from Max Planck institute for Marine Microbiology, Germany - Inanidrilus exumae... | ecosystem: Host-associated > Annelida > Digestive...
CGCCGGCAACTGTGACGCCAGCAATTTGTGGTTCGGACCTCTGTCTCGCACTGGTACCAATGATGGTAGCTTCGGATTTGTCTGGATTCAGGAAAAGTCCGTTGGCATCAAGCCAGCAGTGAACTGACTGAAAACAGTCATTGATAATCCTCATCAGGGCTTCATCAGTGCTGAGAGCAATGTATAACTGAGTGTCATCTGCGTACTGGGCGTGGTGGACATTTCTGAAAGATGAGATGACACTGACCATCGGTGATATGTAGATGGTGAACAGCAGAGGCCCCAGAACGCTACCTTGCGGGACTCCATACTTGCAGCTGATTGAACAAGAAACAGCACCGCCAGTCACATGCTGCATGTTGCTCATTAATGATGCAAAGAAGGACTTAGGCCCGAGGCTTGTCTGAGTACAGACAAAATTACAGTGTTCAGCATCAACAACCTTTTGATTCATCAACAATTGTTACTGATGCATTTTAATGCACTGACAGTGGTATACAGTAATATGCCTCTGTTGTATTCCGACTCTGCTGATGGCTATGATCTGAATTAGGTTTCGTCTATAATGCTCAATGTTATGCAAGATGTCCTTAGAGGTACTGTCGGTTGTCAAGAGACAGTGACTCTATGCTAAAGTCAGTTTAAATCTGATTTAAAGTTGTTTGCATTTGGTAACAAACTCAAACAGGTTATTGAACGGTAGTACGGTTTACTTTCGCATAAGATAGCAGATATATATTATATCATTATTACTGGGAAACTGATCCAGCATTCTTATCAACCACTCAACACAGTAGACCCCACTGTCAATACCGCACATCATGACAGATGCCCGCCACCTTGCCAAAGCAATAAAACATACATCATAACCACCATTTGATCTTGAATGAAAGTAGTCCACTCAACAGAAATTGTTTATTTGAAATAAGACTGTGTTTCACAAGAAAATTATGCCTTTTATATTCAAATGACAAACCGATATCTTCCAGCTCTTGTCTTATCCGTCGCTCGAGTGTGGACGTGTTGCCAAGCTGAAGCTGTTTGGCCAGTGCTCGTGGTGAGACGGTGGCAGCTTCAACAGCATCTGCAACATGATGCAACAGAGGATTTTCTATCAGTCAAAATCACATGATGCTCAAACACGGTTGGAGTTCAAAGGCGCTTTCAACACAAATTAGGTCATATCGCGACTTTAAGGTAAAACTATATTATAAATATTAAGATTTAATGAGTATTAATTCTTGAGGTAAAACAACTGAAAAAGAAAAATTAGCCCCATACGGGACTGACGGTCGACTCTTACTTACTGCCAACTTCAAGGTCACGTGACACAAAAACTAGGACAAAAATCAAAAATCCTGCCCGATACGCTTTACGTACTGTGCCCTAATTTAAGAATCCGTGGTCATTTGCCAGCCCCCATTATAAATGCGGGAGGAGACAGACTTTGAAAATGGCCGAATTTCCGACTTTCAAGGGCTCGTGACCTTAACCTCGACCTTGGATCGGGTGATACTGCATACCGTCATGCATCACTCATCAACCTCTACGTACATACCAAATTTCATTGAAATCAAAGACATCAAAAATGCTAACAACTGCCTCAAACTGAAGTCCAACACCCATAAGCAAAAATTACAACAGAAAAGTGTCAGTCTTCAAAATATGTTTAGTTGAAAATACCTCTTTTAATGGATGTAAAAAAAACTCCAATAACTCCACTGACACAGTTACACACTACAATACATAGCACCAACAGCAAAGACTCCAATAAGAAACAAAAACATGTAACCCTGGGCACGTGTGTCTGCCTTAATATGTTAGGTTATGCTGCTTGTAAGTCAAGTCAGACATTCACTAACAAGGTGTATGATGAAGACATGCAATTATGCATTACAATAAACAACAGCTGAGATAATTCACCCGCTTCAGACATGAGACTGGCATCGTCAAGTGGCGTAATTAAATTCTCTTCAAGCAAGCCCTGCACCAGTCGCTGTGTCAGTGGACCGAATGGTGATACATCATCCTCCACGCTACATCACGATAGCAACCAACAATCAGTCAACGATACCACTGAGTCAGTGGTAATGTGTGTTCACACTCAGCCATGGGTCGTACGACAATGTTCCAGTTAGAGTTTTGGATGGTGATTTACACAACATTTTTGTAAATCCTGCTCCAATTATGCCCACATACTCACTTTTTGGGGACCAAGCAAAACCTGGAATAATTGCAGAAAAGAAGGCCAGTTAAACAATACCTGAAAAAGTACCGGTAGTAGTAATAACAAAAGGGTAATGGTACTGGTAGTAAAATAGTAGAAAAACATCTACATTCATAGTGCCCCGAAAAGACTTAACAACACCAGAGTACAACAGTACAGCAGTAACAGCAACCGTAAAGCCAGCAAATGTTGAAATAACTAGAAAACAAAAGTCAAGTCTTGCTATCACAATCCAACTAGTTGTTGCTTTTTTCAGAGTATAAGTAGCACCTTTTTTCCTTTTTTAAAAAAAAAAACTGATGGATGTGTCTTATATGTGTGTGTGTGTGTGTAAAAAACACCATGAATACCGCAGTTCATAATTGGAGTTCACACTTGTTGACATCACGGTGGATAAACTTCTCATTACTTAGACATTTTCTCTGGCAGGAAAGAAAAAAAAAACAGTTCCAAACACTTAAAAATCAAACCTGACAAATGGCCATTAAGACGGCTGCACTGCATGTGTTGTCAGCACTACATGACAGTGAAATCAGACAAAAGCTGAAGAAATACATCAGAAAAAAATGGACCTGTCTTCAACACGGCGCATTAAAGACGCAGTGTCTGATGTGTCATTATTGAGACCCGATGAACTCTTGCGTCTGTCACCAACTTTGCTGTCTGCAGATTACAATAACACACAGTACTAATATAAACTATGTTCACAAAACATCACTTTATACCATACAAATCTCAGCTTTTTCGATGCACTAATAAATTGCAGGAAAAGCTCTTAAGATGCACTATAAAGTGCGAGTTGGTGGTTTGGCATAGAGGTAGCATATTGGTTTTGATCAACGAGGTTAACCTACGCTGAGCCCGGTTAGTACTGTGATTGTGACTGTGTCTGGGTTCGACTCCCGGAGGCAGCACATTATTTTCAGTATGTAACCAGCCAACTAGGTCGACTCAGCCTTCTACCCTCCATGGGATGGTAAAATGAGTATCAACTTTAGGACTAAGTAATAATAAATGGCGATGGTGGATGCGGATGGTAGCTGCTATTTCCAGCGGACTCACAGTCCAAGTCAATCAGCTTGGTCTGAGAGTTGGCGGCCAACCAGTGCATAGTCTGCATGCATCAAATGAACTGGGTGAACTCTCACAAATTCACAATGGCTTTGCCATGATGACAGCACCATAAATATCATCTCAGTTATTATTATTTTTATTATTATAAAATATACCCAATCACCTACAACTAAATACAAAATGCATAATGTTCATGAGAATGCAAAAATATTACGTTTCGTTACACAGAGGTGGAAAAGGTGGTAATGGTGGCAAATGCAGTCTCCTCCCATTTACATGTATTTAAACATTCAAACTAAACTCAAAGTCAATGGCTTATAACATAAGCACACAAAAGGTCATAGCAAACAGCTTTAACTCAACTTACTTTGGTTCAACTTATACACCGCTGAACTCGTGAATGGCCTGTGACTGTCAAGTCACAAATAGCCTAAAACGCTATAAAAATTCACACAAACAAAATGCATATGTACAAGACTAGAACTCTCACTGTCTCTCTCAGCTGCTAGGTCTTCTTCTGCCCATTTCTCGGCATAGTGTCGTCCAAGAGACGGGATCTTCATGTACTCGCCGATATCCTCGCATGCTTTGATCTGCTCCTCGAGGTAGCGTACATCGTCTGGTGTTATCTCGGCACAGTACGGCTCAACCATCGCCCAGAACCGACTTGGCGTCAAGTTCTTCAGCAAGACTCGGCCACTTGGTGGTGCCGGTGCAGAGGTCTCACCATGCCGTGGAGTTTCCAACGACGGCACTGAAGACTCACCATTACTAGGTCCCTTTGACACCTAACGACACCATACTGCCGAGAACTCATTTGTGATAAATACATCAACGGGTAACCCCTAAATAAATGTTTTAATGATCAGTTTTGAGGTTTATCTACTACTCCCCAAAGCTCTTCAAGGAAAATGCCTCAGAGTGCAACAGTAGTATTTTGCAAAAGCTGAATCCCTTTGCTGATGCTAAATGATCATTGTCTAGCGATGAGGGTGCAAAAAACCACTATGGTCTTTCTTATAAACTGTAATACATTCATTCATTCATTCAAATTCAAAGCCCATGCAATAGAATACAATGGAAAAACACATTAACAGTAGAAATTAAAAATTAAACCAGATTGTTGCACCATCGCCTATAAACAGGTGATCTAGCAAGTAGATTAGAACATAATGCAGCATTAATAAGAACAATGTCCGAAGCATTCAGGGATCGCCACAAAGAATACACCAATTTGCGAATATTGGCAGCAAACGAAGATAAATTATTGGCCACAAAAAGTTGTGATGCGCTGCACCATCTAGGTTCATGTAACAGGTGTCTAAAGGCGTCATTATATGCAACATTCAGCTTACGATAGGAGTACTGATACACTGAAGACCAGAGCGGGCAGCCATATTACAAATTACACTGTGAAAAATGTATGTGCTACCACTCTGCATTCCTCACAGGCAACTGCAACATAAATTGCATAACATGTGCATGTTTTTCACTTGATACCTATGACACAATAACACAGAATGGTAAAACATTCCAACAAAAACAGTATACTCTTCTAACAGTTTTTAGATGGCCGTGGTAATAGTTCGGCTTATGCTATCGGTTATGTGTGTCTGTGTAGCACTGATGTGTAGTGACTAAATGCCTAAATATATCAAGATGGCTTTTGGTGTGACGACAGCTACTCTTTATTACATGGTGATTGGGATTCACCCATGGAAAGGCAGCTCTCCCCCAGAGATGGAGTAATGGACTTTTCAGCATTGCCAAAAAAATATATGCAGATATGATGCATATACATATAAGCTTCACCACGTTTGGCAAACCCAGCACTTGCAGAGCTGGAAAACCAAATTGCTTCAAACGTGTCAGAACTCAAGAAGTCATTAGAACATATGTTGTCCATGATGCACAAATAAAATGTATCGGCAAATTATCACCAGTTCACTGAATGCAGTGTTAAGACAAACCTAACAACAGAATCGTACTGCTAGAGTACAGACAATGATCCAGCCGATGCCACACCTGCACTTTGCCTTTGCTCTTGGTTGGCGTAGGCTGAGCATAAGTAGCACGCCCAGAGTCGGTCCTCATGCGTTTTGCCGGCTTCTCCTCGACTCCCTTACCTTTGCTGCCGCGCTTGCCTCCAACAACCACCGCCGATGATACTGAGGACGATTCTCCACTGCTGTGTGCCTGAACACACACACACATACCATTTAACGACCATCCTTCCTTGTGAACCTGGATTAGCTTCCTGCACCTGCTTCAAAGATCCTTCCATTAGACATTCCTCACTTCCCTCAGGACTACCTTCACTGACTAGAATTTGACTGGATCATCTGTGCTAAACGGTTTTTTGTTACAGTTCTGAGGTGGTTTTGTGCAGCTGATGAAGCAGCCTACTCACAAGATTTTTGTAACGTCGAACTCACATTATCGTATCTTGTTGAAAGAGAACCTGGGGTAACCTGCAAAGCTTTTTTACAGGCTGTATGCCTTCCATGTCACTAAATCTAATGTGTCAAAGCACTAAAGGAAAGCTGTACACCTACAACAGTTACCAGTAATGATGTGTTAGCTGTAGCATTAATGTAATGTCCATCTTTATATTCATACTACAACTACACTCACCATTATACTACTCTTAATCAATAATAATTACTGGTTAATATCACAGAAACTGTGTCAGATTCATCTGCAACGTTCAATCACAACTACTAGTGTCACAGTGGCCTAGCAATAACATGCCTGACTGTGGTGTCGTGTGTGAGTGAACCCAGGTTCAAATCTCACCGTAGACAGTTGTGTTTATCATGACAGCCACTGTGATATACAAGCCAAGCCCGTGCTCACACATCGCGATAGTCCTATTTTAATATATAGATTACTACTAGAAACATCACAAAAATACTCATTCCTCTTATTTAATGTTTTGTCCTAAAATAAAAAACCTCTAGTGCGAGACGTTTCAGTCAGAATAAACTAAAATAACTAAAATATAGCATAAAAAATTACATAATTATCAACATCTGAGTCACAAAAAAGACCACAGTATAGTTGTAAACTCACACACATCGATCTATTGTATCTAGCATCATTTTCACCTCAGTGTAAATACGGTGTATAAACAACTTAGCTCATTAAGTTAAGTAAATTTCTACCTACTATATCGCATAATGTGCTGTTTTTTTGTTTAACTGGCCTTCTTTTCTGCACTTACTTAAGCAGGATATAATAAATTACAATGCACTACAAGCAAACAACAGCAACAATCTATAATTATTATCAGAAGATGGACGGGACAATCGACATTAGATCTTCATGCTTTATGTCTATTACTACACCTGCACAATATTTTACTTAAAATTATGTGATATAATAATGATTAGAGATCGAACAAACCGACCGCTACTGTTCCGAGACCGAATCAGTAACTGCACAAATTTGTTCCGGCCGGAACCGAACCGAACCGAACCACACACGCAGATACGTGCTAGCTGCCGTGGATCATTCACGCCGCAGACCAGAGAGGTGCAGATCCTTTAATGTTGCGTCCGCACCAGTCCGCGGATTCTGACCACAGATCCGCACCCCATTCCTCACTCCCCACACAGGCTCCCAGCCGCAGCCGTGTGTCCAATCCATCTGAGCCTGGCAAGCTGGGTCACTGAAGAACAATTAACGGCTGCAGCTGTGGAGCATTGTCACGGGGTGACTCAGATCGAACATGTCCGTCAGCACTATACTATAGCATCTGCTCACTGTGCTCAGCGGGTCAGCTTGCCAAGTGCCAAGCTTGAGTTAATGATCCGCGTAAGTCCGCTTATGCGAATTTTTGGGGGCGAGCCGTCCGCATCAGTCCGTGGATTTCAAGAATTCTTGCGGATCTGTGTCCGCAGGCAGACGTGTCCGCCGTCCGCACATCTCTGCCCAGACCGCCGTGGCCGTCCACGCGGCGACCGCGGCCAGTCGCACGCCGGCACGGTCATTTGATGTCGCCGCCGCACTTGCCACCACACACACGTAACACGAGAAGTCAACGACCGCACCAGACGCGTCTATTCACGCATTAGCCACAGCCAGCCGCCGTGACGACCAGTTTGGCACTTCAAAGGATACTGCGAGCGACCGATGTGACACGGAATTGAAGCTGTTGCGGCCGTCTATTTGGGGTATTTCAGGCGGCAAATGACCGTCGTTGAGATAAATATCGCCGAACTGCATTGTTTGTCCAATGGCAGGCACCGTGTTGACTGCTCAGCGTCGTATGTGCGCGACGGTAGGGGGTGCACTAAGTGAGACCGTCGCGACGGTGTCACTAAGAACAAAGCGAATGCTTAGCATGTTCCGGCTCCGGAACAAAAAATGTTCCGAGACCGGACTAAACCGACATTGTTCCGGGCCGGAACAGTACCAGAAACTGTTCCGGTTCGATCTCTAATAATGATATAATTACTACGTCCAATAATTCTATCATAACAAATTTAAATCCAACAACTACTTGTTGACTAGTTGTTGAACTGGTAGTGGCTGCAGCAATGGCTTTCTCTTTGCCAGTAGGTAATGTCGTTACTACCCCTTTCTCAATCCATTCACCAAGTAGGCTTAGTTCATTATGAATGTATCGCATGCGTTTGGCAGCAGACGCAAGAAGTATCTCGAGTTCCAGCTGCAGTGAATCGACTTCCTCCACTCCAACACAGTCATCATCTTCATTTCGACCAACAACTGCAAACATAATCAGCAGCAGGCAATAAACTGCATATCTGAACTAGACAATGGGAGTACATGGTTCAAACATAGTTAATAAAATGTCCACTTACAACGAAACACTGACCAGTGGATAACTAAGATAAAACCTACGACAACAATAAAAATCCAGGGACCAGATGCATAAGAATAAAATCTCAATAAAAATAATACATAAAAACACAGAACAATAGCTAATTTGAACCATAGGCATGATTTAATAAACTGGTCTTCAACAGGTGCCTAAATGTCATAGTGACAGTTTGTTCACAGAGTGAAGCAGGAAGAGTTCGAGGATTGAGGTCCAGCATAGGAGAACGATCGTTCACCGACTTTCAGTCGTGTGCTGTGTGGCAGTTCATAATGTCGGCTGTTGGCAGAGCACAGACATGAACATGCACTGACGTCGGCTGAGGCAGTAACACACTCACACAGGTAGGACGGAGATGCATCATTAGATGCATTAGATGCATCAGTAGTCACAACATAAAACTATACGATGTTCAACTGGCAGCCAATGCAGACCTTTTAATGTAGATGTAACATGGTCACGAGGACGAAAGATGTGCAACGAGTCATGCAGCTGCATTCTGCACATATTGCAGCGGTGCTATGGTAGACTTAGGTAGGTTGGCTAGTAGCGCATTGCAGTAGTCCAATCTACTGAAAATGAGTGCTGCAACAAGCTTTACTGTAATATCTGGTCCTAGGAGCCGTCGGAGTTACTTCATGCGCCGGATGTGGTAGAAGCATGTTCAAGTCACCGTGTTGACGTGATTTCACATAGACAATTTGCTGTCAAAGTGACACCAAGGTCACAGACAACACTGACATGTTGAATGTCGTCATTGGTGAGTCGCAGTGAAGACATGCTGGTCCTCAAGCAGCCCCCAAATTTTTGTTTTGAAACACAGAAAGATGCCTTGAACAAAATAACTTCCTTATAGTTACAGATAGTGCATATAACTCAAATTTGATTCCATGTTAAGCAAGAAACAAATTCAACAAGTATACTAAGCTAAAAAACATGACAGTGGCTGTACCAGCAGAATAACGAGGGCATAAGCGCACGTGATCGACTGGCTTGAGACTGGGAAACTGTAAAGGACAGTCATCATGATGTTGGCTTGTTCGGTCACCTTTTCCTTTGCCTTTCATCCTTACAGCAACAAAACTATTTGATATTACTGCATCTGAAAGCAAGAAAATTCACACAAATGACCACAAGCAATACTTGCAAGTCTTACATAATCAATGTTTTTGTGGACAAGTATGGAAGAGATATTCAAAAAACAAATGCTTCATGTTTGTGTGTGTTTAATATGCGGGAAGTTGTTCATTTTACAATGTAGTTTTACAGATTCTGAAAGGCAATGACGGCACAAAATAAAGGATGCACAATGACAAATAGTTTCCAAAAAATGCATGATCTAAAATGCAAGAACTAATGGTAGGAAAGAAAAATGTGAAACCTACCTGATCTGGATAGAAAATGCTGTATTAGCATTAGTGCAAGTTTTAACACTTTTTGTCCTGTGGCCATTGGTTAATTCTATAGGGTAATGCCCCCAAACCATAGCGCTCCAAACCAACATGTCCCCGGGACAAAACGTCCACAAACCTTGGTCAAAGCACCTTCGGGACAAAACGCCCTTGACGGGGGTCCAAAGCACCCACAGGATAAAATGCTCATCGGCGTCCGGACATTCACCCCCTGATTGAACACAGACAATATGCCCTCAGACAGAAGCCCCCTCACAAAAAGAGAACAATGTACTCAATTGAGCAGTCGCCATTATACCAAACACTGTGAAGGTGTCACTGGATTTAAAATTTTGACAATAACCAGTAATCACTGTATAGATCAAATGATGCTGCTTATATCTGCCCTCACGAAGGTCGTTGTTGCAACATGGTAGGCCTGTTAAATAATTTATCAATTACTTCATTGGTGTCTTCCCGTTTCGCCGAATCCCGTTTCGTCGAATCCCGTTTTGCCGAATCCCATTTCGCCTAATCCCGTTTCGCCGAATGCCGTGTAAGCTTTTCTGTCCATCATTTTCATTTTTAATTCCTTTCATTAATGCGATACAACCTTTTTATGGGTGTCAACGAAATGCACGTAAAAAATATTACCGTTACTGTGTTGGTTATGGTCAGTTTAGTTTGACGTCATCAGCATTTCCTCTTTAGAAAAATAAGTAAATGACACGGGTTTTCGGCGAATTGGGAATCGGCGAAATGGGATTCGGTGAAATGGGGCATAACCACTTCACTGGCCGGATATTCTTGAAATTAATAGATAGCTAACACTCAGTCCTTAGGGCGTTTTCAGCGTTTTTCCTTCCCGTTGGCACTAATATTAGTATCATTCATTTTTTACTATAACTGACATCATTTCTTATATATATTTTTTATACAGTTCTGTAGAACAAGTGCCCTTTCCAAGGATCTCGGTTAGAGTGACGTCATCTACAAAGTATGTTAAAAGTTGGGGTTGGTACATAATGGGAGCCATTGGGAACGGACGGAACCTTGCTAACCCTAACCCTAGATCCCGCCCCGCGTTTCTTCGTGCCAAAAGTGGAGCTTTGTGGACGTCTAGTCACGGTCGCACTAAGCGGGAGGATACATTCGGAAAATGTTGTTTTTCAAACACAGCACAACACAGTACGTGTAAATCGCTGAACCGGACTGAATATTGTGATCGTTAAACTTACGCTAACACTAAAAATATCAATATTCATGCTCAAAATTGGAGTGAAATAATAAAAAACACACCTTCTGTGTACGAGATATGATTAATCGAAATTGTTAGAAATGAAAAAGAAGTAAAGAGCGTGAACTACTCGTTGCATTAGCCGATGTTGGCTCGTGTCGGGGGATCAGGCCAACAATGTTAGTCGTCAATGTCGGCCATCCGATACAGCCCAACAGTGTTGACCATCAATGGTGACTCAAATATATGTAATGACCCGTCTGACTCAAGCTTTACGTTACTGTGTCACAGCCGTCATATTAATTTCTATGGCTACAAAGCAGTAACATTTATTTCCTATAATTCGCAATAAACACATAAGAGACATAACTAGAATGTTGGCAATTAACGTGTCAATTGCCAACCTGTAGATCGCCCGTCTTGTGCAGTTTTGACCGTGACAATTCGATATGAACAACAAAGATGAATGCTCACACTTGGCTTACTGAATAGGAACACCGGCTGTCAATGCTGCTCAGTCAGGTGTTCATCTACCTTAAAGCTCCTATGCATATCAATTCAAAGCTTGGATTTTCAAAATTTGAAATTTTTAACGTTCGGAATGGTCAAGAGGGCCGAAC
>Ga0209780_1003818_pt1 | contig 11391 bp, 6 predicted proteins | sample WorMetexBAHAMAS2_FD_187384 | JGI IMG/M metagenome (GOLD analysis project Ga0209780, IMG submission 187384) | Marine gutless worms symbiont microbial communities from Max Planck institute for Marine Microbiology, Germany - Inanidrilus exumae... | ecosystem: Host-associated > Annelida > Digestive...
TGTTGTCGACTAGACCCAACCTAACATAAAACCACCATAAAACAAAATGTTGCAATTTTTGTGGTAGGGGTACTTTGGCGTTATATTGACCTGTCTATACACTTGGCCTACATAATCACTCAGACTCAGAAAAACACGTGCACTTGTGCACTTACTTATTTAACTTAAATTAACTCAGTAATTCAAAGTGTTAGTTATTTTATGGATGTCCGTGTAAACAAATAAATAGTTGAAATTGTGTAAATGCTTGAATTTACCATAGAACTGTCCTTTCTTGAGTATTCATTTGTGCTAATTATTGTTATTATATAATTGTGTCTGCGGCTGTAATAATACAGAGCAAACAATAAGTTCTGTGAGTGATTTTAAAATGTCGGACTATGATCATGTTCAGAAAGGGTCTCTGAAACTGAAGAAGTCAGCATTGTCGGTGGAACCGTCTATTAAAAAGTAAGATACATAGGATAACCATTGTTTAGATCATGTTAGTTTGATTTTTAGCAAGTAGCGTCTGGGTTTTTTACGTTGTTGGATTTACGGATAGTAAGTCTGTGTTGTCAGTTTATTATCCTGCCGGCACCACACACCGTTCCCGTCTTTTTTCAATACAGTGACCAAAGTGGGATGGAGTACCAGCGCCAGTGGTAATTACCGAAAGCCACTAAAGGCTAACGAAAGCTACCGAAGGCTTACGTCCGTTACGTCAAAAATAGGCCAACATGCAGACACAGATGCCTATATAACCTGTATAGGTCAGTACACAATATTGCGCAATGTGCTTTCTGAAACTGCAATTTATACCTCGGAAAATGCACATACGCGTATATAATTCGTTAATGTAGGCCTGAAGATGTAGGCATTCTGATGGTTGTAGTTTTATTGAGAGCTTAAAGTGCATTTGCATGGCCAGGCACGCAGCTAAATGCGACGGGTTTAAAGTAGGCCTACAACTTATTTAACATCTGGATATTAATCTTGTAAACATTTCATTAGGTAGCTGCTAACTGTAATGGAATTTTTCGAATACACGGAAGTGACGTCGAGCTGTTTAAGGCAATTCCTTCTGGTAGGCTATGTCATGATATTTAGGCCTATAGTCGCCATGAATCCATTTGGAATCGATACGAGTCGATACCCTTTAACTTGTAGGCCTATACTTTATAACCGCATCTTAGGCCTGGCTTACTGACACTTATCACACGTCGCATTTATCGCCCTCAAAATACATACAAATTTCCACTAGAATATAAAAAATTAATGAAAGGCCTAGCCATGGGCTTGCACTTGTTACGATCAGCCTATCTACCAAATTTGAAGTCTCTATCTCCACCCACCACGTAGATGTGACAGGTGGTACAAAATGTCGAAAATGGGGTAATTAGGGGTCATTCAAGGTGACTGGAAAGTTTCTATTAGCGTTCCATAGTAGCTATGTGCCTGTATTGCACTGTTTTTGAGATAGCGAGATATTGGTTGAAAATCTCTGATCTGAACCTACCCCACCTCTATTTGGTGCCCCCATTGGTGGTGACCCCGTCAGAATTTCACCGAGATTCTTGGCTTCAGAAAACTAGAGTCCTGGGGCTGTCGTGTGGCACTGTTGGTGTGATTTTATGTTTAGCCATTTTGGTACAATACTGGCATGTGATTGATGGATGGACACATGACGATGGCATATATTGCGTAACATTGCACAGTAAAAACTCAAGCTGTTACTGCACAGAAAAAGAAAAGCAGCTTTTGATTAGGTTGAGCAGTTGAAAACAAAGAAAAAGAAGCTTGAGGCTGACAAGGCATCAGTGGTTGCTGCTTCAAATGATAATTGTGAAACGGCTGGGCATGGTCATACGATGACATTAACAGGAAAGTCAAATGCCATAAGAAGGATGGCGAGTTGAATGCTTACATAAGCAACTTTGGTAATGAGTTGATGAGCTCCGTAACTGTCAGTAGCAGAAAAATCCTCAGTTATTACTGTAAATGTTTGCAAATATATGGTAATGTTAATCAAATGCTCGAGAAAGTGGATCTATGCTTCGTTTATTACTAACTATTTGAAAATGCCTTTGCCAGACATTGTATAAATAGGTCCTTGACAACACTGGAAACGATCCTGAAAAGTCCTTGAATATTTTTTCTTATCAACTTGTGGGAACCCTGCAAGGAGAGTAAAAGGCTGAGTTGACCTAGGCAGTGTAGTGAGGGTGTGCAGCTCATGGCCAAGGCTGTATATCATAGTGGTTGTAAGTAGGCCTACCGTCTCTCACATTGCAGTCAGGCTTGTTGCACGTGAACATTAATACGAACTAGAAGGGCTCAATAGAGCGCATACCTCCCCCACCGACCTTGACCTTTAACCGTGATCTTACAAAATTTAATCACCTCGTCCCCTGTAGCCAAGGGTATGACTGATTGAGTTTAGTGACATTCGGACTGACAGTATTTGGATTAGTATATTAATTGCCCACATTTCTACATTTCCTGCAAGTTTGCAGTGATGCAGCATTGCTTGTGATTTCTAGATAGCTTGTTTCTAAAAACTTGATACTATTAGATTCTGTTATTATGATGAGAATGTTAGTTCTGTGTGTTTTGAAGATTGTTATAACATACTTTTGTTAGCTTTAGTGATTGATGTTGTCAAATAGTAAGACATTTATTGCCTGTGGTTGTACAATGTTTTGTTTGTTAATGAGCATTATGAGAGTTGTATTTGACAGTACAAAATATTTCTTGTGTACCTGTTAATAGAAAAAAGAAGCACAGAAAATCTGAGGAGTTGAAGAATTTACAAGCAAAAGACGTACTGACGGCCGGCGAGTCAGCAGAGGAGATAAATAAAAAGGCCACTTCAGATAGCAACAAGAAAACGAAAGCACAGCTAGCTTTTCAGAAAGCAAAAGAAGAACGGGTAACTGATCTCGAAGTCTGTGTTCGTGGCGAATAATACACTGTATTCAAAAAATGGCACTATTTTCTCTTGCTGTAACTTTGACGTACATCAACTGATATTGATCATTTTTGGCAGAAATGTTACTCATAAAGTAAGTGATCAAACGATGATTTATTTTCCTGCCTCACGTAAGTTACCTAACTAAGCCACTACCTGGGGAAACAGAAACCCGGAAATCACATATTTTCACTGAAATGCTGTATTAGTGCTTTGACTCCAGGCTTCGACCAGTTGCGGCTTCATTTTTTCAATATTGTTGACTTGCAACTCATAAAATGCTATATGACTCCCTGTGTCTTGTAATTAGTTCAGTTCAGCTCTGCACTGTTGCGGCCATAGCTCAAGAGAAATTAAGTTTAAAAAATTAGCTTCGTATGGGGACTGACGTCGACTCTTGGCGTCTGATGTTTGTGCCAACCTCAAAGTCATGTGACACAAAAACTAGGCCGAATATGTAAAATCTGGCTCGATTAAATTTAGATATTGTGCCCTAGTTTAAGAATCCGTGGTCAGTTGTCAGCTCCCATTGTAAATGGTGGAGGAGATAGGTCTTGAAAACGGCAGGATTTCCACTTTGAAGAGCTCTTGACCTTACTGCATAGCGTTGTGCATCACTCATCGACCTCTACTATGTTGGCAATTGATTTATATAATATGTGCTTAGTTTTGTTTCTAATTAACAGAAGAGCAGATTATGATTCACATTTCAGATGATTTTTGTATGTATGAATTTAAAATGAAGATTAGTATGGGCTGAACTAACGTGTGCAGATTACAGAATAATGTAAAAGTTGTTGATTTCTTACTATACAAAGTTGCTAATTTTTGCAGTTGTATTGCTTCATTATACACATAAGTGCTATTAAGTCAAATTAGTTTTTACTTTTGACAATTCCACTGATGAGTTGTGCAGTCTGTATGCACCACCAGGGTTGGACAATTTTTGTTACGTTTTTAAGGTTTTTTTTCTACGAAGACAGATGTCGCCAAACACGAAAGTGTGACGTCACCGTATACTACTAAAGACAAATCTCCATGCTGTCATTGAAGGAAAAATGAAGGAAATGAAGCATGAATCTCACAAATCACAATTCAATTTAAAATATAAGATTTAAATAATTTATTTAATTCATTAATTTTACTAAATTAAAATAAAATAAAAACACCTAAAACCTAAATTGTTTTTAGGTTTTTAAAAACCTAGGTTTTAAAAACTCAATTCTACAGCCCTGTGCACAACACAAACGTATATTCTGATGTTTACTTTGTCTGTGTGTTCATTAGATGGTGAACGAGATAACAACAAAAGTGTCCAAATCTCACAAGGAGCGAATTATGGTAAGTTATCTGACCACTGAATGACATAATCATTAATCATTCGAGTGGTTACTGAATAATAACAATAGTGCTACTACAGCTGGTAGCAGCTTTTGTTTAAGGCTTTCAGAACTGGATTTTTCTGCATCTGCTTATCGGTTGCATGAAACCGGTTTTTAAAAGTATGTTTATATAGGTGGATGCTATGGAGGCATTGCTTCAGCATCACAGGCTTCATTTATAAGCAGTTATTTATGGCAGGAGATGGAGTAGACTGATCTGCATTGCTAATGCATTGCATTGCTAATGCATGGTGGATACTGCTGTGCGGTGCCCATTAAAGCTGCCATTATCATAAACATTCACTCCAGTGATGTGGTAAAGCAGACCAACTATTAAGTGACTGCAACTTGTGTGTGATTGCTGTAGGAATTCAATCAGTATCTGGACAATTTGTCAGAGCACTACGACATCCCAAAAGTCAGCTGGACAAAGTAGACTATGAACTGCAGGACTGTTGGACTTTGGGTTGAGACATTCAGCTGTTTTCTGTTAGAATACAGTTATTATTATTGTACAGTTAACTGCTGAGCACAGGACCGTGAAATAAGACCATTGGGATTATTGACGTTGTAATTCTGTTTGTTTACTGGTTAATTTATTTCCTCTTGCAGTGTTTGTGCAGTTGGGCTTCATAATAAGTTTTATTCTTGGAGTATATAGAATATATAGATAAAGATTTCTTTGTAGACTGAGAGATAACTGTGGGAGACCAGGCAAAAACTACAGTGGCTGTTAAAACAGTTTTATATGGCGCATGAGACAGAATAGGAAATTGTAAATTAATCAGTAAAACATTTTAACATGCACACTAGTCAAGCACATGCTTGAATCTGAATCTTGAATTTATCTTGTCCGCTTAACATGATTTATCGGTTTCCACATTTTTTAGGATAAATTGGGATCACTGCCACATTGCTGTGCTGTTTGCAAGTTTTGTGTATAAGTCTATGATACATATGTTACTCCAGGGTGCATTGTACTTTCAGTAATTCCTCATTATTGTCGTCTTCGCATTACTTATCGCACTGCGTGTATGATATTGAATATAATTCACGCACTGTTACACGTGGAAGTTGGAAGTTCTGCAGATTGTAACAAGATGCAGTCGAAGACGGCAGACTTCGTCCCCGGTGCCGCCACTTGGCGAACTAGACAAAACATACGTGTCATATTTGATTCTGGCCCATTCGCTCCATTATGTGAAACCTTAACGTCAATTATAGAACCGGAAATACATAACTTATTGCACTGACATCAGAAGGAGGACCAGGCTATAGCCACTAGTAACATATTGTATCAGTACAGAAAATTTGATGAAATTTGGACGTGGTTTTTGCAATATATGAGTGGACAGACAGACAGATACAGACATGCTGATTGCAATACTTGCCCACCTACTGGGGGAACTGTAACAAAACCATATTTATTATGTTGTGTGCCGTTGTGAAACATTTGCTGAAATGTGACACTAGAGTAATAGAGCAATGTGAACTGAATGAGCTTGTATTCAATACCAAGTGATGTGACCAGCACAGCACTTGCTACTGGTGGTTATTCAGACATGGTTTTATTTATTTAGGGGCCAAGGTTATTTTGCTGCCATGTGGTCTCATCGGCTTAAGTTTCTGTTATGCAAATAAGCTTGGTAGTTACAGCCCCAATGGCATGCTTACTTGTCTGATTGTACTAAGTCATTCACACTGAATTTTTACTAGTCTGATAAAACAACACATTTCACACTGAAAGACAACACAACATTTAACAGCTACAGTGAATACTAACAGCATAACAAGGCAATACATTAAATATGTATACAGACACTCAGTTGTTGTTCGACAGACCTTTTCTGGGTTACTTCAGATTCGGCTGGGAGTGAACCCCCTCAACAAAAACGTAAATTTGGAGCGGGTTTCAGAGACCCTGCCTGCTGCCAAACTAACAAGTGTTAATACACTAAAAGGCTTCTCATACTAGTTACCAAGCGTTGGGCCTGGAGCTTACCCCAGTGTACAGGCAGTAAACCCGCAAGTGACTAAGTCATCCACCCGGCGGTAGGTTGTCATTAATTTCCGCCAGGCCTGCGGTTACCTTCCCAGTTGCACAGCATCACCGCCCCTTGGCCATTACCAAGTTATACTGCTTGGTGACAGAGACACATAGGTGTGAACAACTTGCCCAAGGTTGTTACACAGCTTTGCCCCGAGTAGGATATGAACCCATGACCTGTTGATTGCAAGTCCAACGCTCTGTCCGTTGCGCCAACTGAACAGTACTTAAAGCTGCAAAAAGTGACTTGAGCCATTGGCCTCATTCGTTTTCTGGACCCACAAATTGACTCCCATGACGGGGAAACGACACCCTTTATAGCAGCTCTCTGGCGCCAGTATCAGCAATACATTAAAATGTAAGACTAAAAACGACTGCATAACGTCCGTTTACATAAAACGTTAGCGCAATAAATATTCTACATTATTGAAAACATACATACATTTATTAATACATGGAGTGGTGCTACAATATCTGTTTAAACAAGCACCATGTCAGTTATGTCGATTTCACGGCATGCAGTAGTCTCTCCTGCTTGTTTATGCCCGGTGTTTCCACCAATATTTTTTGAATTTGCAAAGATAGGACATTCCCCTTAATGCAGGAAAACGATGTTTGATGGTCACGCTCCAAAATGGTTTACTCCTAGTTTATGATGAAGTAGCCAAATGGTGATTTTAGAATATACACCGTATCTGAAAAAAACTGACCTGTGTTAGATTTTGGTATACCTTCAACGAATGTGATTCACATTAGTAAATTTTAGTATGGAGTGACAATCGCCAAAGTCTACGGCTACTTCATTCGGATGTCTGTCGTGTAGCAGAGGCCGGAAGAAAGACACTTGCGAAATGAAAATTGTTTTTTTTCACAAAATAGTGTAGGGGCCTAATTGCGTGAAACGAAACCGAACGTATGGACGTAGGCCAACCAGCGTTGATCTAGTGGCAGCTCTAGTCTGTGGATGTCATCAGTGCCAGCGATGATCTTGATACTCGTGCGTGACACATCACACCGGAAGGACTATCAGGCGGCTTACGCCTCACCTTGTAGCGGCCACGTGTAACGTCATACATGACGAAGTCGGCGTGTCCGACTTCGTCATGTATGACTTGACATGCGCAGTATACACGACCGGCGTGCGGTACCGAACCTAGCACGGCACCGACGAATTTCGGCGGCAGCGTAGTGTGGTTCTGAGTACAGTTGGTGAGTGTCCAGTCTGAACGGACCAGGTCGTAGTTGGCGCGTTCCCGGCCCAGTTCATCCAGCAGCCGTATCGAACCAGGTGTTGCAACGTAGCTGTGAAAGTTGACGGCGTTGGCGTCCTCGCTGCTGTTGGCCAGTAGTTCTGCCACGTCGATGTCCGAGCGCTGAAAGGCATTCCAGACGGATCGGACAACATCCAGGCCATAGAGACTGACGTTGCGCTGCACGAATCGAGAAGGCCCAGAGTAGACTCTGAGCGCGCACAGTTGACCGTCGCCACCGACTAGCATGGGTAGCACGTACAGCGTCGTGTCGCGAGTCGTCGGGAAGCCATCCCGGCAGATCACGCTCCAACGGTCCTCGGAGACCGAGTAGCGTTCGACCACCCCGGACTTGTCGACCGCGTAGATGCCGTCAGCGCTGACGACGAGGCGGCAGCGACTTTGGACAGCGGTGGGCGACGCCAGCCGCTGCCAGTGTCGACCGCCGCTGGCCAGTTCCAACCGACAGAACCTCTTGATGACGACAGGCGACTGTACGTAGCTGACGGCATCAGCAAGCACCGAGCACAGTACGTACAACCAGCACCCGTCAGTCACCAGACATTCCAGACCTCCCAGCCAATCACAGCCCGCCACTGACGGCCCTGACTCCTCCCCTGGTTGGTGTCCGCTCTGCGTCACCGGACCCCGAAGTCTGATCCACTCGTCATCCTGGACGACGTACACCAGCAGGCATCCGGTCAGATCGCCGGTGTCGTAGCTTGGTGGAAACCGTTTTCCACAGACGACGACGTCCGCCGCGCCCTCAGTGCCATGCCGTTCCACACGCTGTCTCACCGTGGCCAGAACCTCCGGTCTTCGTTGGTCCAACCACTCGACCACCTCGGGGTTCGTCAGCACTTCCTGGCGTACAAACGCCGTGTTCAGGTACTCGAACACGACGTGTTCGAGCAGATCCAGCACAGCGTCGTCGTGCGGGCGCCTGGCCGCCAACCGACAGATGGCGGCACATATTTCCGGTTCCGGTACGGACCCGATCTCGGGGTCGGCAAGCAGCCGGGCGACAACGGACGTCGGTAAGTCGTCGGTTTCGGCGACGGCGGTGAATAAGGCCGCGAGTTGGCTGGACGCTGCACGGTGAACGTGCTCGGACAGTGACGCGGAGACCAGGGACAGGTGGAACACGTCGACGAGATGAAGGAACAACAGGCACAGAGCTGGGTCGTCCAGACGCACCGAGTTCATGTACTCGGCACACAGTGACATCAACTCGCGCATGCGCAGATAGTCTGCGAGACGAAGGACTTCCGGCAAATTGACTACCGACAGCGCTATTCTTCCAGTGTACATGAAGACCAGCACCTGCATCACGACAGTAGGCCTATAGCCACTACGGAAAGAAATACGTCCTTCCCATAATACTCGGACGGAAATGTACGCTGGCCGCGTCCCGTGCTGCCCCTGGTGAGTCACGTGTAGTACGCGTTGGAAAAAAAAGATGGGCCAGACGGACGGACGGACGCCAGACAGATGCATTACGCTTACCGCTAGACACGGCCAGCAAGTATTTAAAGTCAAAATCTATTTCTGTTTGATAAAGCGTTTAAAAATAGTCCGTTTGTCACACAGTGTTACTATCGTTAGGCCACAGTCAACAGTCAACTGTATCAGATGAGCTAAAATAATTAAATAGCATAGTTCATTCGTGTCTATCCACTGAATGTGACAACTGAATTAATTTCAATATGAATAGGTCATTTTTCAATTATTTTTCAGAATTACAAGCGGCCTAAACAAATTCCCCTCTAAATACGCCATTACCGGTACAGTTGCAGTATCACTTCAGAGGGCGCAAATTCTTTTCTAGTCCAGTCCACAGCAAGCAGCCTTAATTAAGCAAGTTTATTAACCTACCGTGAGCGGGGGTTTCGCCACTCGCCAGGTTTAAAATTAGTGGACAATATAGGCGGGGTTGAGCCGGGAATATGTGTGGGAGAGGTCTCCCATAGGGGTGGAGTAGAAAGAATGGGACAATTGAAGGCCATTCCAGCAACCCAACAGACGACCACTTTACAGGACCACTTTACAGATAACGTAGGAAAGAGACAATAAAGCATTATATGCCTGACCTACACTCTAAGCACGGATCTGCAGCAATCTCATGAACGCCATTTGACAAAAGTGGGGTGGACACGTTACGGTGAGCTCAGGCCAACTCAGCCTCCTACCCTCACGGAAACATGAAGTGAGTACCGTAAATGAGCAGTAACTTACCAGGGCTCCGAGCTACAAGGTAAAGACGAAATGTGACTGACTTGGGCGGTGCTATGTCTGCCAACTGCACCGTTAGCACGAACAGTGGATGGCCACATGATGTACTGCGGTACCGCTAACTCGCATGGCAGTAGGCTGCCAGGTACAAGACTGCATATGGTGTTGTTGGTCACAAGCTGTGTAACACCTGTGCCGAGTTCTGGGCTGCAATTGGTGCACTGCACTCACAGTAATGGGATTAGTGGGTGCGGTGCATCCAGAAAAACTGCCCCATCAGTCATTTTAGCCATCGTTATAAAGTGAGTTCAAAGCTGCTGTCACCTCTTAACAGAGGCCTTTTTCGGCTGTGAAAAACACTAAATAGGCTACATTTTCGGCCGCGGCTTCATCCATCCCCGCCAGGGAGCTTACAGCGTTCCCCATCAGACTCACTAAATGGACGATGTAGTGTATGTACCGCTTTGCGGCAGGGAAGGGGCGTGGAAAGGGGAGGGGAAGGAGTAAAGTGAAGGGATAAGACGAAGGTAGCGACTTGCACCCAGGGAAGTGAAAAGCCCATGCCTGATGCAGTGTGCATGTAAGCCGTGAACGGACGGCGAAATGTGTCCGAAGTTGTCAGAATGATCAGACCTTGTCGACGACGTGGTGTGACACGCCGAGTAGCGACGTGGCGACGGTAACGTGATAGACGCCATCACGGATGACGCAATCGCCGAGCGAGTTCGAGAACAGAGCGAAGAAATAGTCGCTAGAGGCCGCCAACACGCAGCGATGGACCGGAAATGCGTCATCGCCGTCGTCGCATTCTACGATGACGTCACAAAGATGGCGACCGTTGTTCCGCTGCCGACTGATACGGTCAGTCAGCTCTAGTGACCAGCGTTCACTGCCCAGTTCTGTCTCCTGTCCGTCCGTAGCAGCCATCTACATAATGATACATAGCGTAGTTGATTAATAACAATTATTCGGCTACAGGAAAGTTCGCCGGCCAAAGACCAATGTGCAACGCAACCAAAAGTAGGCCTAATAGGTCCTATTATTATTCGTATCGAAACTATATGCTTCAAGCGAATATTGAATGCACTTTGTGACACGTTTTGGCGGTGTTCACGACTATTGAGTCGCGTGACACTTGGCCTCGTCGAATGCCGGAAGTAAACAGCTTGTACACATTTAGCCGGCATCTTCGAGCCGAATACTGTATTGCGAGCATTCCACACAATATAGCCATCTATAGTTATTGGTGTAAAATTACTACGAGAAAAATATTTGAATAAAAGAGGGGACCATTATCAGCAGTGATAAATTTAGAAAATGTGCCAACCCTTTCTAAAAATTAAAACGTCGTAGTTAACTCTGATCTATCCAGTTTACGCCACTTTCGACTTTCAGTTTAAAAAATTCATTTTGGAAGAACTTTGTAGGGGATGCGATAGTAAAGTAAAGTATACGTCGATTTGTATAGCGCATTCTTACGCAAACCGTCTCAAATGCGCTCAGACATGGATCACACAGTTTTACCTGCAA
>Ga0209780_1003819_pt1 | contig 11390 bp, 6 predicted proteins | sample WorMetexBAHAMAS2_FD_187384 | JGI IMG/M metagenome (GOLD analysis project Ga0209780, IMG submission 187384) | Marine gutless worms symbiont microbial communities from Max Planck institute for Marine Microbiology, Germany - Inanidrilus exumae... | ecosystem: Host-associated > Annelida > Digestive...
TGGTGGTGGTGATGGTGGTGGTGATGGTGGTGGAGGTGGTGGTGGTGGTGGTGGGCCTGTACGACGTAGATGGACTGAGAGCTGGAGTACCACATCCACCAATAACGAATCCTTTCGAGGGTGTGCCCCATAAAACACAGTAGGAAACTAGTACGTTACTTACCAGAAGTGCCCTTTAATCCCGAGAGACCGGTGTTTCCAATGACTCCTGGAATTCCGCTCGCACCAATAGTTCCTGTAATTCCTGTCTGTCCAGTCGCACCACGCTCACCGGTGTCTCCCTTAGTTCCCTCAAATCCGCCAGTTCCGGGCGCTCCATGCGCGCCCGCGGAACCAGGCATTCCTTTACGACCGACCATCCCCGGAGGTCCAGTCGCCCCTTGAAATCCAGGATTACCAGGATCGCCGGTCGGCCCTGCTTCACCTGTTGCCCCGAATTCACCCAAAAGTCCCCGATCTCCAGTCAACCCGGCATTCCCAGGTGGACCAGTTGCTCCGGAACTTCCCAAAGGTCCAGGAGGTCCAACGACTCCAGTATCGCCAGGTGATCCTGAGCTGCCCGGTGCACCGGGGGTTCCAGAGGCCCCTGCATTTCCAGGAGGTCCGATACCGCCAGGCGGACCGGGCTGTCCTTTCAATCCTATCAAACCGGTAGTGCCGGTTGCGCCTCCTGTCCCAGCCTCGCCAGAAATGCCTCTAGCTCCTGAAGAGCCCGTGAAGCCTGGATCACCTGTGGCTCCTAACTCTCCAGGTGGTCCAGTATCGCCCCGTTGACCGCTAATTCCAGTAAAACCGGTAGCACCTGTTGCACCTGTTGCACCGGTCTCACCGTTTCCCCCGGGCATCCCAAGCCGTCCGGATGGTCCAGTCCAACCGATTGCGCCAGGAAGTCCAGTTGCTCCAGATGGCCCACTCGGACCAGGCGGTCCGGAGTTACCAGTCATTCCTCTAGGACCTATAATTCCGGATGATCCAATTCTGCCAGACCGCCCTTGCGCACCAGTTGAACCTATCGCTCCCGGTTGACCGCGAGCTCCCGTATCGCCAGTAGCGATGTCACCAGCTGAACCTTTGACTCCTGTTTGCAACACACAACAGTATGTCATCGCAATTACTAAACACCGCATGACAAGTTTTTCACCACCAAAACGATGTTTCTTCTTTTTACTCCGCCCTTCAGCTGGAGTCTCCGCTCGTATTTTCTCTGAATGTTCTTCTTCACTATCTGACATGTAACACTGCTTTCTTAGTCCATCAACGAATTCAACGTCATCATTCTTGGTCTATCTACTGTTTTCTTTCATTTCATTTGACCTCTGACACTATTCTTTCCAAAACGATTAATTATCATTAATTATTAATTATTTATTACCCACGCCGACGGCAGTCGAGGGAGTATAGGGTTTTCACCGCTGCTTGCCTGTCTGTCTGTTTTCTGCACGATATCTAAAAAAAGGTGCAGCTACGATCATAAAACTTGACACACAGATGTTTCACGATGAGTTATGGAAATCCATTTAGTTTGGGGTCAAAAGGTCAAAGGTCAAGGGCACTAATCACAAAAACAGTGCCGGCGTGGGTCTTTGCACTCTTGTGAGTGCTGGCTTTTTCCGTTTCACGATTGCTTATAAAAATCGTACCAAGTAACTATGAAAAGCATTATATGCTATGATCAGGCGATTTAGGCCTATTTACTATATTGGCACGTATTTATTGAAACAAATCTACGAAACTGTTGTTGCAGTACATAAAAAATAGAAAGTTAAATGTCCTACAAAGCGTAGAGTCACTAGCCGGAAAGTTCAGAAATCGAAATTTACCGGCATTTAAACAGACTAAAAAACTTAAACAGAGTACTCTAATGAAAACTCTGTAATGCTTTCGGTCCCCAATTATTTCTATGTTCTTTCTTTTTTAGCACATTCCATATTTACTTTAACATGCACTTGCATTACTGTTTTAGCATTTTCAATCGATTCAAAAATACCTCTAGCGCCGGTATCGCCCGCTGCTCCTGTGAATCCAGTGTCGCCTGCCAATCCACTCGCGCCGGCGTCACCAGTAGGGCCTGTAAATCCGGTATCTCCAGTAGCTCCAGGGGATCCAGGGCCTCCAGACGACCCAGAATCACCCATAACGCCTTTCTGGCCGACTGCGCCAGGCACGCCGGGCTCTCCAGCTGAGCCATTATTACCTGGCACTCCGTCTCTTCCCGGAGGGCCTGGTTGCCCCGGTGCGCCTTTTGGCCCAGTAGGACCTGAATACAGCAATATTATTGTCATCCGTGAACTAAGGCGTTAAACAACTGCATCACAATTCACAATGTATCCTACGTGACTGGAAATAAAAGGATCGATCAGCTGTCACCTGTCACACAGAGGGATTGCGCGACGCTCCCTGTCACTTGAACGTTATATTATCGTGTTTGAGCATAGCAGATAGTATGTATGTAGCAGATAGCATGGCATAGCCTATAGCATACTGTATCAGCATCGCAGTGCGCGATACTGATACAGTAATTCTGTCTGTCTGTCCGTCCGTCTGTACGTCTGTTACGCGTCGGTATTTGTTAAAACGACTGAAGCAATACGGTAGCGCTAGCACTCTAGTTTTCAAACACCAAAGAAGTTGATGAATTCCGTCGGGGTCACCCTAACTAGGACGAGGTTGGTAAAATTGGCAATTTCTAGCAATAGCTCGCTACATCTTGGAAACGGTACAAGAGACGTGGTTACTACGAAAGGCTAATAGAAAGTCGTACGTAATCTATCGAACGGTAACATTTCAGAAGACCTTAAGTGACCCAACTACCCCAAAGCAGCCCATTTTAAAACGTTTGGGTCGCCTCTCGTATCTTTAGAATGGATGAAGCTACAGACTTCAAAGTTGGTGCGCATGTTGATCACAGCAAGATCTGGCTATAAATGACAAAATAATCATCTCAATGGAACGTGGTCAGGGTCACATGAGCTTTCACTTTGGGACCCTCGTCCTGTCTTTGAAATGGGTAAAACTACGCGTTTCGATCTTGGCACACAGATCCACAAAATGGCGATTGACAGCCTATGCATGATATTTCCCAAGGGGGCATGGTTAATGTCAGAGGACACTTTTTGTTTTAACATAGGCAGCGATGATAGGCTGTACTAGCGGTAATAACATGGAAACGGTGTAAGGTAGTGACACGGTTACAGTGGAAGATTAATACGACATCATCGAATAGGGTCGTTTGTTAACCGTGAGGTCACATGAGTTATTATAAACCTTTTAAAATCTCATACCTCTAAAATATGACCTAATAGTCAGGATTTGCTTATACACAAATAGAAAAGCATATAGGCCTACATGCGCATTAACCCACCGCCATGAAGGACGTTTCAAGATCACAGGCAGTCACAAACGCTAATTAAGTGGTAACGTCTCAGAAATGATGCGAGGTTACTACAGATAGCTAATAGGAAGTGACGTTTGGCTGACTGAATAGCCACATTTCCAAAGACCTTAAGTGATCTTCAATATCATTCGCCTAATTGCAAGCCTTTCCATGCGCGACTTTTCGTAATTGTAGGCGACACGTTGCACCGAAATATAGGGTAAAATATGGTGTGGAGTAGTCGACCTCCTCCACGCCAAATTTCACCCGCATCGGTGGAGGGTGGAGTGGAGGGCCCCAAAACTGAAACTTTCAAACGATTTCGTAGTATAAACGCCCCTCACACCCCTCTAGTAGCACGACTTGTACGACATTTTCAGGATTTATGGGAAGGTCTATGGTCGGCTAACTATTACAATTTTGGGATTCGTTTAAGGTGTTCCGAAAATGGAAGTTTAACCTCGGGGTGAGTTTCCTCGAAATTTTCAGCGTCCAATACCGTCGAAACCATGTCGCATTCCAAAATGTTTAAGAGATGCAAAAATGGCACGACCTCCCCTATCATCACGCCGAGTTTGCTGGGACTAGAACTTCGCGGTCCCCCGAGCGCAAAAAATTTCTATGTTTTTTCTACTTGTTTTGTCATTCTTGCTTTTGAATAGTAAAGTCTGTGAACGCAAGATCGCCATCGCCTAAATGTTGTTAAGTTTTGTTAAGTTTCAAGTAAAACCGATTAATATTGATGGCATGAGTAAACGTTCAGTCGTTATTTTCGATTTTTGAATTTTGCAAAGTGATGTAGCAACACAGTTAAGGTGAAATGGAAGACCCTGTAATAGCTAGGCCTACATGGAGAGTTTCCTTGAGAATCTGTCAATGAAAGAATATTGAAAATCGGTCTACATTTGCCGAAGTTATGACCAAAAGTCAAGTGTAGGCCTATTGCTTTTGACTCACAGTGCAGTTTATTGGCCTATTTTTTATGGAGCGATATGAGGATGGAGTTACTGCTTATGACTGTCCGGCCTGATGCAGTGTCTATAGGTCGACTGTGCAGTATTTACGTACGGCAACATGATTGATTTACCGGTGACTCCGATTTCTACAGATGGTACGCCACTTGCGCCAGTTTGTCCACTGATTCCTTGTTCACCAGATGTTCCGGTAAATCCCGTTGGTCCAGAAGCTCCAGTCGCACCACTCGCGCCTGTCGCTCCGACAGAACCCGGCAGTCCGCTGGATCCGGTAGATCCCATCTGTCCCGGAGGTCCAGTGTCCCCAGTGGTTCCAGCAGGTCCTGTATCTCCAGAAAATCCTGTCGAACCTGTCGATCCAACTGTGCCATTTTGACCGACGGAACCCGGAGGTCCTGGTTGGCCTGAGCTTCCAGTGCTTCCCGTTGGACCAGTTTCGCCCTGGGTGCCTGGAGTACCAGGACTGCCAGCCGGACCTGAAACTCCCATGGCTCCGACATTTCCGTCTGGACCGGTATTTCCAGGTTCTCCGGGACGTCCTGTTGTTCCATTCATACCGGGCGTTCCTGTATACCCCGTTGTTCCAGAACTGCCAGTGTTGCCAACTGTTCCATTGTTTCCCATGGCACCGGAAGCACCTGGCATCCCTGGCTGTCCTGTATCTCCGCGAGTTCCTGACGCTCCAGTAGCGCCCGCTGCTCCAGTCGACCCTGCAGGTCCGGTATCGCCCACATCTCCGGTATTTCCACGTGGTCCTCGGGCACCTGTTGCCCCGACCTCGCCATCGGTACCATTGGCTCCTTGTTGTCCGGGCTCTCCGGTACTACCGTCGGGACTAGTGCCGTTCATTCCTGGTGCTCCTGGTGGTCCGGGCATTCCAGTTGGACCGGTATCACCTGGTGTTCCGGGAGATCCCGTTAGACCAGTAATGCCCACAATTCCATCGGAACCTACAGCACCGGTGGACCCCATCGCACCTGTTGCTCCCGGTGCCCCAGTGAATCCAGTGCTACCGTTCAATCCCTGGGCTCCCACTTCTCCTTCTGGGCCGCTTGGGCCCGGTTCGCCAGAAGAGCCAGTACCGCCAAAAAGCCCAGTTGCCCCAGTTTTACCGGCAAGACCAGTTGCGCCGACCACCCCAACCGGTCCCGTAGCACCGCGTTCACCTTCTACTCCGGTAACACCTCGAGGGCCACGTACCCCGGTCTCCCCCATCGAGCCTGTACTTCCGGTGCTACCGGAAGCGCCAGGCAAGCCAGCAACTCCGGTGTCTCCCGTCGGCCCAGGGACTCCGCCGGTGCCACTCGGGCCAGTTGCGCCCGTGGCTCCGGTTGCTCCCGTCACTCCAACATCACTGGTCGACGCCGGCACGCCTGGACTCCCGGCAGAACCACGAGGTCCGGTTGGTCCGGTACTGCCAGTGAATCCGGTCGCTCCTGTCTCGATCCCGGCGATGCCCGGAATTCCTGTCAATCCAGTGTTACCTGAAACCAATGCACAACAAGGCATTTGTAGACAGCAACTTCGCCGCCGGTGCAGCCACCTGGCGAACTTGACCAAACATGACGTTGTCTGTCTCTGATTCTGCCCATTGGAACCACCATGAGAAAATGTGACATCATCCACAGGATCGGATTGAAATAACATGTTGCACTATCGTTAAGGAAGAACTAGCCACAGTTAACACGTACAGTTTTAATTAATTTATCGTATTGGTTTTAACTTGTACTGGCACCGAATAGCCTATTTTGTGCTGATGGTGCCGTTAAGAAACTACTGACTCACTCACTAACATGTACAGAAAATTTCGTGAAATTAGAATATGTGGTTTTTAGATATGTGAGCGGACAGACATAGAGACAGACGGACACACAGACACGCTCAACGCAATATTAGCTATCGCCAATAAATCACGCGTAGCCGCAGTGGCAAGACGAACAGCTGCTATGATCAATATAAACTTGCTGGTCGCCGCTAAAGCCTGGTGATGTTCCATACGATGTGCATTCTCCCACCTCTATAGTGCGCTGAATACCACTACTGAGAGCTAAAATACCGAATACACTACTGTCCGGCGTGACCGCTGCATAGCACGTCACTGAACTTAGACCAAAAATCATTGAAAATGCTACTAATGAGTATGGCGGAATTAGTGGTCTGTACTGTACAACTATCTTTATCTTCTATGGTTTACGAGATTATAATCTTATGTACATTTATACCTGGAGCGTAAAAAGGTTCAAGGTCATTCAAGGTCGTCGATTACAGCACATCTGGTGGTCATGGCATACAGTACTAATGTTTAATGGCAACTGTGGCCCAAAGTGCCGTTGTTTTAATATATTTGACGTTTAAAGGTATCACGACTTTGAAATCGGGATTAGGAGTCGATCAAGGTCACTCGAAATGTTACCACACAGTATGACGTCCTATTAGTGAGCCGCATCGTGATCGTAATCAGCATAGCTCCGCTGTATACTGACGCCAAAGTCACTGACGTGTGACGAAAACTGAATAAGTAATCAGTAAAACATGAAAACTTTGAAAAAAGAGAGCATACCAACGTGCTTGTGGACTTATTTTTTAAAAGTTGTATGCCTCGTCGTTTGACTCATCTGTTCCAGGTGAGGGTACACGATCTGGGAAGGCGGTTCGTCAGAGGGTCTGGCGACAAAAGTTCCTCAATGAAGTCCAGGGGCAAAGCAATTGGCGCCAAAAGGATTTTTTCAGGTAGAGGAAGAGGCTAGAGGACACGCAGCGCGAAGCGCGAGCCTATAACGGCGGTCTGGAGCAGAGCCCCCAGGGGAGTCCAGGGGCAGAGCCCCTGGTGGGGATCACAGGGGCTTTGCACCCAGAAGCTGAAAGCTTTAGAACATTTGTACCCCGAAAAACGCCCAAAACAATACTTCGACTACAGATAACGTTGACAGACTTTTTCACTCGACGAGTACGAGCAGCAGTCCAAAGCGGCTGCCTCTCAGTTTTCCAGCCTCAACGAGGGGCAAAGTACCCCCGCTTGCCCATGCCTTTATAGGCGCCCATAAGCAAAGCCGCCGTAAGGAGTATGGAGAAGTTTGTGTCTTCTGCAAATTATACTACAGTGATGTAGGCCTACTCTGAAAGAAAGCAAAACAATATTTTGTTTTATACAGTGGCGTGAGGCGCGATGGAGTTCGTTGAAACCCAACGAACCCTATGGATCCTCCTATGCGTTCCAGTTATACCATTGTTATACCATTTCAGCTTACAACTATAGGCCTAAGCCTACACCCAGTACTATTGTGTATCAAATGAAATTTCCATTAGGCCTACATTCCAGTGTGCCAAAGTAATGAAAAAATGAGTACTTTTACTTGTAAGAAGTAATTACTTCAGCTACTTTCGGTACTTTTACTTTGTGGTAGCAGCCAAGGTGGTATGCACTATAGGCACAAGACAAACGGACAGACAGCAAGACAGATCGATGACATGTATCCGTAATGGGGCTTCCTAACTGGAAAACCCCATAATAAATGACGCACCTTAAAACAGAAACCAAAAGTAAGTAAGTAAGTCATGGAATTGTAGAGCGCATCGTCGTAAAACCTCCAATGCGCTATATGTATCAGTACATCACGAACAGAACCGTCTTTAGGTGCTTGCAGAAAGTATCTCTGCCGACTGCCGGGTCTCTCAGGTAGTCCGGGAGCGAATTCCACACCGTAGGGCCGGCCAAGCCCGCCGGGCAAATGTACTCCTACTCTGGTGCCTTACATTCTGCAGTCGTCGGCCAGCGGATCGGAGATGACGCAGGCCTTAACGCGACATCAGAGATTGGTTGACAGACGTCGAGCAGGTGCTGCATGCAGCGCTTAACCATGTACACAGCTGAACATCATGACGCCGAGATTGTACACGGCTCGCTATGGTACATACATCGAACCATCGAAACCACTAAATCCACTTACGAGCTATCGTCAATGGAAGTTAACATTTGACAAAGGTGTTTATGTATGCTTTTGCGACGCGTCTTTCAGCGATTACGAAGGCACGACATTATACAGAGTACAGTACCGGTATACAGCATGTAACAGAAAGCCTTTTGCATACGCAGGGATTTTCATAACTCACGCAGAAAAACCAACGCATGACGCCAAGAAAATACGGCTTACGTGTCAGTAACTGCCGCATCAAAAGTATAGGCTATTTGTGTTGCTGTCGATTTGCCATGGCACTAAACATGGACACAAACCGTGTTATTAGCAACTATGTTCTGACCTGCGCTAAGCGACGGCTCGACAGAGTCGAAAGACAAGGGACTCTTAAATTGTTAGAGTATTTCGGCAACGAGTTGGCGACACATGACGACTACCAGTTCTATATTACCGGCAGTACTGCAGAATGTGCACTGAACACGTCCGACATTGACTTCATGTTGCCTTCAAGATCATTTGCGGTTTTCGACGGCCATTGCACAGTCGCTGAGCCCTGCGAATCGTCGTCTGGATACGTGAGATTACGGGTGGCAGACACGGCCGCATTACCGGTGTCGATAGCGGACTGTGAGGAAAACTGGCGACATCATTCGTACATCAGTTCGTTCAGGTACGTTGAAATCAACTCTGAGCGCATTAGTCCTAATGCAGCTGCTTCAGTGACTTGCAGGGAGTCGGATTCACATCCAAAGATTCGGCGACATGGACCCGCAGTTGAGCGTCAGGCGTTAACCATAGTTCACATGAAAAACGACAACGTCTTCTGCCTAAAAGCCATCTCATGGCCTCAAAACGCGTACGACCACCTTGAAGAATACAGATCTAAGGCTCCCGTATTTGTGGTACCTGTTAGCCACCCAAGGAGTGCAAGCCCGGAACTTGATTGGCGGTGGTCATTTTCTCTAATTGAGCGCGAAATCTTTCAAAACCTCAACGAAGAGGAAAATGTGTCTTACGGGATTTTTAAATCGCTCAAAAGCGAGATATTCAAGAAGCCGGAAGGAGTCTCGCAATTGCTCAGTTCTTACGTCATAAAAACCGCATACTTTTGGCTTCTACGTAAGTTAAAGGTCGAACGTAAAAAGCCTGCAACCATAGCTGAGTACGTCGATGAACTGGCAGATCGGCTGATATCTTACTACAGTTCCGGTGAGCTGCCATCATACTTTCTAAAAGACTACAACTTGGTCGATTCACTCACAGAAATAGAACGCACTACAGTAATTGACAGGCTACGCCACCTTCGAGCAAGTCTACCGTGGTCTTTGTTGTCTTTGAAGGACGTTGGATTTTTCGTCTACACTCAAGCTGAAAGAAGCAAACTGTTGGAAATGACAGGCGTTGATAGTTCAAGCGGTTGCGTCAGCGAGCAACAGTTCTGGGCCGTGGTTCGGGAGACGTTTGAGTGCGTTGAGAGGGTTCTTGTCGAAATAACGACTTTCATCGACCCACGCCCATCAAACGAACGTACTCGGACAAGCGTTCGAAATCGGCTACGGAACGAGCTGCAGAATTTCATCGATCCGTCGCTGCCTGATACCTACCTGGTGACACAGGTGCGTGCCGCTCTGGCAGCATGCATTACCAACATCAATGACATCGTCGATGCCGACTGTAGGCAGAGCTTTCGCTGCGTTCTGCAGCGAGCCGTCGCCAGCTCGTACTTCATCGACCTAGCCACGACAACTGGACGCGACGCAGACAGACTGAAGCAACTGGCAGAGGAAACATACAAGGAAGCATTGCGTCTCGTTCTGAGGGACGGCTTTGACGATCTCGAGCTCAGTGGACGAGCGGCACTTTCGTTCTTCCACTACTGCTGCGGCGATACTGAACCTTGTTCGAACGTTCTTTGTCCCTATCTGCGCCAGCTCAAAGACCGCGATGATTGGATGGATGTCTGTGCAAGTGCTGTCGCTCAGGAACTGAGCCGGGACCACCATGCCGGCATGCTGCAAGAAGTCGACCACGATCTGTACGAGTACGTCGCCGGACTTGCGGCAGGTGGATCAGCATTTGTCAGCTCCGCCGCCCTTGCCTTCTATCTGCTGATATCGACAGCAGCGATCGGCGAAGATGAAAATGAAGATTGGGTGATGGACGAATGGAAAACACTCGAGAAACATCTGAAGACGGTTGCTAGCGGCGGAAAACTGTTTTAGCATCTCAACTCCAGCTGCGTCAAGCTGCGTCAGCTTGCGATAACCAAACACCGACGACTGATGGCGATCAACCAGCGTGACTGCGTGAAATAACTTTGAGAAGAAAATGTTTTGAGCAGATTTCTATCCCTCAGAACTGCCTCCATTACCTCCTCCCACCTGAACGTTAGATTGCGGTATCCTACAGTCTACCCAATTCCACACGTCAGAACTAAACGGTATTGTTCATTCATTAACTATACGCTTTACAGAACTATCAGTGAACTATTGCATTGTGTTTGTTATGTGTGTTATTGTATAGATCGTGTGTTATATACTAGTTCTATTTTAAATCGTATATAGATCTTCATGTATGTGATTGCATATTAATGTTGTAACTGTATGTATTTAATCTAGCCTCATGGCTACAATGTACCAATAAAGGTATGTATGAATTATTGACCGATTGACATGAACCGAAAGATCATCAACAGCTCAGTCCTGAATTGGCCATTAACTGTAGCTGTACACTTACTTACGTTAACGGTTCGGCTCATACTGAGGGTGGTGTGTCTGTGTGTCTGAATCGTTGACATATTTGTGGCTGAACACCGGAACGGATCGAACTGGTTTTTGTTATGAGAGTTACCACAGAGACAGTTACTTTGTATTACATAGGGATTCGTTACCTCATGTCAGTCTGTTGGTAAAATTCCAGACGAATGGCGTTTAGCTATTGTTACACCATTATACAAAGGTGGTATTTCTTCAGCTGTTACCAATTATAGGCCAGTCTCACTCACTTGTGTAGCATGTAAGATTATGGAGCGTATTATGGCCAGTGAAATGTTGTCATACTTGCGTGCTTATGATGTCATTAGTAAACAGCAGCATGGTTTTTTGTCACGCAGATGCACTGAAAGTAACT
>Ga0209780_1003820_pt1 | contig 11387 bp, 4 predicted proteins | sample WorMetexBAHAMAS2_FD_187384 | JGI IMG/M metagenome (GOLD analysis project Ga0209780, IMG submission 187384) | Marine gutless worms symbiont microbial communities from Max Planck institute for Marine Microbiology, Germany - Inanidrilus exumae... | ecosystem: Host-associated > Annelida > Digestive...
AACGATAGTCTAGGCCTACTGATACCATCTTAAGCCGTAATTTATAAATGATTGAAATTTATTTGTCCTGGCGAATGGCACTGGGAATTTGAACGCCGAATGCAACCTGGAAGTAACAACGTTGTCACGTTGCTGCGGGAGGAGATGATGTAGGCATGAAGATTGGTCCAGAATTGATGTAAAGAACTTTTTTGCTCAAAGGTCATGATCACAGCACAGTGATCAGTTATTTTTAAATATGTTATTCTGTTGCAACCAATCTCAGTTTTGCACTTCTTCTGTTCATCTTAAACTCGAGTCTTTTTTAATTACGTTGCCCTGATATGAGTGCAAAGTATTGTTATCAGCATGTCTGACTGTCTGTGTGTCTGTTTGTCTGTGTTTTGGTTGCCCATTTGCACATCTGAAAAACCATGTCCAAATTTCACGAAATGTCCATGGCTCGGTCCTTTTCTGTACTTCTGGTTTTGTGATGACATCATGTTTTTACCATTTTTGCGTAATGGAGCCTGTTGGCCTGAATCAAAAATGACACGTATGTTTCGTTGAGTTCCCCAGATGGCGGCACCGGAGATGAAGTTGCTGTCTATGATTGCAGGTTTGTGTCATATTTGCACATTTGGATATTTGTATTTAACTTGTGATAATTGTCTAGAATATCTGATGGTGATATAAAGAAAATGACTGCAAAGCAGATTTCAGACTATCTTGTTGTGTCTTTTCAACCTCTCGTCCACCTTCGACACTAGACCCCTCAGCTGCTGCTGTTTACAGAATGTGACTTGACTGAGAAAATTATCAGCTGGCTAGCCAGCTAAGCCGCTAGCTAGTGTATATGATGAACTGTACAACAAAGAAAAAATTACTGGTTGGCAGCTTGGTCACAGATCTCTTATCTGACTACAAACAAGTGTCCAAAGTAATTTGGCAAAAGACTGCATCGTCACCTTGTCAACCCTCACTCTGCTAATGGATTTGTCTGATCTAGACATCTAGATACATGGTTTCTTGGACCAACATGTATCAGTTAAAACGGCATTGCGATCGCTTCAGCCATTTTTGCATACACCACAGCAAAGTCTGCCAATGTTTCGGAGGCCGAACAACCCCAAGATTTTTATTTGCCATGGGGGATCTGGACATGGTTGTTTGGGCCCACCTGAGTCAGCCCCCAAATGGCATCTGTATCAGTTTAACTGTTCTTGCAGGGTTCATGTTTGTGACTAACAGACAGACCATGATGCAGTCGATCTTTAGCAATAGGCCGCATCTTATGCACATTAAAAACGAGCTTGAACCATTCAGTATTCAGCTATCTGGCCTCAGTGCGCATGTTCGCTTTTGTTGTTTGTTTCAGTTTCTCAGTATTAAACCAAGAGATTGGCTGGGAAGAACGTCTGCAAAATGACCTATTTCATGTCGGTTGGGACGTAAAACCTTAACTCAATCAATTAATCCTTACCGCGCTCACTCTTTATCTCTTATCGCTATTGCTCATCCGCCTGCATCATCCACGTTGAGAGTAACATATCACTTCTTTCAGTGTGCTTCAACTTGTCTCTGGAATCAACTCCCTGTATTCTTTCCATCTGCCTCAACCTATTCATCTCTTTTCTCACATGCTATATTGCCTTTTCCTATTGATTAACTACTGTCACCACAACCACCCACTCTTTTGCTTCTGGCATAAAACCAACCTGTTTCACATCCTTCCCCCATAGCCTTCTAGTACTGCCTTCACAGACTATGACTCGGACCAAGTCTTCTGTGCTAATTGGTTTTCGTTTTTGGTTCTTTTTATAGTTCTTTTAAGCCTTGCCACCTGTCTTATGCAGGCAAAGGCATTATGTTATTGGGCTATCCATCTGTCGCATTCGTTTGTTTTTTGATGGATAATATTACCACAATTTACAGGTTATAAACACTATCACTACCTAGCCCCTACCGATGACCTGGTTAGATGCTGGAGGTCAAAGGTCAAGATCACGGCAGGCTGTTGAGGTCGCAAAGGCATCCACGTCGACACGGGTGTTGAAGTCCATCTTTAGTTTTACAATCTTTTCTTCTTGTTTTCAGTTCCATGCAGTAGATTAAGCTGGCTGTCTGTCAGCTAAACATTTTCCGATTTATTGTATGATGTGCATAACTTCAAAATTGTTGTTACGTATTTTTGTGTGTTTTAGCTAACATTTTGTAATTTTGTAACCATCGATGAACAGCTCATTTATGCACCACATCCAACAGATGCAAACAGGTAAATAACACGTATAGTCCGTTGTAAGCTATGTCTTTTGACTAAATGGCTGTTTGATTTAGTAGTAACATTTTGGGTTCAGTTAACGTAGTTAATATATTATGTGGGTTGTGGGGCCTCTGATGTCTGCAGTCAGCTAAAAACCATCTCAACATTAACCATCCACCTCAGTCAACTCATCTTGGCTATGACTCATCATCCATCCTTGCCTGCCTAATTCTGACAGCAGTGTGTCTATACCTAACCTGTAAAGGCCTCAACTGCGCAGTGGTGTCCTTGACTTTCACAGAGGCCCAGCCTGATGGTATAATTTGGTAAGTATGGCCGACTTGCAGATGCTAATGATGGGCATTTATCGGCTGTTCACTCAAACATGTTGACCCGTGTGGGCCCGTTGCAATCCCCCCTTCCCTCCTTATCCCTTTACTTCCCACTTCCCCATCTTATGCTGCATCTTTTAGTATCTTTTACTTTTTCCATTTCTTACTCCATCTGTTTTCTGGCTTTTTCATCTCTTCCGATTCTACCAGAATACTGGCACTTTGTTTCCAGGCTGGATGTCGTAGGAGGCGACTAAACCTGGTTGAATTTTTTGTGTTGATTTTATGTTATATGTATTTTTTAGTAAAGAATGTTGCATGCTCTTTTTGTCATATTTGATTTACTTTTGTTTAGTGGTGTGATAGTTGTCTCCCCTGTTGTACACAGGGGAGGCAACTACTTAAATAGTATAATAATTTAAATGAGCCTCTTGATCCCTTTCCCCTTTTCAGTGGCTGCTGACAAAAAGGTGGCCAGGGTTGAGGTTAATATATCGCTGGCTTTCCTTCACTGGGTACAGTGGGTAGGGATAGCTCTCCACCCTGAACTTTTGTCTCTGATATAGCCATATTTGTGCTTAAAAAGGGACATTAAACTCCAAGTAACCAGGGGGTGTCCAGAGCGTCCGGACACCCGCCCCTTTGATACGGTGCCCTTTTTTGAAAAGAACATATTTTCAAAACGGGCGCCGATTAGTGTAGGCCAACAGCAATTACGCATATTAACACAAATAGACCCGTAGCCAAGGGTTTCTTAAAAACTGCCCCACAGACTCTTGTAAACCACTTTGCCTTAATAGACCTACTGTTTAAACTGCACGCAATTTGGTAAGTGGATTCTCAGGAAAATCATTAAAATTGTTGCCACCAGGTGTCCTATTTTAAAGCTGAAATGCACCAAATTTGTTTTCGGACCCCGCTGGGGGAGCTTACGTTGATTCAAAGCTTAACTTCAATGAACATGTTGATTACATCTGTAAAATGGCTAACACCACTCGAGCATTTGTTCATCAAAATAAAAAAGTTGTCCGATGTAGGTCAAGGCCCTCGCATATAAGACTTTGGTATGACCCCAACTAGAGTTGCTTGTAAATTTATGGATAGAAGTATGGTAGCTTAGAATTAAATTTCCACATCTTTGAGCCACTCATCTCTGTCTCGGTGCCTTTGGTGCCCCTTTCAGATGGATTGGACACCCTCCCTTGTAAAATCCTAGATCCGCCCCTGTAAGTAACTAACTGGCTCAGACGTGTTTATGGTCATCACCCAACTATTGGTTCCAAAGTCACTTATAGTTTATATTTGCTTCTCTGTGCTGCATAAGTACAGAACAGATGAATGCACTGTTGGTTGGCTTGTAGGATGCCATAGAAAATCAGTTGCTTTATTAGATTTATGTCTGTAGAACAGCTGATGCTGGTCAATTTAGTGAAGTGACAAACTGCCAGTGGTGTGGGCACTCTGTTGTTACATGTCTTATGCAGGCATTTTCATGATATCACAAAACTGTGTTGTGAGTTATACATTTTGAACAATTTTTGCAGCATGTAGGGCATGTAGAACTAATTTCCCATGAGAGTTTGGATTATGAAATTCATAACACTGATGCTCCCATACTCAGTCCACAATCCACATACCACACAGTGCCTGCCCATCACTGGCAGGTTTAAATAGTTTATTGTCATTAGGCTGCATGACAGCAGTGGTTAGCAATAGCGTCCTGTTGCTACAGATGGAGTAACGTGGTTGATCTGCTGTGTGTGTTTGTTGGTCACGTTCCTGAGCCCTGCGAAAACAGCTGAACCGATCAAGTTGGTGTCTCGGGCTCTCAGGGGAGCCCAAGGAACCATATATGAGATTGGATCCAGGTCCCCCAAGTGGAAGGGGCAATTTTTGGGAGATGTCCAGCCCATTCAAAAGCATTGATGGTCCTTGCTACAAAAGGGATAACTCAGTCTTTAATAACAGTGTGCGATCAATAAGCCACATAACGCCAGTCATCTGCCAAGATTGCTTGACACCTTGTTCCTCGAGAACTTGCTGCCATGTAAACAAACAAGTCAAGGAGAAATGGCTCAGCAGCAGGGATCATTCCATTGTCATTAACATTGTGCAGCGAAATGGATAATTAAGTCCTCAATAACACTTTGCATGGTCGGAGTCGGGCGGGGGCAGTCCCAGCGGTGGCAGTCCGAATGGGGCTGAACTCGAGTGCGCAAAATCGGCCCAAACAGGAAGTAAATTTGGGTCATGTTTGGGGGCGCTCCCTGGCGAGTTGGAGCAAAATATCGAAAAATAACCCCCCGTCGGCCACTATCGCACCAATTGTGGACAATATGGTGCAAGAACCAGATCGATATCACTTACCAGTTTTCCGAGGTCCCCCCGTTTTGGTCCTCTCACTCGAGTTCACAAGTTTGAGAATTTTCAAAAAATTCTCCCTCCCCAACCCCTTGGCGCAAAAGTCTGAAATTTGGCACACTGGTGGGGGTGGGGATACCCCAAGGGAAAAAATTGGGGGCCCCCGGTCCCATTTTGGGGGAGTTACGGGGTCAAAGTTTTAACTTTCCCACCCCTCACCAAAATTGGGTCGATAGATTCCCCAAAAATTTTGTGTGGGGTCCCACCCATGCCCCCCACAAACCCTGAAAATTTCGTGAAAATCTATGGAGGGAGTTCCGAGATATGGGCCAAAGTATATGCTCAGTGAAGGCCGGAATATAATCCGGTACGAATCCTATAGTATGGAGTCATGATAGACGTGCTATGACATTCCTTCACAGCATGACATACAATTCAGTTCTGTCAAGATATCTGAAGTTACGACCCTATGGCGCTATACAAATATCTTTAGTCGGCGCCGAACTCACTGAAACAGTCACAATGGTGCCAGATGATGGTACACAACATAGCTGTCCTGCCTGCAATGTGGTCTTTTGTCAAAATTCTTTGAGCACTTGTTGTTGTTGTTTTGTTTGACATGTGTTTGCCAACTTGAAGTACGCTTCTGAAGCAGGAGTCAATTGTGACTGTTCGAGGTGTTCCCATGACCGATTACATGGAGAATCTCATCAAAAGCACTATGACTTCAAAGGCTGGACAGGTTATTTTCGGCTGTTTTAAGTTATATGCACTTACGGTGTTTGAACTTCTTTGTGTCTGCCCCGTGTGGGCTAAGGGCAATTTCCCATATCCATCCCTTCACTTCCCCACCTTTTGCTCTGTTTTTTATTAGCTTATACTTTTCCCTTTTCCCTTTCTTACTCACTTCATCTATTTTCCTGCTTTTCCATCCCTTCCAATGGGGGCTGGCAAATGACCAAGGATTCTTAAATTAGGGGGGCAGTACCTAAAAATTAACCAGTCGGAATTTTGATTTTTTTTTTGGTTTTTGTGTCCCGTGACGTTGAAGTTGGCAGTAAGTAGCCGTCCTCAAAAGGTTTCTTCGATTTCAATGAAATTTGGTATGTAGGTAGAGGTCGATGACTGATGCATGACAGTATGCAGTATGACCCGATCCAAGGTCAAGGTCAATTTCACGAGCCCTTGAAAGTTGGAAATTCGGCCATTTTCAAAGGCTATTTCCTGCCCCATTTATAATGGGGGCTTGCGAATGACCACAGATTCTTAAATTAGGGCAAATTAACTAAAGCTTATTGGGGCCAGATTTTGGATTTTTGTCATAATTTTTGTGTCACGGGACTTTGAAGTTGGCAGTAAATAGGAGTCGACCGTCAGTCCCGTTTGGGGCTAATTTTTCTTGTTCATTTTATCTGTTTTTTTTCTATTGTCAATCCCTTGTCTTTCGACCAGAATAGTCACCACTCCATTTCCAGGCCAGAGGTTGTAGGAGGCGATCGAACCTGGGTACTTTAGTTTGTGCTGTTAATTTTGTGTTATCTGTACTGCTTAGTTAAGATTTATTGTGGTGTTTTGTTGTACTTGGTTTAGTTTAGTCTTACGGTGCGATAGTTGTCTTCCCCTGTTGTAGGCCGTAGCGTAATAATTTAAACGAGCCTCTCGATTCCTTTTTCTTTTTGGGTGGCTGCTGAATAAAAAGGCAGCCAAGGTTGAGGTTAATATATTGGCTTCCTTCACTGGGTAGGGATAGCTCTCCACCCCTGACCTTTTGTCTCTGATATAGCCATATTTGTGCTGAAAGGGGATGTTAAACTCCAACAAACTAACTCATTTGCTTTACCTATTTTTTCTTTTGTTGATCCCTTCCCTTTCTACCAGAATAGTCACCACTCTGTTTCCAGGCCGGAGGTCGTAAGAGGTGATCGAACCTGGGTTCCGTTGTTCCGTTCGTCTTGTGTTATCCGTATTGCTTAGATTTATTCTGTTGTGTTGTTGTATATGTTTAGTTTAGACTTGAGGTGCGATAGTTGTCTTCCCCTGTTGTAGAGTCTAGCGTAATAATTTAAATGGGCCTCTCGATTCCTTTCACTCTTGGGTGGCTGCTGAACAAAAAGGCGGCCTGGGTTGAGGTTAATATATTGCTGGCCTTTCTTTACCGGGTAGTGATAGCACTCCATTCCTGACCTTTCATGTCTGATATAGCTATATTTGTGCTGAAAAGGGACGTTAAACTCCAAGTAACTAAGTAACTGCTTCTTTGCGTCTTATTTGATGTTTTAATGTATCATATATTGAAGTTGGGCTTAATATATTTCATTTGCTAGTGGTTTGTTGTCAACGTTTTAGGGTCGACAAGCAATTGAATGGGTTATTTCACGACTTAAGGAAGAGACACATGACTTTGGACGTGCAGCTCGCATTGAAATGGATGGATTGAAAGGCTTCACTCAACATAAAACATCATTATGATTTATGCCATTTTTATCATTATTAGTGTTATTATTTTGGTCAGTGAAACATTATCGTCACCCTTGTCACCATTATTAGGCCGCATCACATACATTGCATAGATGTGGCCTGTTGCTACAGATGTTGCATATAGTCTGAGATGATGTTTGGCGGCTGACTTGGGTGGGGCCTAAGGAACCATATATTAAATATGGTATGATATCCCCTACAGGAAGGGTCAATTTTGGAGGTTGTTCGGCTCATTGAAAAGCAATGTGAGTCTCTGACATGTGCGCAGTTTACTTGCGGATGGCATCGCTCGGACATTCATTTGCAGCATGGCCTTACCAGATTTGACTACTGCAACGCCCTTCTGTGCGGCACACGTGAGGCAACACTCGACAACTTCAGAGTGTTCAAAATATCTGGTGAGAGTCCTCTGCCGACGTGGAGAACGGCCGACGAAGGCCTATTGCTTAGGTCACTCCACTGGCTTCCAGTGAAGCTCTCATACAAGATAGCACTGACAGCCCACAAGGTGCGGCCACAGCAACGCCGACGTGCCTCGGCGACCTGGTACACACTCGTGCGCTGGCACGGGCACTGCAGTCATCCGTCACTTTGCAAATGGTCGTCCCTCGAACCAACACTGATCTGGCACGACACGATTTCATTGTCGCGGCTCCATCTATCCTGCTGAACTTCAACTGTGCCACAGCACTGCTACATTCAAACGACATCTGTTTACCCTCAACTAGTCACCTTTCACCGCTGCCAGCACCTCTGCATCTTCAGACTCCACGGTGCTCTACAAATGCTGTTATTATTGTCATTATCATGCAGCAGAAGGATCATTCAATCCTCCACAGCAGCATGACATGTGATGCGGCTTTATGTCAAAATTCTCCGACCACTTGTTATTACTGTTATTATTATGGTTAATGTTATCATTGGTGAAGATTGTTTGTGCCTAGGTTGATTATCAGTTTATCATTGTCCACTAGTGTATAATTACACGTTTTCACATATTATGTGTGCAAACTTACTGCTATTTTTACAGGAGGCCATATTTGTGCTGTACTGTGTTTTGTATACTGGTCATGTGACCTAATCAAGTGGCCTTCATCCATGCATTGCTACAGTTTTCTGGTATAATTTCAGCCAGATTCATTTCGTGGCAGAGAGAAGTGTGAGATCGATTACACTCTGTGGTCTTTTGTACTAACTGTGAAACAGTGTATTATTCCTCATTACTGCAAATGCTACTGCTTTAGTTTCATTCTGTTAATCCAGCTTGTGATGGCTATGGTTGGACATTGCTTGCTTCACTAGGCAATATTTGATATGATGTGCTATATAGTGTACACTGTAGTTAATTTGTGAATTTTTGATATGTGTTTTTATTTATAATAGGAACAGGCAGTTATTCATTGCCTAATAGCTACCGTATTTGAATACCTGGCATTTGAAATCTGGTCATACGCAGATGTTTGTCTGGTGGTGGGACTTTCCACTGTACGTGGTAGTGTGTCAGCAAACAGATTGCAAAAGTATTAAACAGCTGAGCTGAATGATGTATGCGCCATAAATAACACATTTATTTTTATACACCTGCAGTGGGCTTACCTTATCTTTCCTTACTTTATGTCAGGGCAGCAGCCTTATACTGACTGCTCTGTCCTGAGGCCGTATTGGGTTCAACTCAATGCAGTGGACTTGCAGCAAACGCATATCTGTTCTCTGATTTGATTACTATAGACGGTCAAAATGCTTTTGGGTATACATGTAGTATCTCACTCATATTCAATAAACAGCCATTCTGTTTAAAATCATTGTTGCGTCACGCCTGTTGGCATATCATGCTCTTTTTTGTTGTGCCCTTGTTGCATTGTGACTAATGCTGTTACTTTGCTGTCATGTGTCAACGCAAATTACCGCATTCCAAGCGAAAAACGATGTTAGATGTGAAAACGTTACTGAGTTGGATCGGTTTATTAATTTTTCAAGATGGCGGCTTTCTCTTTCTGTCATCTTGTATTTGTTATACACGAAGTAATGGTCTTTATCGTTTTGTAAAATTTGGTTGGAATCAGTGCAGTAGTGTTAATAATATGCCAGTTTTTTGAGTTTGGCTTCAAAATATCTGTTCACGTCCACCTTCTGGGTTTTTTGGGGTAGTTGATATACTAAATGGTGTGGCTCGTCAATAAAACTTCCAAAAGGCACATCCTTGCATGGAAGAAAAACGTGATATGATGTACAGATCGTCTACATCGGTCCCATGGTGCAACTTGTGCATGTGTTGACGAGACCAAAAAAGACAATGAAAGAAACCTTGCAGTGGCAAACTGGCTACTCGCCCAGACCACCCACGTCGTCGGATTGAAATCTTATTTGCATGGGAGTAGTTGGGGGGGGGGAATTATGAGTTAAATCAAAAACCAAAATTGGTTAAGTGGTTTCCAAGATGTGGGGGTTGGAATCTGTCCTTTCTCATTGCTTTTGCCGTTGGTGTATACAACAGCTTGTAGAACCGTACTACATGCCTTGAAATATCTAGCCTGTTTCCAAACACAGGTGCTGTTAATATTGCTGATGTACACACAAGATCAAGAATTTTGGAGGACCATGTTTGTAAAGCCACTTGTCATATGGAACCACTACCAGAATGACATGATGATGATGATGATGATGATAACCGAGTTCGTATTCACCCATGTTCAGGTAATTTGAATGGATGTCAGTCCATCCTTCATTACTAACGTTTTGTCCTTTGCATTGTTCAGTTTAATTGTCGTTCATATGCACTAGCTTATTTCGTTGGTTTGCAATGTGTTCTGTTGACTAGAAAACAAATAACAAGTTATCTATGTTCTGGCGTTATTTGTCACTTGATTTATTTATCAAATGGTTCACTTGCTGTGTTAAGAGAAGTTCTTGAAAGAATTTATGAGAAGCGATTGTTGGCAGTATTGTATTGGTTAAACGTGGCTGTTATTACATCGAATTATTTGCAGAGATGTTAAGGCCTCGAAGCACCTGCCCATGTAGCCCAGTGGTCAAAGCACTCATGCGCCGTGTGCAGTAGAGACCACGTACAGTGCTGCAAGCTGCCACTAATGAAACTTTGAATTCATGGTTAACAGCAGCTGTGTACACTACACGGACGTGCTCGGGAGCCGGAGTTCAAACCTAAATGCCTAAAAATTCATGTTATTGTTGTTGTTTTTGTTCTTCTTCTTTTCCTTCTTCTCCTCCTTCATCTTCGTCACACCTTTTTCGTCCGAGCAGTTTCTTAGGAACTAATACAGATACAAGCATAATTAATTCACCGACGGGCCTTTTCAGTTGCCGGCCCCACAATCTGGAACTCACTCATCCAGGACCTGTTTCAGACGTTTGGTTAAAACGTACCTGTTCGCTCGATAGTCGATACTAGTCAAGTGCATTTGCCGCGTTGGAGGTTCTTGACGATAACCGCGCTCTATAAATTTACTTACTTACCGCTGGAAACATCGTAACCCGTAGATGCAACTTTTTGGGGTTTGTTGAAACTGCATCCCAGGGGTAAAATGACAGGGAATATAGTGAAATAGCACAATCGCGCCCTGCGGCTGTGGCGAGTAGCATCACCATTTGCCAATTTGCGCCTTTTTACTGAAGCTTTTTAACCAAAGCAATGGAAAATCTTTCATTTTTTAGTGATTAAAGAAATGTTCATGGCTGAAACTTTCCGTCCACCTAGCTGTGCGTACTCGTAGCTCTAGTGCTCGAAAGCAGTAGCACCAGGGCTGTGAATTGGGTTTTTAAAAAACTAGGTTATTAGGTTTTTAAAAAACCTTTAAAAACCATTTTAGATTTTTAAATTTTATTATTATATTTTAATTTTCTTAAATCAATGAATTAAATTAATTATTTAAATCTCATATTCGAATGTTATTTGTGAGATTCATGCTTTGATCATTTCCTTCATTTTCATGTGAATTGCACTTGCAGCCTATACG
>Ga0209780_1003821_pt1 | contig 11387 bp, 9 predicted proteins | sample WorMetexBAHAMAS2_FD_187384 | JGI IMG/M metagenome (GOLD analysis project Ga0209780, IMG submission 187384) | Marine gutless worms symbiont microbial communities from Max Planck institute for Marine Microbiology, Germany - Inanidrilus exumae... | ecosystem: Host-associated > Annelida > Digestive...
ATGTAAGTTTTAGTATTATGCTAGTTTGGCTCGAAAATGCCTATTCACGCCCCTTTTTGGGGAGTTTTTGGGGCACATTTCCCCCAAATGATGTCAAGAGGGTCGAACTACATCACCACGCCAAATTTCGTTGAAATTGGCCCAAACGCAGCCGAGATATTGCGATTTATCGATTTTTCAAGATGGCGGCCGCCGCCATCTTGGATTTTAAAAATTTCAAATTTTTAACGGTAGGACGCGTCACGAGTGACGAATGGGCCTTACAACAGTGCAGCGCTACTGCGCTGCCTGTGATTTAAACTAGGTGCTAACGACTGAGTAAAACTGATAAAAATAAAAAGGCAGTAGAGTTTACTTCTTATCCACTCACAAAGTATTGCAGGGTTTTCATCTTATCATCAGAATTTATACCAGCTCTTGGTTTGTGTGAATGCAACTGTTAAATACAGTGTACACACCTTACTCCCACAAAATAATTAAGTAACTGTAGCATCCAACAGTAGAAAATTAGTGTAAATGTTACAATGGGGCTAGTGATCTTAAATGCCATACTTAACTCTTGAAACAGCTCTTCTAACAAACGACATATTATCAACTGCATTTGTGAGCGGTCATTCATCTTTGTCAATACCAAGAAATGAAAAATAAAGAAGTTTATAATTACTGGAAGTGTGCTGCATTCTGCTCATTACAGCAAAATGAATGGCACAATCAATTAACGACTCCATGTCATGGAAAACATATCCTTCAGTCTTGGATGCAATATCCGCTATGTTGACATCAGCATATGACAAGTTCGACGATGCTCGACGTTTCTGTAGAATGCTGCTTATAAATTGTACTCGATCCTCCTGACAAAAGTAACCACTGATAAACAGCATTTGAAATAATAACATTTAATTAAAGACTTTACAATGGCTCTGAGATTTAACGGACTGCATCAAAATTCTGTCTGTGAAACAACAACCTATTCACAGCAGCTGCATTCTGCAAGACTATCTGCTTGCGCATGTGGAAAATCTTGGTTGCAGTTTTATAAAGTTACAAAGCCACCACATCGTTCAACTCACATGGTTCGGTGGCTTCAGTTCAATAACTGTTGTGAAGAAATGTTGTCCTCTGCCATGTGTTAAAGTCTTGTGCAACGTGCCAACAGTTCTTGACGTAGCAATGACAGCGGTTAACGGACCATTCAGGATTTCTGACTTGAAAATTTGTTGAATAACTACAACAGTGGTACAAATAACAAGCATACACACTAATTCAGTACATTCATGCCGATCCTACTTTATGGGACTGAGGCATGCTCTGTAAATTCTGCAGTGAGGCACTCCTTACAATTTGCTCTTAATAGAGCTCTTTTTAAAATATTCGGTGCCCTCTCCAATGACACGTACCAAGATATCTGCAAATACTTTGGGATATGGACTGTGGAGGAGCAGATTTCTGCTCGCAAGAGTAAATTTAATTTAAGATACTGCACACCGGAAAGCGCTGCATGTCAGACAATCTCCAAACTGAGGTAGCTGCAAAAATATGACATTCTACACTTAAAGATTCTTTTTACTGTGTTCATAGCTAATACTGTTAAGTGTTCTATGTCATGCTCTATATGTTGTCTATCTTTATTCATAGTTAAGTTAATTAATTAATTAATTTATTATTTTTCATATTTTGCTACCTAATATATTTATTCTGGTGAAATAAAGATATGAAATTCCTTCTGCTAAACCAAGTAAAAAAGCCGAATAAGTGGAAACATTTCAATGACCCAAATTTATCAATTGTACTTGCTCAGCATAAGGACAGCATACATTGAGCAATTCTGCCATGATACAGAGCTTCACTGGACATCTCTTGATCGGGTCCAGAACAAGCCATGACGATCTGATCCAAGTCATCAACAAGAACTATGGAAGGTTCGTGCCAAGCAGCTTCATCAAATGCTGCCTGGATACTCGCAGCCACCGACTCTGGCTTCTTGCCTACAGCAACAAGTCAGCATCAGCAACCAAATACTGACAATATTGGTCTATACAACCACTAAACATTAACATCAAGGACCATAAACTCATCACAATGATTTGAAGACATTAATGATAACTACCTACCTACCTGCCTTTGATTTAACAGCCGTTTTCCAGGTGAGACTAAGTTATCCATTTTTTCCTCCATTTGTTCTGAAACAGAACCTTAGGAATAAATGCCATGGATTTTATAACAGGCCAGATGTCCTTTCTGCTACCCAACCAACAGTGTCAAAGCACAAAGCACTGACCTCAACCAGTGGCCTGGCCTCATCCTCTCTTCATCCACTACCAGGTTACTCACCAAAGGGCATGCACTGTTCCCTTTACGTTGCCTGTCTGACACCGGTACCATTATGAACGTTGTTGCTACCCACACCGGCACAGCCGCCAGCGTGGGTAGAGTGTTCAGTCGCGTCTGTCTGTTTGTCTGCGCTCTAACAGAAAAACGGCTTGAGCTATCAACACCAAACTTAGTACACGTACACTCTATAGCAGTTGTGACCTTTGACCTCCAGAATCTAGTCAAGTCATCAATATGGGCTAGTGGATAATTCCTGTCAGTTTTATCAAAACTGATCAAGCCGTTAGACCTGCCCATGTAGCCCAGTGGTCAAAGCATTCGGGCACCATGTTAAGTAGTCAGTAGAGCGTGACGCGCTCAGTGGCTGGGGTTCAAACCTCAGCCCAGATGATCTGCCTACCAAAGAATTATTTCAAATAATCCTAAGCACATGATGAACACGGAGATAAAACTGTGCAGGAAAAAAAGGGTTTGACGGTGTCCTCTATAAACTGAGACCGTTGCTGAAACCTTGATCATGCAGCATCAAGGTGTTGGCCGCGCTGGCGTGGCTGAAGTAAACAGAATTGGCTGGCCACTGGCTGGAGCAACACATAGCACCAGTCAGGACTAAGGCAGACAGTAGGCCACATCTAGAGGGGCGTGCTATAGAGATACCCGACAAGCTGCTCACTCCTACGTAACCCGCCTTCCCCGCACGTCACGCACACACATCGCACATACCTACCAATTCCCTTTCTCTTCCTGGGCAAGCGCACTGGACTGCTACAAGGTCTCAGCGCTGAGGTCCTGAGTAGGCTGGGCCTCTGCCCGCAATAACAAACGATCAAGCCGTTCATGAGATATCATGTGAATGATATCTCACTGGACGAATGGACGAACGAATAAACAGACACATGTATGCAGTGGATGGACAACCTTAAAACATAAAGCCTTCGCTAACATTGTCAGATGGTAAAGGGATAAAGATTTCAGTAACTGTAATCAGTGTGCAGCGTGCCATACTATAAACCAGAAAAACAGAACATAAAGACAGTAGCACAAAATTGTACCAACCACAACATGCAATTAAAGAGGTGTGTCAAAAAGAGCCATTTGCCTGTTTCAAAACAAATATTCTAAAGTAACAACTTACCACGGAGTGACTTGCAATCCACTTTTTGAATGAATGCATAATTAGGTGCAGACACTGCTTCGCGACACAGTGCGTTAGCCAGCGTTGTCTTTCCAACTCCACGAATACCACACAGTAGCAGAGCACCATCGCGCATCCCACCAGCCATGTGTATGGCTTGCAGCTGCTGCTGCAGGCAAATATCAATGTGACTTGATGCTTTTGTTACCGTGTCTTGACATAAACTAGACAACAACAACAACACCAACAATTGTACGGCCATTATAGAGGTTAACCTGTGTTAGCCAACCGACAAATCCAGTTGAGAAATTGAGGATGTTGCTGGAGCAATGTTCTACTGCCCATAAGGCCCAGCTGACAGCTACTAGCACATCTGGATTAGGGAGAAGATGCTAGAGTTATCCTCAGTAGTAGCATCTACACCATCTCTGTACAGACTGACATAACTGGACATAAAAAATTAGCCCCGTGCACATCTCACAATCGACACTTCACAACTGACGTTTCTGTTAAGTTCAAAGTCACGTGACAAAAAAGTAGGACAAATATCAAAAATCCAGCCCAATGATCAAATTTAGATATTGTGCCCTAGTTTAAGAATCAGTGGTCAGTTGCCAGCTCCCATCCCATTGTAAATGGTGGAGCAGATAGCTTTTGAAAATGGAAGGATTGCCAACTTTCAATGGCTCGTGACTTTGACCTTGGATCGGGTCATACTGCATACTGTCATGCATCACTGATCGACCTATACCTACACGCCAAATTTCATTGAAATCAAAAAAACTTTTTGTGGATGGACGGACATATGTACGTACATATGTACGGACAAATGGACGGACATTTGAGACCCACTTTATTAGGTCGACTCGGAAGAGTATTAAAAATGGCTGTGTTGGATTGCTTTGCAAGAGGATGCAGGTTTGATTCCTGTTTGGTGATAAACCAACTTAAGAGATAAAGGAACTTGTAAATACTTACCTGATATAACTTAATCCTATGTTAAATTATGCGTGCATTTGTTTTTTCGGTCTGCGTTTGTTGATTTATATTGGCACATTTATATTGGCTCTGTAATACACCTAGCACTAGTCTAGCAGCTCAATGCCTGTGCCAATCTGCGTGTTATGTTTGGCTGCTATTCTTTGTGTTCTATTCTATAATGCTATCCTGTGTGGAGCTTGTTATTCAGTTGTCTACATGAATTTGTGATCATTGTATTTGACAGTAACAATAAACCATCACCATCATCATCATCGTTATCAGTTTTTGTAGTAAAAATATTCTGCAGCACATAATCCACCGAGAACACCGATTTTTTATTGGGGCAATAATGCACAATGTACAACAAAATATCTAATCACGATTATCGCATACACAATACACAGCCTGTCATATTAATTAAATGACAATGAATATCCAAACCTAATGTTTTTTCCCAAGTGACATAAAAGACTATAAAAGTAAAGAAAAATTTCTTGATTATAAGACACATAATGAACAGTGATGGATGTCATACTCTAATCTTAGCGAGGCATTCCAAATTTTAGCAAAAGTTACAAAATTATACATTTAACCTATTGTTAACATGTATTTAATCAATTATCCTTCTTGACAAATATATTCTATTTGGCGGAACAAATAGACTAGATTACATAGTTCAATGGTAAGCAGATGATAAACTATCTATAGTACTATTGTACGTAGAATTCTCCGTAACCTACATCATCTGTGACAAGCTTGGTGAAGGCAGCTCCGGGCTGAAGCTGGCAACACCTGGAACCTGAAGTTTGCCAAGGTCTTGATCACACGTATCTAACTGGTCTCTGATCACTGGAGATATTCTTTCCAATGTATGCTGACTGACGAGACAGTATTTAATCCGACATTCATCCTCAACATCATCATCACAGTCTTCCCCGCTGCCTCCATCAAAAGATATCATGAACTCGGAAGAAGTATCTGAAATATACAGCATATGAGGTTCAAACAATGTCAAACAATGACTGGTACTAGTACACAACAGAGAAAACTGAAATTAGACAAAAGCTGGCTAAAAGCAAGGACGTTCGAGAACCAGCTTCATCCTATTACGCTGGCTACACAGGACAGGACACTGATTGGTGTAATTGTTAAGCACCACCATCGCCAAATACTATAACAAAAGCTTTGACAGCAAATTAACACGTAAACTGCTATAATCGGAATCCATTACAAAAAAAATAATACTTTCATATTCCAATCATCGTAAGTAATGTAAACTTGCATCGAATCCGCCGTTATGGTGCCCACGGTTTGTTCCGTGGCTTGGTCCGTCAGCGCCCTCGGAATGTGATGCAGCTGGTGCTCAACTGGCCTTGGCTAAAAGTAACTAATGTCAATGCAGCGTACTACTTGGCTCAACTGAAAAAAATGTTTGTTTGTGGTTCAACACAGAAATATAGCAACTACTATAACTGCTTCCATTTAACTGCCGTTTCCATGTGAATCTTATGGTGCGGTATTGCTCGACCTCCGAGTTGGCACCATCCTGGAAGAAGAAGAAAAAGAACCTGAGTCAGCCAGTACCCCTCTGGTCCTCCTCCTACAACTTTTCCAGAATGGAACTTCTGGGATTAGTGGAACGGATTTTTTTCCAGCCACGATGTCCTTCCTGTTATCCTATCATCAGTGTCAAAGCACTAAAGGGAACACAAAGTACTAACCCTATCAGTGGCCGGACCTCATCCTTTCTTCATCGACAACCAGACTACTGATGAAAGGGATGTTGCTCCCTCCACGTCAGCTCTCAGACGCCAATATGGTCAACACAGACGTTTAGTTAGTTGGAGTTTACATCCCTTTTCAGCACAAATATGGCTATATCAGAGATGAAAGGTCAGGGGAGGAGAGCTATCCCTACCCAATGAAGGAAAGCCAGCGATATATTAACCTCAACCCTGGCCGACGTTTTGTTCAGCAGCCACCCAAAAAGGGAAAAAGATCGAGAGGCTCATTTAAATTATTATGCTAGCGCATACAACAGGGGAGAAAAGTATCACACCGCAAGACAAAACTAAATCAAATACAACAAAAACAAACATGAATCCTTAAATAAAGATACATATAACACAAAATCAACACACACACACAAAGGGATAAGGACAGGTTTAGTCGCCACCTACGACATCCGGCCTGTTAACGGAGTGGGACAATTCTGGTAGAATAGGAAGGGATGGAAAAGCAAGAAAATACATGAAGCGAGTAAGAAAGGGAAAAGGGAAATGTGAAAGATACTGAAAGATAGAGTATAAGGTGGGGATGTGAAGGAATAAGATCACAAAAGTTTAATAAGTGAAATAAAGACGTAAACTCTCAGCAAAACCAACATCATCATTCACAATTGTCATCGTCGTCATCATCGAGTGTCGTGCATAATCACTCGTCAGCATATACACTACAGACGTGCTACCAAAACTTTACCAAAACTGGAAACCAACCGTGTTTAATAAAGCAACTTATGAGTGTGCCACGACTCACGACCAACGGCTGCACAACAGACGTGCAGTGATCCAACCAACATCTAAATGCCTGTAACAGCATGTCTTTCGTGAATCCTTGCGGCTACACATTGAAAACATTCAACAACGCATCAGCTAGCAACTATCAGACATAGTCAAAAATTATTATAATATACATCAAAAAATGCTAGTATAGCCTAAACAACAAATCTTGTGACTTAAGCCAAAATATGTTACATACATTTCGTACTGTATTCTGGTACAAAAGTTACAAAACGTAAAAGATTATTGGTCAATGTTTATTAAACGAAAACAAAATTTACATCAATATACAGTAAACAACCTAAACAGAAAAGTTCCCAACCAAAACACAATCCATGGGCAGACCCTGACCCCATCCAATACAAAGGGGCTTTTCTCTGTGGTAACCCTCACAACAACTCGACCTATTTAGCCACAATACACCGACATCACACACTATTTGATTCTGTTTATGGGCACAAAAGAACAGACTTATCTGCTTTGTGATGCACTCTCGGTCTACTAGTAGGAAGTACAGTACAAATACCTCGGTTACTGTTACTGAAATACAACCCATAGCATAGGCTAAACTGTTATCATGGTCGGTGAAAGGTCATAAAACACTCGAAGAGAATGTGAATAAACAAGTAGTAATATGCAAACAAAAGCAACTTACGCTGGAAAACAATGGATAAACATTAATCTTTGCAGGATATATATTTGATATTGTACGCAGCGGAGTCAATGCCACTTTGTCAGTAACAGACAGATTCATCTGGCGCCGAAGCAAAGAGGAGACCAGAATGTGTTTTTGTGGAACAGGCTGTGCAAACTGGAACCCGGATGAACGAGATTCACTGCTGAAGTATGTGACAATCACTCGAACTACTATCCTTCGCTCAGTCACACTGGAATCATTTTCTCCCACGCCTTCCGAATCAGAGTAAGCCGATTTTGCATGCTGGATGCGGTTTGCTGCTGCCTTTTCTGATGGGTTTCTGAGCCGGTGAAGTGCAGCTAGGAATGTAACTGGAACATAGTCTAGATCAATAGTGGGTAATTGTGATAAAATGGTAAAAATACTGACATACACATTTGTTGGTTGCTGTAACAAGTCCACCGAATCGATAGATAAATTTGGGCAAGACAAGGTACTATGAGACATTAGACCATTGCTGCCAACTTCGTCAGTATCTGATACCTCTTGTGTGCCGCTGGTAATGTGATGCTTTAACTTGCAAACAGTGAAGTCTTCTAATGCAAGAACCCGACAAAACAACTTAGCTTTAATGTTCCAAGCTTCGCTTTTGTATGTCACTGACTCATCAATGTCGCCAGTTCTTAAGTCACTTTCACTACCAAACAAGAATCGCTTAAACCCAGACACAAGTCGGTTGATTGGAGATAATGTGCTTTCGGGCACGTTCTGCACACTGTCAACTGATAAATCTCCACGTGTTTCCGAATTATCAACATGTACATCAGCAAACTCATGTCTGTCACTAGCTGCTGAAGCAGGCTGTGATAAGAATGATAATGTTCTGTGCTTCGGAGACACAAAAACTTGCGTTTGAGATTGCAGAATGCAGCATTCCTCAGCAGGTGCCATTTCACCTAAACAATGAACTGAACAATACATACTACATTCCAACGTGTCAAAAATGTTTAATTACTTATAAACTGCATTTTTGTACTTAACTGCTGCTTTGTAAAATAGCATAATGCAATTATGGAAAATGCTACCTGACTGACAACTAATGTCAAATAATACACGTTAAGCAGCACAACTTCATTTGCGTGTGTGTTCAAAATTTCCTGGACCTGATCTTCATTTGTTACCACACAGCAAAAGTGTTGAACATTTGCATAAGTATTACAAAAAATCAAGATCTTATAATTTATCTGCCATTTATCTCAATATTGAAAAATATATGACAGTCTGCTACATGTAGCAATACTACAAGATAATACAAGTTAGTAGCATTCAATGCATTGGTGCAAGACAATATTTGGCAAAGTACCATAAATGCACAAATACAGTAAAACGAGAAGCTCAGCTATCACAAGAGGGACCACATGACATGCTATGTCATGTAAAATCATCTCACCTGCTACATGACTGTATGTAAAATCCCATTTGAAAAGGCTTGCAACAGATGAATGACACTGAAGGCTATTCAAGGTCACCGGAATTGCTGCTATTCGACAGGCCATATATCACTTCATATTAGTTAGTTAAAAACGGACAGATTAACGTGGCATAAGCAAACGTGCATCTAGGACACTGTACACAAACTAAAATTCCAGGAACGACTTTGAGAAAAGAAATGTTTCTAATTGTCTTTTGAAACTATATAAACACCAACTTCATAACAGGCTGTCTAGTGTATTCCAATTAGGGAGCAGACACTAGAGTTGTCCTTAATAGTGTTACGTACACCATCGCCATACCATCCTGCCTTTGTACCATCATCACCATTCATTCATTCATTCATAACATAATTAAATCTAAACTGAGATAACTTCAACTCATCACACAACAAAATTAAGTATGACAACTGATGTGAAATTAACTCACCAGCCTTAACAAATATACACGTTTTGTGAACCCAGACTGGAAATATGTGACCGACAGTGACAAGTCGCAGCTGGTTCAACAAATTTGACTCAATATATTCAGCATTCATTTCCTGGAATTGACACAAAAAATACCAACAAAAGAGAGAAACTACAACATTGTCTGTGTTTGCTTAAAGAACACGTTCAGCAACTAATAACAAACAATAAACAACCCTGCAGACATAAAAACATACTTCTCCACATGAAGCTAACGTTCAAGTATCCGTTTGCAGTAAAAAGTTTGCCACTCCCTGGTCTAGATATATAATTCCACTTCAAAGTTTAACCACTGTTCATACATTGTGACGGTCAGCTACAGTTGTAAGTGACTGAATGAGTGTTCAACTAGAAATCAACGACAACACCTGGAAAACATTAAGATACATTTTGTCAGCATGTAGATTTATTCTCTAATTAAACGTTAATGTTTCTGTTTATCCTGCCAATACTGGAATGCCTTTATGTCGTTGCACAGTTACAGGCCAGTTAGGGATAAACGACTGACTTGCATATTGCTGCAGTACTTACTAGTATTTCCCAGTCATCAATGGACGCCGGTTCCACGTACACAAAAGAACAGAATGGAACGTTACTAACTTCTGTCACCGAAACCTAAAACTCGTCAAAGTTTACAACACTCACATTTAACTACCAAATTCTCCGACTGCTGTTAAGTAATACACAGAATTTTTTTTTAAATTCAATTAAAATTAAACTTACAATGATTTAATCTGACAATTTATGTGCAATCACATTACACACACAATTATGGCCATCATACAGCTCAACTGCTGTTGGCCGGACACACTCAGTTAAGAAGTGAAGGATTTCGATGGAGCAAAGTTTTACTGCCAGTATGCCATTGCTGATGGCAACCAGTGCATCTGAATAGTGAGAAAATGTCAGAGTTCTCCTCAGTGAGGTTACATACATTATATCCATAACATTATGCAAAATCATATTAATCTACAAAATCTGAGCCACCACAAAACTGGCAGAAGGGGCATACTCCAACCCTCAATTGGCGTGCGAGACCGAAGCAATGGTATACTCTTCCATGCCAAATTTCACGATCGGTACCAGTATATACTGTCGCCTACTGGAGTGAAAAATCACAAAAAACTGCAATTTTGATCAAATTATCAGGTTTGGGAACTCCCCAATCCCAAATCCAGGCCAAATTTGACATGCAAAAGTGCACCCATGGTGCACTGTACCATGTCAAAATTTACCCTGATCAGCAAATAATGTTGCCCCAATGGGGGGCAAAAAACACAAATTTGACCAATTTTGCCATTATTGGGGGCTCCTGTACCCACGCCTTGACTGACCAGGTGCAGCCAAATTTGCCACACTACAGTAGACCCATGTTCTATGCTTGCATGCCACATTTCATCTGGATTGGTTTATTATGTTACCCTTGAGGGGCAAAACCCCCAAATTTAGCCATAATTTCAATTTCAACATTCTGTGGTGGTGCCACCTTACAGTATGAGACTAAGTTAAATGCGGGTGCACAACTACAAACCTTAAACTATCCACTATCCAGAACACCAAAATCGTTTCTATACTCCAACATCTTGGTGACAAAGTCATCAGTACTAACTCTATCATTCAAAAACGTGATAGAGGAAGAAACAAAAACATGGAACTATTTGCCCCCCCCCCGCCGGCACGATGATAACAGAGGTCTAGACCATTTTTGTACCTTGAAAAATTACACATCCAAGTTCCAACAAACAGTTTTGCTGCTAAAATTTGGGGGTTGGTTGGTTGCGTGGCTC
>Ga0209780_1003822_pt1 | contig 11386 bp, 7 predicted proteins | sample WorMetexBAHAMAS2_FD_187384 | JGI IMG/M metagenome (GOLD analysis project Ga0209780, IMG submission 187384) | Marine gutless worms symbiont microbial communities from Max Planck institute for Marine Microbiology, Germany - Inanidrilus exumae... | ecosystem: Host-associated > Annelida > Digestive...
TCCTGGATCCACACTGGTGATGTTGTTCCGATTTTTGTTCGGGTTTCTCTGATTGCCAGTGATCTGACAATACAGCCAATGGTTAATAAAACGATTTCTAGTTCTAATCAGTAATTACATAGCAAATCTGTCATCACTTATCAGTTGTCAGTTACCAACGAATACACGAAGTCATATTCTACTCGTATAGTCTACGGTCACAATGAGAATTTCACAAAGCCGGTATTCATAAAATTCGAAACCTTCAAAAATAAAAGTAAACGCGTTAAAAGTTTTTAAAAAATACGAATTTCACAGAATTTCAGAGAAGTTTGCATGTTTTTCACGGAAGACGGCCAATTTCATGGAAAATCTCATGGTCGTGAAATCATGAATTAGGTTGATCTCTACACCTTTCCGGGCCGGGCTGCATGGGACGAGCTTTAATTACAACGGGCCGGGCCGGGCCTACAAAAAACTCATCGTGCCGGGCCGTGCCGAAATGTCGCCTGGCCGGGCCGGGCTGAGCCTGGAAATATCGGCCTGCAGACCTCTATCACCGTTTACCGACAATGGACTTTTTTTCTCCACGTTGGCGTAACTCGAGAACTGGCCTTCGCCACTTTCAGCTGAAAAACGAACATTCCCGTGACATTGAACTTCAGCCCATGACCTCCTTGACATAAGAAATTGACTTAGGCCTATAAACATTCAGTGTTTAAGTAAGCCGGGGCCCGGCCCCGGCTCCTCGAATTATCCGCCATTTTGGCCCCGGCTCCTATAGTTGGTGGGCCCCGGCTGCTGCTGCAAACGCAATAGGTGTATTTTCATCGCCATCATCATTATTCTTTCTTTAATAATAAACTGACATACCGCAGTATAAAACATAAGAATAAACATAAGAGCATAGACTATACATACAAGTTAAAAGTACACAAGTTCAGTAACAGTCTTTATACAGTGTAATGAAGTTTTTATTACATAGGTGACTGGTTTGTGTCGGCAGCTGTCTATCGTGGTTGCGTCTTCTTAGGTGGTAATGCTGCGATGCTATGGACTGTGGCGGGAGGAGTGTAGGCCTATGCAGTGTGTGGGTTGAATTGTTCAAAATCTTGCAGAACAGCTGGTCGTCGGACTCATCCAGCAGCTCCTCAACGTCAGGCAGATCAGACGAACAGTAGCCGCAACGTTTACAGCGTCGCAGGAATGAGTCGACTCGTTTGAGGTCCGTCGCCGTGGCGAAGCCTCTCCACGCGGGGGAGGCGTACATCAGCTTCGACACCACTACTGCTCTGAAGACAGTCTGCAGGCCGGCGTCGTTCATACCGTGGTGCCATAGGACGCGCAGTTAAATGACGGTAATTCATCGACTCATTGTCTCAGTTATAGTTGCGATGTTTTAAGCTGCGTCATGTCAGCTTTTTAATAAACTAATATACATACAATATACATACATACGACTGCAGATGTTTTTCAGTCACTGTGGATTATTGTGAACAGCGCAGTGTCTCACTTAGTATAAGTACGTCCAGTCTCCAGTGTGTCCGGTTAAATCCCGCTGTCGTGCATTTCAGTCAATGTCAATAAATTTTTCCAGCCACTCACTGTGCTGCTGCTGTTGACTCTGTTGCTATGGACTACATGTAGGCTACCCATGCAGTGCTGCTTAGCTCTTGAGCCAGACGCTCTTCTGATGTATGTCACAATGTCTGTATTAGCATAATAACTATACGAGGGCTGTTGTAATGCCTAAAAGTCAATCAACACCACCGTCAACAGAGGCAGATTTTTCATGCTCAAAATATACCAAAAGGGGAAAGGTCTCACTGTCTCAGAGGGGTGCCCAGGATGGGAGTGGCACTCATATTGTGGATAAGGAGGGCTCCGCCTCCTTTTAAAAACTACTTTAACCACTGGAAACATTATACCTCACTACGTCACCTATCATCACTTCTTCCTCTTCTGCTTCACCAGTTCACCACTCTGCTCATCCATAACTCCCTCACTCTTTCGCCCCGGCTTAAAAGTAAAACCTACCTGTTTCACAAATCCTATCCCCCGTAGTTCCACTTCTTCCTCCCGGACTGCCTTCACGGACTTTTGCCTGCACCGTTTCTTCTGAGCTAATCGGTTTTTGTTTTTACTTTTTCCTTATTTTTTGTTTCTGTGCCGTACGCTAGACTAAGATGGCCTTTTGTCAGTTTTTGAGCGCACGTAAATATACCGTATCCGATCGTATCGCATCGTATACCAAATAAAACGGAAAACGAACGAGCATGAGAAGTATGAAAGAGATTAAGAATAGGGGCGTACGCTATGTAAAGACGTCAACGACATCTGTGTGAAGGAAAGTGGATTGGACAAGTCTAACGTTATGATCCATGAAGAGCGAAACACACACAGTTCCATGAGTCATGAAATTTAATTAAAGTCAACAGTTATATAAATTAGCCACGTCCGGGACTGACGGTTAACTCTTCGCAACTGACGTTTCTGCCAAGTTCAAAGTCACTTGACAGAAAAACTAGGACAAATATCAAATCCGGCCGGATCAAATTTAGATATTGTGCCCTATAGTTGAAGTTTAGGCCTAAGTCTTTAAGAATCAGTGGTCAATTGCCAGCTTCCGGTGTAAATGGCGGCGGAGATAGCTTTTGAAAACGGAAGAATTTACAACTTTCAAAAGCTCGTGACCTTGACCTTGGATCGGGTCATACTACACACCGTCATGCAGCAATCATCGACCTCTAACTACACGCCAAATTTCATTGAAATCTAAGAAACGTTTTGTGGACGTACGTATACGTACGGACGGACGGACATTTGAGACCCACTTTATTAGGTCGACTAGAAGAGTCGATCTAAAATGGTCGCCGTCGCGACATCGCATGCACTGTCGTTCAACCGAAGACTGGCGGAAACAAAACGCGGCGCGGTCATCCGTGCACTGTGGTGTTGTCGACTTGACCTTATAGCCTACGTGTTCTCATCGCATTGCGTTTCCGGAGTCAAACAGTTGCTGCCAGTAGTCGCGGTTGATCCTCAGATTCTCCATCAGTTCTGGGACCGGACAGAACTCTGCCGCGCAGACACGCACAACGCACAGCGCCTATATACATGAAGTTCTGCTATTGCAGAAAAACCGCGCAAAGCGCTATGTTATTGTTAGTAAATTCGTGCTATGCTTTGAGAGGTATGTGAGTTATAAAAATAGAAAGGTTTCAAACAGCAAAAGTGACTTTCAAGGTCATTCAAGGGCATTGGCAATGATGCCATTCCATAGGCCACATACGATTTCATATCAGTGTTCCATTGCAATTGTCTCTATCTTGCACCGTTAACGAGATATTATCACTTGTTTCCCAAAATTTAAGGAGGTCACGTGACACAGCACACATCCCTTTCGAGGGTTATATATCATGCGTGCAATAGTACTCCTCCTATGTATAAATCAGCACACAAAATGTGAAGAGCGTAGCTTCACCAATTCCAAAGATATGATTGGGGCAAAGTTTAAAAAAACGGGTCACGTGACTCTGACAACGCCCGTTAGGGAGTAGTCTATCACCGAAAGCCAAGCACTTGATATATTCTACCCGCACACAAAATTTGACGACTGTCCCTTCAGTCGTTGTCAAGATATGATTGTGGATGTCGAACTTAAAAAATGGGTCACGTGACCCTGAGTACGATTTTTAGGGGTGGTTCTGACATCCTCAGGCTAGGATATGATACAGTCTACCTGTGTACATAATTTGACGACACTAACTTTAGCCGTTCCAGACATACCCTATCATTGGGTGCCCAAAAATTTAAAATGGGTCAGGTGACCCTAACCACGCCCCTTTTAAGGGTGATTTGTCCTCCGTATGCTGGGAGTTGATACAGCCTACTGGTGTACAAAATTTGATCACTCTAGCTTCAGCCGTTTCAGAGAAATGGTAGGTGCCCATTAAAATTTAAATGGTTTACGTGACCTGACCACGCCCCTTTCAAGGATGATATGTGTCATCCGCGGACTTGCTACTATATCCGCCCACTGCTAATGCTAAGATATGAAAGGGCTTCAAAATTTGGAAAATGGGGTGGTTTGGGATAGTTAGGGGTTACTCAAAGTCACTGAAAATAATAGCGCCATTCGATAGAGCGCATACCAGTTCGTATTAGCCTTCCATTAACTATATGTCCCTATCTTGCACCGTTTCTAAGATATTGGTCGAAAATCGCCTATCTCAACTTATCGCACCTATATTTAGCGCCCCATTGGGGTGATCCCGTTCTAATTTTATGGGAATTTTTGGCATCAGAAAACTAGAATCCCTGGGCTATCGTATGGCGTTGTTTATGTGATCCTAGGTTTCGCCATCCTTGTAGGGCTCCGACTTGTGACCGACAGACAGACAGACAGACAGACGGATGGACGGACGGACAGACACATGATGACAGCATATACGCTACTGCGCTAGCATAGCGTCGAGCGGCACATACGGTGCAAGATAGGGACATAGTTACATGGAGTGCTAATAGGAACTCGTATGCTGTCTATCGAATGGCGCTATTTCCAGTCACCTTCAGTGACCCCTAAGGCCTAACAACCCCATACCACCCAATTTTCGACATTTTGTATCTCCTGTCGCTACTTTTAATTGTTATAGTATCCTAGTTATTATGTCTAAAGACTATTTGCCAACTTTTACTCAATTCCATCACCAATGTTTCTACTATGAGCCTAGTCAAAACATCGGTGGCGGTTTGTGTGTTTGTTATAAAATAAAACTGAACTGAACTGAACTGTCATATCTATGTCATGGATGGAGATAGAGAATTCAAATTTGGTACATAGGCAGGCTAATCGTAGCAAGTGCTAGCCCACGGATGACAAACCACCTCTAATCACGTTCTGTATCCTTACCTGCCAGTCTGCCAGGTGAGACTGACATTCCCTGGCAACTCTGTACCCGTTCTCATCGCATGACACTAATCAATAAGACTTAAGTCACGTGAACCATTTAAATTTTGGTGGGCACCAATCATATCTCTGGGACAGCTTACGCTAGTCATCAAATTTTGTGAACAGGTAGGCTATGACAAGTCCCAGCATAAGAATAACAAATCACCCTTAAAAGGGGCGTGGTCAGGGTCTCTGACCCACACTTTAAATTTTGAAGCACCCAAATATATCTCTGGAACTGCTAAAGCTAGAATCGTCAAATTTTGAACAGGGAGACTGTATCAAATCCTAGCTTTGGATGACAAACTACCCCTAAACGGGCGTTGTGAGGGTCACATGACCCATTTCAATTGCGACACCCGTAATCATATCTCCGGAACGGTTGAAGCGAGAGTCGCCAAATTTTGTATGTGGTGGAATATTACCGAATATATTAAGTTCTAGCCTTCCGATGACAGAGTACCCACTATTGGCGTGGTCAGGGTCACGTGACCCGTTTTCGTTTAACTTTGCCCCAATGATATCTTTGGAATTGGTAAAGCTAGGTACTTCAAATTTCGTGAGACACAGACGTAATGAAAGACCAATGGGAAATCGTGTGTGGCCGATCGAATGGCACCAACACCAATGATAGCACGTCGCACGATCCCTTTGCGATAGCTGCAGTTCTTGTTTTACTGTAAAGTGTAAAATGTTTATTATGTTGAAAATTACAACAAGCACTTTCATAACGCAGCAATGAAATGTGTGTTTATTTTATGTTTAGTTTACAGAAGAAGTACTTTATATTAGATAATTGTTGTTTTGTCGTATATTCTTGTATTCATAATTTAAATTTGCACCTTACGCGTTTCAGGTTTTTATTCAGTCATTAGTAGTTCATGGGGGAATGTAGCATGGATATATAGCGCGCGCGTCGAACACAAGCCTAGGCTACTGCAGGGTCTAGGGTGGACTGCTAAAGCTGAAGCTCTGGAGCTCAAAACTTCTTTGCTCTCAGACATCGTAGGGACTGGGGAGGGCTAAACAATCCCTTTTACACTGACGTTTGTGGAATGCTGTTTCAAAATGTAACAGCCCACTCATCAATGGCCGGTGTAGCGGGGTCTGTACTAATCACGATAAAGGGCTAATAATCGGAGAACAGAGAGTGGCTGACGATTGAGTATGTCGATCATGCTGGTGACAAAGACGTCGGTGAAGAATAGTTGAGTTTTGGGCAGACTGCACGTGTCACGGTCGAACATCGCCATCACGACCGGCAAGCCGCGACTCTTCTCCTCGTCCACCTGCCTCAGCAACAACATCGCAACATCTCTACACATCAACGGCGCATCCGCCACAGACATCTGTGGGCTGGGTGACAGCCGCGCTCCAAGAAAGTATCACTTTTGCCCCCGCGATGCTGTGCTAGCGCCGCGCGGTATTAGCTATGGCCCTGTCTCTGTCCGTCAGTCTGTCTGTCACAAGTCGGTATTGTATCGAAACCGCTGAACAGACCTAGCTCGTTGTTGGCGCAGAGGCTACCCTTGGTTTATTCTACACTGTGTTGGAAGAGAATTTGGGTATCTCCAAAATAATGGTATACTTCCCTCTAGAACTTTGTCCCAAACTCTCGCTCAGTATACAGGCGACAGTCGTCGGTCACCAGTTTATCATACTGAGCGTCTACCTTTGTGCACAACACGATGGGCGCGTCGCGCGGGTCTGTCTGCGGCAGCCGAGACTTGTATAAATACGAAAAACGGCGTCTTACAACACGCTGAAAACAATGCCACCCTACTTTGTGAAATATCTGACACCTTGTGACTAATAGTGGCCAATGGAGTATGTTTAGGGCCGCCTGATAGTAACTAACCACACTCATGACATGACAGCATGTCATAGCCATATTAAGTAAGTAAGTAAGTAACTGTACTTGTATACTTAACTCAGTCAATCAATCAATATAGAAAACTCTAAATAAAATTGTGCGTTCAGATGTCGCCTGAACTGTCCAGTAGTACTGTAACAAACGTCACCGGGAGCGACATGTGGATTAGTATGAAAATGATTTCAACAGCGACATATGACACGGCTAGTAGTATGGGTCTGAGAAGTAGTAGTATATATACTCAAACGTGCTCTAGAACCTGCCTGGTCAAAGAATTCTTCAGCAATCCTCATTGCCCATTCTGCGGTCAGTTTGGTGGATCGCAGTGTGTTGCAGATGTCGCTGGTTTTGATGAGCAGTCGCTTGACGGCTTGTACTGTATCCTGGGTCGGCCTCGGCGGCAGGACTGCACCGTCGTTCAGAGACTGAACGCTCTACAGACGCAAAACGGTAAAAACACATCTGCCGTCTGCACGAATCAAGGCAGATTTAATGCAAAAGCCAAACCGAATAGTCGGAGACAGATGCATCAAAATACCAGCATAATGCCCGCATGTCTTGCCGAATGTTAGCCACAAATTATAAAACTTTCATACAATTAAGCAAGTGACAACGGTAATCACTTCGCCCCCGGAGGGTTGAGAAGTACTGCGATCAGCTTGTCAGCATGTCTGTATTGTGTCCACTTGCACATCTCAACACAGAGCACAGCTATCGCACAGAGGGGAACAACGATAGCATTCTACTAACAGCATGCAGTGTAATCAAGTTTGAAAGTACAGTGTATTTCAAAACACACATCGACAGATTGGTAATATCCAAACTCCACTTGTGCGATTTGTTGTGCAACTTGTTGTGCAACAAGTCGCACGTGCTGCGCAACATCTTGACATGTCAAGATGTTGCGCAACACGTGCGACTTGTTGCAGTGTTGCAGCCAATCAGTGACTAGTTTAATGTCACGTGATTGATGACGCACACAATGACGTAATGAGTAAACATGGCTAATGACGTAGAAACACATGCAATAAAGGAGCTCACGACTAGTAATGTAATAGATGAATGCCAGAAGGAAGCAATATTATGGGATTTAGAATTGAATGCGTCAGAAGAGGAGAAGGAACTCGGCTGGCTTCGTTTGTCCCAGTTATTCGGCGTATTGGCAGGTATTAGTTTTGCTTGTGCTCTCTACAGTACAAATGTCAAAATGTACACTCATTTTGCTTCTTGGCGTATTTCTTCTAAATCTGGTGCAGTACGTATGCTGCATTTACGACTTTGTCGTTTTAAGTCGTCTCGAGATACACTGTGACTGATGTATTTACCACTGGGCTACTGTTAGATCCGGACCAGTGCTAGATTTGTCAGGGAGGGGTTAGGGGTGTTTGACTCTACCAGCAGACAGCTGCCCCCTACTGAAGACTAAGAAGAACAGGTACGCGGGCATAGGCCGAGACGTGGTTGTGAGGTTGGGGGACTGGTCGGCGCGTTGGCTTCAGCACCGGAAAAATTTTTCACCATCCTTCAACTTTCAAAATTTGGGGGACGAAGAAAAAAAACTGATGCCAAACCTCCCTAAACCGCAATCAAGTAAGTAAATGTAACTGGATCTGCGTTGCAACTGGCAATAAAACATTTTACCGCGCGACGCCATGCTAGCGCGGTATATGCTGTCGTCATGTGTATGTTGTATGTCTTTCTGTCTGTCTGTCTGTCACAAGTCGCCGAAGTCGGTGTTCTGTCAAAGCACTGTAGGGTCACGCAAACAACATCACACGATAATTTTTACGTTTTTGATCTTGCTTCTTTATTTTTATATCGTTCGAACAGCTGAATCAAGAGATGTCAAATTTTTTACACAGGTAGATCTAAGAACTTGTTGCACAACAAATCGCACAAATCGACTTAGCCTATAAAGGAACCTGTGCACTGTTGTACTGAATGAGGCTGGGTAAGAAATTCTTGAACTGCTGAAGCATTTCGAAGTGTTTGCTCATGTCGGTAGCAAGAACGAGTTCGATGATGTCGCGTCGCAGTGTCCGGTACGTCGCCCTAGCTCAACAAAGACACGCCACGTTGCGTTTAAGGCCTATTCACATCGCCGTGACTAAACTGAATTGTAGTGAATTGATCCAGTTCTGAGCATAGACGTGGATGTTTTTGCCACCACACACAGACACACTTGAATCAAGGTGTGACCTTGACCTTTAACCTTTGACTTCCAGAATCCTATCAGGTCATCAGTAGGGGCTAGTAGTTATTCCCTGTAAGTTGCATCGAGATGGCACAAGTAGTTCATGAGATATGGTATTCATAAAACAGAATATTACCAGGTCATCAGTAAGGCCTAATGAATATTCCCTGCCAGTTGCATCAAAATGGCTGAAGCCGTTCATGTGACATCATGGTAACAATATTTGATCAGACAAACGGACGAACGAACAAAGAAACAGTATAACGGGACAGCTTAAAACAATCATTCGCCGACATTATCGGGTGGCAAAGGCATAAAATATTTAATTTAGATAAAAACTCAAAACACAAGAAAGCTTAGTATGATGAAACAGAACAAGCCGAATTAGACGATACCATAAAATTTGAAAAGGTTTCCAACTGTGAACAACTATGGCTTTTCAACGACGACAACAAATTCAGAATTCATACAAAAAACATGCAAATTCTTGGGAGGATCAATGCCACTCTTTTCAACTCCCTGAACAAAGAAACAAAAGGTTTACAGTCAGCTCTGTTTTAGCAACCGTTTTCCAAGTGAAACTGGATTCGCCGGTTCTACATGGAAGTGAACTTTTGCCGTCAAGTATTACGGGTTTTTCACGGGCCAGATGCACTTCCTGTCAGCCAATTATCAATCAATCAATCATATTTAATTTCAAAACAAATCCACGGAAAAAAAATAAATACAACACAGGCAAGCCAGAAAATCCAGGGATTATCAAAGCTGGCTGCCTATTGTAGGTAAACTCTGAAGGCTACAAATACAGAATAGCAAGAAAAAGCAAAAAAATAGCAAAAAAGCAAAAAACTGCACAGTGCAGGAAAAGAAAAAACTGACACAAACCTGCAGAGACATCAACCATAATATAATATATAACTAGCTGTGAGCAAATCAATAATCACTATACAATTACGTGTCAGAGCACTGAAGGAAACGAAATTACCACGGTCACACAACAGGGAATCACATTGGCACGCTGAGAGTCAAAGATGAATGCAAATTACTTTACAACTATTGTGATATAAAAGTCCATCATGCTTTTGACGGTCAAACCATGTGATTCACAGTGACTTGTCATGTCAGTTGTAATACTTAAAATTACTTAAGAACAAGTACGTTAGTGGTGACTGACCTCTATCCACACATGCCGATCCTACGTCCACACGCCGCGCGATTTCACGAACGGCGCATCTCTAGCGCGGCGTGTGACCCGCGCACTCATTGAACTAAAAATAGAACGTCGCTCTGACGTCAGTCTGCCTAGGCCTGCCTATTCGTCCGATTTTGGGCTTCTGGGGTAACAAAGTTCCACAAAATGGGAGATTCCCTGCCAAGAACGCCGATGAACCACCGTGCAAAATTTGACGCCGCTAACTTTTATTCTCCGTATGTTATTTTATCAAGTATACTGACTGTATTTAATGCATGCATGTTTTATTGTCTTACAATTGCGTTCTGACAGTTGTCAAATACACGGATATGTTATGTTATGTGTTAACTTTATCTTCGCCGGAGAAATCCGTAACCATACAAACAAACAAAAACACACACAAACAATAACCGATATATCCACACCTTGCCTATCGGCATGTGTGGATAACAAAGCACTTTATGTATGCAGTGTACCAAGTTCCACAACAGTGCAAATAACATGGATGCAAATCAAAGTTCCATCAACTGCGTAAAAGATGAAGAAATTTTACTTGTCTAGGTTTTGAAAAATGTTGACGTCAGGATCTCGAAGCGTGCGCGTGAACGCAGTTGAAACATGGTAGTTCTCGAGCACTGAACTGAAATGCAAACTATATACCTAAGCACTGCACAAATTCATGGCTACTTTACTTTACCACAACACAACTGGGCTAGTAATACGACTTGCCTACGTGAGCTATCCAGTGCGAAGCGATGACAATGACTTGAATGTGTAGTGTCAAAACTGAATGACAAACTAAAACTAGCTCAGGTGGAAGTAAGTCAAAGGCAGCATGCAGAGAATGTAAATATTGTGCTGCAACGTAGCAGTCTAAGACGGCATGGTGGTTTTAAGAAAAAATTACTGAGTGAAAAAATATCTGGATTATAAGCAGAGGGCGCTAAATCCATAATCAGGCGATAGAAATAACGTTGTGCAGCTGATGAAGATTTGTGAAGTCTTTATTTACACACGGAAAACTGTTGTGTGTAGTAAATATAGACACGTAATAAAAAAGCATAAACAGTAAACGCCTGACGGATGTGACGACTATGAAAATGGCTGAGTAACTTCTTTTTTGGTAATGACCAGTGCCTAAAGTAGTTTTAAAAAGCTGGGGGCTCCCTCTCACCTCTTACCCCCTCTCCCTTATCC
>Ga0209780_1003823_pt1 | contig 11386 bp, 9 predicted proteins | sample WorMetexBAHAMAS2_FD_187384 | JGI IMG/M metagenome (GOLD analysis project Ga0209780, IMG submission 187384) | Marine gutless worms symbiont microbial communities from Max Planck institute for Marine Microbiology, Germany - Inanidrilus exumae... | ecosystem: Host-associated > Annelida > Digestive...
TAATAATAGTACTTGTAGTAGTAGTAGTAGTATAGGTCTAACTTTAGAAAGCTAAGAATTGCTATACGCTCTATCGTATGGTGCTATTTCCAGTGACCTTCAGTGACCCTAAGTACCCAAACCACCCTATTTTCGATATTTTGTATCGCTTTTTATATCTTTGTAATCGGTGGAGATAAACTCCAAATTTTCTAGATTGACTGATGTAGCAAGTCCGACCCCACGAATGGCATGCCACCTCTGAAAGGGACGTGGACAGAATCACGCGACCCATTTTAAATAATAATAATATACACATTTGTATAGCGCCATATGGTCGTAACTTCAGAGGCGCTGTTAGGCGTTGTTAGGACCTCCATCATCTCTGTAACGGCTAAAGCTAAATTCGCTAAATTTTGCACACAGGTATAAGGCTACATCAAGTGTTCGCTTTGGGTTGACATACTCCCTTTGTATCTTCGTCAACCTCATTCTGGCACCTATTCCTCCATTTCCGACTCATCTATTCTTTCACCCATCACTAATTTTTCCTCTTCTGATTTACCACTCTGCTTATCCATTACTCCATCTCTCCTTCACTTTCGGCTCAAATCTACCTGTTTCACAAATCCTACTTCGTAGTTTCACTTCCTTCGCCCGGACTGCCTCAACGGACTATTGCCTTGGCCGTTTCTTCTGAGCTACTTCGGTTTTTTTTCCTAATTTTTTCCTTTTTGTGCCGTGCGCTAGATTAAGCAGCCCATCATCAGCTTTTGAGCGCACATTAATCTGACGTATCGTATCGTATAGTCCTGAAAAAGCTGAGGTCGGGATCATGTCATGACACATTTCATTTTCTAGCCTAAATTTCGGGCACCAATGATAATGTCTGGAATGGATGAAACTGGGCACTCCGAGTTCGAATTTCGTATGCTGATGACACTGATAAGTACTAGTGCACACGTGACAAACTACCCCTGAAAGGGGTGTGATCAGGGAACGAAACTTCTTTAAATTTAGGGAATTTCATAATATAACGAAACTGTGCAAGATAGAGAGGTGATGGGAAAGAAGAATGACAGGAAGTCGTATGCGATTTATCGAATGACATCATTACGAATGACAGTGACTGACTTTTAGGGTCAGTTTTGCTATTTGTAACCTTTCTAACTATCATACCTGCGGAAATATAGCATGTATTAACAACGATATGTTTACACACAAATCAGTAACAGCAGATCGATTGGAATTTCAATTGTCTTATCACAACCGAAGAACTTCTCAAGGTCAAGGTCACATGAAGTCACGTACACTTTATACGCCGTGTGGTAATGTTTCAGAAACGGTGAAAGATAGACATTGTCAGGGCTTAAAGTAAAGGAGCTTCGAGTGGGCTCAGCCCCCCCCCCCAGCTCAGAGGGAGTGGGGTGGTAGACTGAGTGAGGGTATAAGGGAAAGGGGTAAAAGGTGAGAGGGAGCCCCCAGCTTTTTCAAACTACTTTAAGCACTGGACATTGTTACTCCTGACCACTGATAGGCGACAATTCTGATGACCTTGAGTGACCTACAATGTCATTCACTTATCCCAAGCCTTTTCAAATGGGATTTTCGTACACTGTGTAACAATTGACGACAATGTTTCAAGTGAAATAAGGCGTCGCGCGGTCCTCACCGATAGCTGAGCTTCTTGTATGTAACGTACGCGTTCGCAGTGAGCTACGATTGCAGCCAGTAATCACGTTCTTGGAACTAAATATCAGAATCCAATTATGAGATTGCGTGTCAACGAGCGGCATTCGCCGTGAAACGACCGGCGCCAATCAAACGACGAACGGAATAGAATTGTCTGCAGTTAGAAGAAACGAATGAGCTGACGGCTGTACTTACCTACGAGCTTCTGAATTCACTTAAGGTGTTACGGTCCTCCTATAATGAACGAGAAAGGCGGCATTCTATTGAACAGCGATTCCCTAACTTTTGTGACTCGCAGTCGACCTAACTCGGTTATGTCGTACCACGTTAACTCGTATGTAGACTAACCTGCGTCCGTGATCGTACCCTCATTTAGGTACCGAGCCTTTCCGCTTCCGGGCCAATTCGCTCCCCGGAGCGAATCGGCCAATAGAACCCTGGCCAATTTGCTCCCTGGCCCATTCGCTCCTTGGTCATTTCGCTCCCTGGAACATTCGCTACCTGGAGCGAAATGGCCCGGCCCTTTCGCTCCCGGGAACGAAAGTTCTTGCTACCTTTCGCTCCCTGTAACTTTCGCTCCCTGGAACTGTGGCTTTCATAATGTTTGTCGCATCACCGTTTATGTAAACTGGCGTTAGAAGGCATTACTCGGCCAATAGGACCCTGGTCAATTCGCTCCCTGGCCCATTATTATTATTATTACTATTACTAAGTTATTTTGGTGAATTTAGCACGAACTTTCGCTGTCGGGAGCAAAAAGGGCTGGCCATTTCGCTCCTGGGAGCGAATGTTCCAGGGAGCGAAATGGCCAGGGAGCGAATTGGCCAGGGTCCTATTGGCCGATTCGCTCCTGGAAGCGAATTGGCCCGGGAGCGAAAAGGCTGTAAATCCCTCATCTAACCATCGCCGCTCACCTTGATATCCTAGGTCTCGGGCGGCCTACGCGTTGTTACGCTGACCGCTTCTAGCGGAAGAAAGCGTAGTTTAACGGTCTTGCGTCTGTCCGTCCGTCTGTTCCGTCAGCATACTCACCGTGACTCGCCAGGGGGCAGCATGCGACGCTGCCAGCGTACATTTCGGCCCGACGATAAATGGGACTGACATCTGTACTGTTTGACACTGTAGCATTTCTGCCATTTTGACGCCGTACTAATTTACAGCTTACTTATTTACTTACTTACGTAAGCAGTGGATGAACAAGTGTTCAAAATTTGTCACTGTCGCAACACACAATAGTCATTTCTTAGACGAATCGTTCCGTACAACTGTTTGCACTGGTACTGACAACAAAATCACAACAATTAAGAAACAGTACACAGTTGAAAGCCTTCAATCGAGGTCGCACCGATCACTAGCAACTTTTTCCTCCTGTGACCGTGAACTTTGATCTATGGTGTTAATTTTCAAATTTAACCTAGACAAGTATAATATAACCAGCGTGTCGAATATGTAGGCCAAAGGTATTTCGTTCTAAAGTTATTGTCCAGACAGACACACATACACATCGGGCGGACTGCTGTACATGGACCACACTCAAGTGATCCGTAAAAAAATAATAACAAACCGTAACAGAAACAAAATGGCCCTAATTAAAAAACAGCAAAAACATATTATGCAAAAATCTGAACATAAACCTAAACAAGCAGACCCATGTAAAACTTTGCATGTGCGTGCATATCATTGTGTACAAAAATGTGAATTGTTATGGTACGCAATCACAAAACAGCTCTTGTAATCTTTCGTCTTATTTTTACATGCACTTATCATTGCGCACTTGTTGGGTAGGGGGACTCGCGCCAGCAGTGTTTATTTTTTTTAACCTTGACATCGTAGGGTTTTTGAAAGATTGGGTGAGGAAGGGTATGGGAGGGGGTAGCCCCTCCTCATCTTATCAGGATGTCTGAGGGAGCATCATAAGCTCCGCCAGTGGGATTCATTGCGGAGCCCCGGCCGAAAACGGATTCTGCGTTGTGACCTTGAAATAATGGCCTCTGGTGCGTACCACTCAACTGAATTTTGGACTTTGGAATAGTGAAATACAGCCTACCATACTGTCTCACAGCCACTTAAGACTTGCAATCAAGACATAGATATGTTGTGTTTCTTTTGTCACTAACAGCAATTTAGTTTACAGCGAGCGTCTCCAGTTGCATTCACGATCTTCGTCTGAGAAGGAAATTCCCCATAAAGATGTGTGGAATAAACAATTTACTTGATTAGAACTTAACGGCAACGGACGTGAGCTTTTACTACGAGACAAGTTTACGACCAGTAGCGCCGAACTATACAGGTATAGATGACCCTTACATGGTCACAGGACCTGTGTTGGTTGCCCGTCTGCGCCGCTGCCAGATCAAATATACTTAATATTAATATCGATATCGATATCGATATCGATATCGATATCGATATCGATATCGTATCAGCTGGATCTCAGTGCCACGATAAAAATGCGGTAAGTTGTGCGAAATAAATGAACTAATAGCAAAATAAATATTATCACAACTGCAGTTTCAGTGCCGTGAAATTTAGTGTCGTCAGTAAACTGGTAATAGAATGCGGAGAAAAACTGTAGTGCCTCAAAAACCCAGATTTTGTCAGATTTAGCCAAAAAATACCCAGAAACTCAGACGACACCAAAAAACCTAGATCTAGTGGGAAAAAAAACAAAAACCCATTTCTGGGGCCAATGTAAACCAATAGCAAATAGAGGACTCCATATCTCAGGAGTAATTGAGTTAGAAAGCTAAAATTTGGTACGTAAATAGATATGATTAGGAGCTTCAACAGGTTGCAAATTTTTCCGCTAGGTGGCGCATGCGCACAACCGCGACGCCATCTTGGATTTTTGCACCCCTCTTCATACCCCAGGAAGTAATTGAGAGAGGAAGCTGAAATTTGGTATGCGACTTGATATGCATATAGGAGCTTTAACATACATGAAAATTTTCTCCGCTAGGTGGAGTTTTTACAACACCACGACGCAATCTTGGATTTTTGGGACCGCCTCATACGTCAGGGAGTAATTACGATGGATAGCTCAAATGTGGTGTGTGTGTGAATAGATATGCATAGTAGCTTTACTACTGTAGAAAATTTTATCCGCTGGTGGGCGTATTTACGCCACCCCGTAATGTTAAAACAATGGGAAATAGAAAACTCCATAGTTATTAGTAGGTAAGTAAGTAACAAGGCAGGTTTTGGTGTGCTGCATTTTGAAAAGATTATCACAACCTGCCCTGGTATTGGTACTGCTTTAGAGGGAGGGTTCGACAGGCGGGAAAGGCAGGCTTTGGTGTGCTGCATCCAACTCAGTTAATCGGACATGCAGCACGTCTACTTTATTTTTATTAAGTATATTTGACCACATTACAAATTTCACGAAATGAAGAAACTAGAATTAAAGTGCGGTGGTTATGCACCATGCTGCTCTGTCGAACAAGCAGTAACGTAACCCACATGTCCTAGTTCTAATCTTGGGAGAGTGATCTTCCAAATCGGTAGGCCTATACGTCACTTCGTACGACAGCAAGCATCACGCATAGAATGGCCTTGAGACAGCCTTGAGACATCGTATGCAATCATAATCGTATAGCTCGTGTGCAGCGGTTGAAACGTCGCAATGGACGATGATCGACTGCCGTGATTGGCACCATTGCTTCGTAGTCGAACACGTCATAACTCGACGATATAAACGCCGGTCGGATGGCAGGCAATTTCGACGTCGTTCCGTAGTAAAGCAGCGATTACGCCGAGAAAAACACAAACAGAGAAAATAGATGATGCCGATAATGATGATGTTGATGAAGATGAAGACAAATGATAGCGACGAAAAGACCGTTCAATTACTGAACTGAAAGATCTTCTGTCCCCCAAAAGAAGAAGCTATGCAGGGTCCGACAGTCTGGAACTCTTTGCCTGATGACCTTCGTGCACAGCAGGACTGTGTCGTTCAAACGGGGCTTGAAAACTTTGCTGTTCTCTAGTTACTAGCGTGCACAGCGCATTAGAGACTCTGCGACAATGTGCTATACAGATCTACTTTTACCATTACCATTACTATAGGGTGACAGCAACGTTCTTCATTCCTATCTATGCCCGCTGTTCTGCCGCCGTGATGTGGGGCAAGGTAATGTAAACATTTTGCTGTACTTACAGTCAGGTCGCCGATCTGGCGCTAGCACTAAACTTTTCTTAAATGCGATTTAATTTTATTTATATAACGTGACAAATCTTTACAAGTTAACTTCGCACAGTACGACATCATGTCCCACGACATGAAGATCGTATCGTGACCAAAGATTGCTGTAATGTCACTTCAACGTATGCATGAGGCCCTTAAACACGCGTTCACCACGCCCTTCATTGATTAAGCCCGCTTGCTCAGTCGTCATCAAAATATTTCTGGAGTGATTGATTGACTGATTTGGTGTCTATGTACGTTCACTATGACGTAATAATCACGTGTGTTTCGTAAACAAAAGACTGGTCGTCATAGTGAAATGCAGTTTGTGCGCATTATACGCAGATTAATCGTGTGCTTTTGATGTTCGTGATATTACGTCATTATAACTCATGTTATTGTGTGCTGTTCGTGACAATAGTTTTTGTAGCGTTCTAACTTATGCAGTGTACAGACAGACGAAGTTGACGAACTGGTGTGCCTTTTGACAACTTACGAAGTCACGGAGCATAGACACAGACCCTTACTTCGTTTACCGACCACTTTGTGGCCGTGCAAAGCAGTCAGTCGGCTGTTTGGCTGGGTGTGTTTCCCACACATTAAAAAGGTAAAGGTTTCCCATTCTCGTTACCGAGCGTTGGACCCGGAGCTGATCTCAGTGTACAGGCAGTCAGCTTTTAGGTGACTTAAGTCATTCACCCGGCGGTAGGCTGCCATTACTTTGCCAGGTATGCGGTTACCTTCCCAGTCTCAGAGCATCACCGCCCTTTGGCTGGTAACTCATTTCACCGTCCCACGGAGGGTAGAAAACTGAGTCGACCTGGGTGGATAGTTAAAAACCGAAATAAAGTACCGCCTTCGGGAGACGAACCCGGACACGGTCACTCATCCCAGTACTTATTTTTTTACCGCGCGACGCTATGCTAGCGCGGTATATGTTGTCGTCGTGTGTCTGTTCGTCCGTCCGTTCGTCTGTCGGTCCGTCTGTGCGTTTGTTATAAGCCGGCACTGTACTGCACCAAAAGAGCCAGTACGATCAAGCAAACAACGACAATCGACAGCCCAGGGACTATGGTTTTCTGGTGCCAAAATTCTAGGCGAAATTCCGACGGGGTTACTCCATACGGGGGCGCCAAATAGAGGTGGGGGAAGGTTTAAATTGTCGATTTGTGAGCAACATCTCGGTATGTCTCATAAACGATGCAAGATAAGAACATAGTTACCGTGCAGCACGAATAAGAACTGAACTCGTATGCGCTCTATCGAATAGCGCTATTTCCAGTGACATTGAATGACCCTTAACTACCAAAACCACCCCATTTTTGCTATTTTGTATCGCCTTTCGTATCTGCGTAGTAGGCAGAGAGAAAAAGATAGAGACTTAAAATTTGGTGGATATGTTAATATATGTTAATCGTGACAAGTTCTAGCCAATGAATGGCAAACTCCATGAAAGGGGCGTGGTCCGGTCACGTGAACCATTTAACTTTTGGTGGGCACCAACCATATCTCCGGAACGGCTGAAGCTAGAATCGTCAAATCTAGACTGTATCAAATACTACCTACGCCTGCCTACGGTGACAAACCACACCTAAAGATCTGAGTCACATGACCCATATTTTTTTTAAATTTTGTTCCAATCATATCTTTGTAACTGGTGAAGCTAGGCACTTTAAATTTTGTGTACTGATTGATACAGAGGAGTACGAGTGCATGCGTGATATATTACTCCCAAAAGGGACGTGTTCAGAGTCACGTGACCTCTTTAAATTTTGGAACATATATGTAAGTGATAATATCTCATAAACGGTGCAAGATAGAGACATAGTTGCAATGGAAGACTATCAAGAAATCGTATGTAGCCTATCGAATGACACCACTGCCAACGCCCTTGAATGATTTGAAGTTTACTTTTTCTGTCTGAAACCTTTATAACTCCTATAGCTGGTGAAACATAGCACGAATATACTAACATAGCGCGTCACGACGGCGTCGCGCGGTCCCTCTGCGGTAGCTGGGCTTCTTGTGCGATGTGCTAGCTTGCTATGCGTCATCTTTTTAGCATGCGCTATGTATTCATTCTATGTCGTGTCGTATCGCATGGAAGTGCTTAGGTCCCGTGAGTTCTTAGGACTCATCTGGCGATTTCGCGCTATACTTTGCTTTACTTTACTTTACTTTGATACAGCTATGTGAATGAGCTCATAGCTTGGCTTGGCAGTAGACTAGAGCGTTGGTCTCGCCCAACGAAGTTACTGAACATCGGGCGGGGTTAGTATTGGTGACCGTCTTTGGCGGGCAAATAACCTCGGTATGTTACTAGCCACTCAGGTTAACCCAGCCTAGCCGCCCTCCGTGGGTACACTTAGTGAATACCGACGATGGTTTCGGCCACTTCTAGATAAGAAACAACGAGTTTTGTGTAACAGTACGCCTTGTTACCCGACTGAAGGCACACTGATCAAGTCCGTTAAAGGCGCTGGATGTTAACCGAACCTGCCATCCCGCTGACGTCGGTCGTATGCAGGCTTAATCGGGTTTGACAACCTTCACTGGCTCAGAGCACGGCAATGGCGATGAGCTCTCACGCAACGGACCTTGTTGTCTTTGTGTGAATGTTCTCTGCTTCTACACAGCATGCCACTGAGAGCGGGAACAGGGGCGGTCAATAATCAGGGGTCCGGGTTTGTCAAGGGCCCATTTTGCGAGAAAAGTCGATTTTGATAGCATAATTGAACTATTTGCTAGTCGCAAAGCACGCAAACTCCTCTTTTCTAAGGTGGGTTGTGAAACGAAACGCTTTGTATAGACATGAACCCACTTAATAATGCTCTGGCAATCCATTTTCACGGTTTGCCATTATGTACGGTTTACATTTGGAGTATTTTTCACTTTTGATGTCAGTAACGGGGCGTCAAAGACTAGGATTGGAGTGTGAAACTGTGGACGTGCCTGGAGGGACTAACTGTCACGGGCCCCAGTTAGCTTTCAGTGGACCCGCCATATGGATACGGCACTGTAACCACGAGTTTTTTTGTCTTTTAACAGAACCGAGAGAGTATGAGCGGCGTGAAATTGGCCGGAAGTCACACGTCATGACGGTTGAGTACAACTCCAAAGTTGCCACCGCCAGTTTCTCCGGCTTCCTCAAGCTGCTTGTCAGGTAGAATTAAGTTGTTTGTGTGGCTGTCTGTCGCTACCTGTTTCAGATTTCATTAGTTGATTTTATGAACCAGAGCTCTAACGACAAAGATAGGCCTACATCATACTACAATGGTTCATAGCAAATTAAGAAGACTAATAAACGTCAACCAGAGCGACAGTGCCTAATTAATTTCCTTCACTTTTACTACAGCCTGCATGCAATAAAAGTCACAAGTCTCCGCTGCCGCTGACAGACCCGCGCGACGCGGTGCTTCAAGCCCACCGTGCTGTACACAGACGTCGACGCTCAGTGTGATAAACTGGTGATCGACGAACGTTGTGAAAGTTCTATGTCGAATGGTGCATCGTTTAGGAAATCTAAGCGAAGTTAACTGCCGTTGTACGGCCGCCCAGAACGACCGATTTTTTTCAGGTGGACACAGTTTATACATCTTAGGGCTTTTACAAAGGTTACACTGGGCTTACCAGTTGTTACAGAGAATACCTGCTTTATATTATCGTGTGGTCGCTAAGCCCATACTACATGAAATTCGTTGAAATACCTGTCAGCATGAATGCGTTTTCGGCCTTCATATGCTGTTATGCTGTGAAAATCGTTTTCGGTCAGGACTCCGCCCCGGACACCGCTGAGGGAGCTTACGACGCTCCCCATATCTGTAGTCAGTTGGGGAGCGGGACCTGTTTCGGTTCGGCGCCTTTGGCACCTGGACTTCATATGGCCCTTCTTGTTACAAATTTCTAGATCCGCCACCGTAACAGTACTGCATATAGCGAATAATCTTACAGAGGCGTGACGCCTTTTGTTCGCGACAGCTGAGCTCTTGTTCTTGTTTTTCCCCAAAAGAACAGTAGCTTATGCCTGTTTGTATATACTTCAGGTGGAAGGGCAGCATCTACAAACTGGTTTGGATCGACTCCATTGTTTATTTCTGTCTTTACTTCCTCATTGCCATTATCTACCATGTTATACTGCAAGACGAGCGACAAAAAAGGTGTGAAATTTTATTTTAATTTCGTGTTAAAATAAGATATACTCTTTCCTGGCGATTGTGTGTATTTTGTGATAGTTGTCTAGTTTTTATTTGACGCTATTTTTGATTTTCACATTGAAAGTTTGCTAAGTAAAAATACCTTCATATAAATCTGAGGTCGTCAATAGCGTGCCCATGTCAGGATTACTTTCAGGATCCAGAATTCGCACCGCATCTTCCGTATTAATAAATTATTTCAGCCCGCCCTGCTATGCTGGCGGGCTTGTATTTTACTGACGTTACTTTCTTTCTTTTTCACTGTCGCCCCTGTCATTCGACAAGGAGTGGACGGATCGCAACGCGGTTTATTGCATCAACACAGTCGATGAGAACGTTACTACAGCTAAGAATTTGGTGAACTTCGGTCAAGGGACATTGTGCTGGCAACCAATGTTGTGTCTCGAGACGGCTACATGTTGGCATACCCCGCCTTGATTGTTTGTGCTGGCATTTTATAACGGATGAGAACGTCGATTGTTCTGTGAACATCGACGAAATTTGAATTGCCAAGCATTACCAATTACAAAGATATGAGGTTGTTGTAGCACCCCTGCGATCTTTTTGCTCATTAGCATGGCTGGGGCGGTGCACACATGGCCAAAATACGCTGTGCGCTGGTTTTTAAAGGTCATTCGCTAGATGGCAGTAGCACAGCCAGTCTGTAAGTAAGTAAGAAATGCACAGTCGCATTTGCGCCGGGCGGTCTACACCCTGGGCTTTGCCACGATTTCTAGTTGTTTTTAGTTATCCGTTCCGTACTGTAGCTTAAGCTGGTTCTCGTTAGTTTTTCAGCGTTCGCTAAATTTTTAGCGTGTTGTATCGTGTCAAAATTCGAATCGTACTCGATGTTGCAAGCTGTATATTTTAGGTGAAGATCCGATCCATCAACGTCTGACCGGCGACGCCCTTTCGCGGCCGCTTGTTTATTGCGTGGTCGGTTATTGATTGAGTTACGTCTCACACGACACAAAAGATCATTTCAGAGACGTTCTACCCAGCCAATCTCTTGGTTTAGTGCTGAAAAAGTAAATGTAACACAACAAAACAAACATGCATCCGTAACAAAATACACTACGACACAAAATAAACACAAAAACTAGGCTAAAGCCAGGTTTGGTCGCCTCTTACGACAACCGGCCTTGAAACGGAACGGAACTTCCATTTTCCCGGGATTATACTCCCGTTCCCAGGACCCCCGAGACCTGCTGCTTCACGCATGGTAACCCTAAAATAATGCATTAAAATGCACCACAACACGCCATTTTCGGGTACAAATCCTAGCTGTTTCTGTGGAGAGGGTATAGCCCAGCCCCCGTCCCTGTGAGGAGGGATATTC
>Ga0209780_1003824_pt1 | contig 11384 bp, 9 predicted proteins | sample WorMetexBAHAMAS2_FD_187384 | JGI IMG/M metagenome (GOLD analysis project Ga0209780, IMG submission 187384) | Marine gutless worms symbiont microbial communities from Max Planck institute for Marine Microbiology, Germany - Inanidrilus exumae... | ecosystem: Host-associated > Annelida > Digestive...
ATCATCATCATCATCATCATCATCATCATCATCATCATTTATCTGCTTGAACAAACTAAAAACATCCAGTCAAGCACGAACACCAAGGCAACAAAACTGCGATGCACTTACAGGTGTTCCAAAAACAACGGTACAGCTACACGATTTAAAATCCTCGCACTATAGTTGTAAGAACTTTGTGAATATAAACAGAATCATGAAAACTGGGATACATAAAAGTGTACTTGCATGTTGCTAGACCGGCATACTGACTGACCTGCGTGTTGCCGGAGACGACTTTGGACAGTCCGTCGTCGGTCATGCTGTCTGCTATGCACGCTTCCGGCGACCAGAATACGAAAATGCGGTCGATGTCGGGACCCCTGACGCCATCTGCGAACGAACGGCAAGGCGACAAGATTGCTTTTTTATCGATTTCATTCAAATACTGTCGTTGCTTTGGGGCTGTTATTAAAGCTAAAGCTAATCTAGGACAGACAGACAGAAAAACAACCAGCCGTAAACGAATAAACCGTGACAATATGTACACGGAAGAAGATGAATGGATATGCCGTATTATGATGCTGTCTATAGCCTGTACTAGTATGTTAATTGCATCTTTCAACTTATACGTATATCTGATGTAATATAACGAAGCACCATACTTGTTCACCACAGCTTTTGAGTGCACGCAAATATACCGTATCGTATCGTAAGCATTTCTTTGAAGTCATCAAAAAGAAGAGCTCATAAGAACACCTGGACGAACTAAAAGTTGTTGATCGTGTTTAGAGAAAAACTTTTCCATATACACTAATTCTAATGAAGTCTAATGTCGCAGGCATTTGACTTTTCAAAGCACTGCCAAAAGTCACATAAACGTAAAGTCTGTAAAACAACACGCGACTTTGATATATCTGTTCTCCAATTATATCTGATGTGGTTACCGTTGAATGAACACCAGCTCAAGGTGTATTCACATCTCTCAAGCAAATGAGCGTAAGCAGATGAACAATTAATGGTGATTCCTTACGTCAAAAAAAAATAATCACATCTTGGCAGATTTGTTGAAGTTATTTTTAAACGCAAAATATTACCGTTTTACCCGCAATGCAATGTAAAGAAGTAAAAAAGAGAGCGCACCAGTAGGTGAAGAGTTTGATCTTCATTGGTGTCCAGTCCTGTATCATACTTACTGTACAAATTATTTCATGTCTCATTCTTTGATTGACAAACAAATTGATTGATTGATTGGTTGGTTGATGTTCGTCTTCCTAATACTCGGTCGAAAATGTACGCTGACCAAGTCGCGTGCTGCCCCCTGGTGAGTAACGTTGAGTATGCGGCGCGTGCCTTATTAAGGTTAGAAAAAGACGCTGCGCGCCCTAGAAAAACACGGGACAGACAGACGCCAGACCAAAACAAACGCGGCCAACGTAATAATGCAAATAAATACCGTGCTCAAACGTCCAGGAGATGTTCGCTTTGAGGACGCCGTCGTGGAAGACGGGCACGTCAGCCGTCAAGTCGACCGGAGCCGACGGCGTCGGCAGAGATCGAACGCTGTTCGTGGGTGGCGGCCTTCGATTACCGCCGCCTCCTCCTCGATCTGCAACCAAATAATGCCACGAATCTGCAAGTCGCCAAGTGTAAACACGATCTAATGATTTTTTACCGTTCAATGAAAACATGTTTTTAGCTATTTTATTCTTGAAATTAAAAAATTGTAACATTTATACGTAATCAGAATCATTATCTGTCATGAAGTTAAATGCTAATTAAAAATCAACTATTAATTACAAAAATATTATTTTACTCTTTTTAGGTAATCATATTTCGCATAATTTCGCAATTAACATGCAGACAAACACAATTACTATGTGCTATAAGAAAACTGATACGTCTCTGTAGCTCCTTAACTCAAACTGAAAATGACACAATCGACGTCGGACATGTTTTACCGCGCAACGCTATGCTAGCGCGGTATATGTGGTCGGCGAGTGTCTGGCCGTCCGTCTGTCGGTCTGTCTATCTGTTCGTCCTTTACAAGCCGACACTCTATCAAAACGGCTAAACGTAGGATCACACAAATAACGCCGTAGGATAGCCCCGGGACTCTAGTTTTCAGCTGCTAAAAATCAAGGCAAAATTCAAACGGGATCACCCCCAACGGGGGCGCCACATAGAGGTGGGTAAGTAAACACCGGGGATTTTCTACTTATATCTCGCTATATTTCAAAAACGGTGCAACATAGGGTCATAGCTACTGTGGAACTCCTATGTGCTCTATCGAATGGCGCTATTTTAGTGACCTTGAGTGACCCTAACCACCCAAACCACCCCCTTTTTGATATTTTGTATCTCCTTTCACACCTTCATAGCAGGTGAAGATAGAGACTTCAAATTCGGTAGATAGGTTGATCGTAGCAAGTGCTATCCCATGGACGGCAAACCGTCCCTGAAAGGGGCGTGGTCAGGTGACGCAAACCGTTTAAATTTTGGTAGGCACCGACCATATCTCTGGAACGGCTAAAGCTAGAGTGGTCAAATTTTGTATACCAGTAGGTTATCTGAAGTCCCAGCATAAGAATGACAAATCACCCTTAAAAGGTACTACTTTGGTTTATAGTGAAAAATATTGTTGTTCCTAACGCTGTGACATTGCTGTATTTATTATTTATCTAGTTAAGTTTTCTTTACTATTTTTTTCTATTTGATTGCTACCGATTGTCTATCTTCGGTGAATAAAGATTATCAAAGGGCGTGATTATGGTCACGTGACCCACTTTAAATTTTGGGGACCCCAATAATATCTTTTGAATGGCAAAAGCTATCGTCAATATTTGCATAAAAGTAGACTGTCTCAAATCCTCGCCTAATGACCGCAACAAAACAGTTTTGGGTTTTTAACGGCGTCTACATTGTGTCTCAAAAAACACCCCGACATTTTTTAGCTGTAACTTGAGCAAACATTTTCCGATTTGAATAATTTTTGACAAAAAGATTACTTGAAGATTATGCAACCAAAAGATGGTTTATTTTCCCACCTCACCTAAACAGATAGCAGATAGCATTAGTACTGGTGTATTTATTATTATTTTCCGTTCATTCATTTTTGTTTGTTGTCCTTCTCGATTTAGTGAAAGATCTACTGCTTTTTTCGCTCAAGTAAGTCTTACTTCGTCTACTAGAACGATACTGATAGACTACTGACGTCGATGGAAGTCGTTGTGGCGTGGCAGTGGATAAGTCGTCACGTAGATGCTCGCCTTGCTACTTTTGAGGCGAGAGTCGCCGAAGTGGCAGATCGCCTGAACCTGTTCACTCAGCCAGCAAAACGCAACATCCAACTTAATACTCCTATCCCGATAATTAACAGCGAGGCGGCTGGTGAGCATGCTACACTGTAATCTCGTCATCGACACGTTGAACCAACTTCTCTCTCCAATTACTGCATGTCAACGGTTGCATCAATCGCAGAGATCACTACAGGCCGGGCTTGCCCACTGTTAGATAAAGACAAATTTTGACCCCAAATTCATATGTATTTTCGCACAACGAAACAATGCAGCCTGTATAGTGTTGTTAACACTGATGTTATTGTTAACAGGTATCTGAGGTATGTCGGTCCTGCTTATTGTGATCCGAAATGTACAGTGGCCGCGTCGCATGTCGCCCCCTTGTGAGTTATGGTGAGTATGCCGAGGGACAGCCAGACAGACGGACGGATGTCAGACCGTTACATCACGCTTTCCGCTAAACGCAAACGGCATAATAATAACGGCACTCAGCCATACGAACTCCAAACGATGCATATTCATGTAAATACACCAGCACTAATGCTATCTGAACGTGTGTTTTCAAAATTTCAATTTTTCATTTTATTAACAGTTTTGCATGGCGGGCTGGCGAACCGGTTCTGAGACTCTGAGCATCTTTTGTGTCACTTTTTACATTATAGTATTTAACAAGTACTTCTAACAGTGCATAAGACCGTTTTGCTCTACGTGGCCTCATCAGAAGGCCACATCGCAAAAAACACGATTGGCATTTCTCTGACCATATGAAATCAGTCCATGCGGTGATTCAGATAATTTGACGCCCAGCTCTAAAACTCACGATTTTTGAGAAAGGGCAGTATTGTTACGCAAAACCTTGTTCTTCAAGGACAAGGGCTCTACTGCCAAGGCCAAGGCAGCTAAATTTGGCCTTAAGGCCTTAAGGCCAAGGCCTAACATCACTGGAACTCACGCAGTTAAATAGCTTCCGTGTAAAACGATTTAAAGCCACAGTCTACTCACCTGAACGAAATACGTGGTGTCCGGTTCAAGATCCGGAATCCGGAAAACGTGTTGATCACCTGGAACCAGTTGCCGGAACTCGCGCAGAGAGGTAGACTGAGAGAGAGAAGAACTGCGAGGCTTCTTCGTCCAAAACAACTGTTAAAATGATGTTCAACACTTCTAGAAAACTAGAAGAAGCCAGCACTCACGAGAGTGCAAAGACCCACGCCGTGACTCGTGACCTAATGACTTTGATCTTTGACCTTTTGACCCCAAAATAAATAAGTTTCCAAGACTCATCGTGGAACATTTGTACGTTACGTTTGGTGATCTCAGCTCTGCTGTATCGCTTTTTGAGATATCGTGCGGAAAAACAGACACACAGACAAACGGTGGTAAAACAGTACCTCCGCGACTGCCGTCGGAGTGGGTAATAATTCTTGTTTTATTTTAGTACCGTTTTAGCTTGGTAACTTTAGGCTGTTTTTGTTGCTGTTTTATTGCTATAATGTTGCATTATGCAGTATGTACACTGTATGAGGCCTTGTGGCCCTTATGATGCTATTAAATGTAATGTAATGCAATTTACGACGCCTTTATTTCAATAACGTTGCACAGCGAAAATATTGAACTACGTAAAATAACAATTAAATCTGAATGGCTTTCAAAATAATCTTTTCGATCACATGATATTTTACAATGATCGTCAGCATGTAGTAACAATTTATCAGAAGCAGATTAGTTTTAAGTTAAATATGATAAAATATTTAAATATTGTGAATAATATTTATATAAGTGATGTAAGAAACTGCAAGATCGTGGAACGACCAGTGGCGTAAACTATTAAGGGGGCAGTTGTGCCTGGCCCCTTCTGAACTAGAAAGCCCTCGCTCGAGGTCACACCTACTATAGCCTATCAAAAAATTACATAGCTGTTGTTACTTATTTTCACTTTCAAATTCAGGTCTGCTTTTTCTACACTGTTTGTTTTGGGCTCTCGCTATGCCACAGTTGGCCTAGAATATTTAACCTCCTTGGTCGGCCATCCCAGCAGTTGCTGAGCTCGTTTCCTCCTGTAACAGTGAACTATGACCTGTGACCTTGACCTTCGGACTTGACCTAGATAGAATCAAGGTAAAATAGCAGGCCAAATATCTAGGTCAAAGGTTGATTTACTTCAAAACTTCTCCGCACACACAGATACAGTGATACACATTCCATCGATTGCTCTACCCGGACCACTAAGGTGAGCCGTAAATACTGTGAAAAATTATTCGCCGAAAAACTGACAATTTTTTTAAAAATCGTCACGTTCATTTCATTAGGCAAAAATGACTGAACGCCGTTTGAATTTCAGAAGCTGGGGCGGATCCAGGGTCCGCTTTCTAATCTAAACTTCGAAACACGCCACCGGGGACGACTAGGTGCAGAATTAATGACGACAGAAAGAGACGAGGACTGCATGCCTTGTATCGGGAGACGGGCAGGTCCGAATGAGTCGGAGGAAACCAATGCAGAGTGACGGCTACTTTGTCACCCATTATCAACGTGTCACCCTCGGTCAGATTCGTCGGCGGACCTGGCTTGTGCGGCTCTGCGCGCAACACAACGAACAAAATGACGTCTGCAGCTTCACACACGAAAATTCTTTACCAACAATCAAACGGTCTTTATCACTGTTCTACCAGAAATACGCCTTAACGCGTGGTTGTTACGCTACGCACGTTCACCGACGCAGTATAAATCGTTAAAATCGTATAGAAGAAAAGTCAAAAGGTGAAATTACGGTATAAAGTGAGCACAGTGGCGTAACTTTGGTGTGAAAAGTGGGTGACCAAGCAAAATTTCTGACTTTGTGTACTTATAAAGTGGGGGTCCGTCCTCCCACTCCAAAAAGTGGGGGTCTATACCCCGTCCCCAATAATCTAGCGCTGGTCGAGGATATGCGTGTGTGTGTCTAAACTGAAAACTCTCTACGTGGCGGAAGGGAAAGAGACAGAGCGCGTCACGGCGTCAGCAGCGCGCGGTCTAATACATCTTAACGGTAAGAATATACGGCGCACAAGCACACTTAGTATTAGTCATTTTTAATCATTAATCGTTTTTTATTTTTATTTTATTGAAATTTTAAAATCATTAATCATTTTTTATCATTAATCAGTAGCGACTACTGTCATTCGATACGTCATCATTACGCTGGCCGCGTAATAATGTGACTAGCGGAAAGCGTAATGTAACAGTCTGGCGTCCGTCTGTCCGTCCGTCCGTCTGTCCCATCGGCATACTCACCGTGACTCACCATGCGACGCGGCCAGCGTACATTTCGGTCCCACAATAAAGCGGATCGACATACTCGTTATCGTCATTACAAGAGGGAGTGAGAGAGAGAGATACCTTTTGAGACAGTAAAGGCGACGGTGGGCTGTGAGGCACCACGACTGCCATAGATGTTGACGGCAGTGACCCTGAACTGGTACCAGTGACCCGGAGTGATGTCAGCGATGTGTGTCGCAGTCAGTGTCGTCTATGAACACACCACAGTGCCAGTCATCAACATAACGTATGAAAACGATACAGGCCCGGCATATGAGGTTATGACATGGCGATTTGTTAATTCTGCGCAATAATGTTGGCTACTGTCCCTTCTTCAAATTTCTCGAAAATTTGCCAATAACATTTCGAGCAATCCTGCTCACAGAGAGGCAAAACAACGGACGAACCGCAGCAAAGTATGACCTTATCGCCGAATGCAATAACAACTTAATTAAATTAAAGATATATCTATTTCAATTGCAGATATCTGTACTTAAATACAGATGTCTGTATTTAATTACAGATATCTACAATTGTGTATTAAATGTGAAAACGACTTGCCATGGAAAAATTCTCTGGAACAGAAAAGAAACCTAGCGAAGGTAACCTGACGCTGCCGATATACGTCTATCAAGATCACTCACGCGCGTCTTCGTTCAGTGGGCTCAGAGTTTCGACCGCTGTTGGGTAGAACGTGTGCTGAGGCGTAGCAGCGATTTATCGTTATTATTATCGTTATTATTTCTATTCTGCCATAATGTCGTGCCTGCAGAGATGTTAACATGCTGTAAATCGCAAGCGATGGTGTAATATCGCATGAACTCGGAAAAATTGGACAAATTCGGCAAGAAAACTATGACAGTGTTTCACCGACAACTGTGCGTACCAAAAAGTTCGCGTATACGATTGTCGAACGGCGGACGCGAAATTGCGGTCGACAGCACCACAACCGAGTCCAATTTCTGAGTTGGACCATGACAAATGACGACAGCACGCTGTAGGAAGTAATATTGGGTGGTGTGAACGCGGCGTTGATTCCTGGTCGATAGATCACGATCTAGTCGGAACATGCTCGGCGGCTCTCGACGACGCCGCGGCGAGGAAGTAATTAGGCGTGAACAACGCTCCAATTTCGCGGTCTGCGCCGCCGTAAAGCATCGCGATGTACGAGGCCGGCCGGCGCGGTCGTATTCCCGACCACGAGACGACAATTCATTAGGACGCGGTAGCGACGCCGAATCGATGCCCGAGTCCTCGAATTCCCCTGGGTACCATCGCCTGTCGGCAAGGCCCGTCCACGGCCCGATCAGTCTTAGTTCGTCGCAATTACAGCGGCAACCGTCTGTTCGCAACAGGCAGCTTTCAATGCCGACGTCATTACAGTTCGACAATTCTCTATCGGTGACTCACCAATTTCTGACTGGTTAAGTAAGTAATAACACATGTATCTCACGCGTACTCGCGACTTTATCAACGTTTTGCACAATGTGACTAGAAATTTATTACTTCGCTCAAGGTAACTCAGGTAAGGGTGCAAAGTATTACGTATTACAGACAAACAAACGCACAAAATGTCAAAAAGGTAAAAAAAGCTGTAACGGAGATAATAGAACCCTATGCAATGCATAAGCTACTTGTAAGATGCGATTTTTGCCGTTTTCTAGTGGTTGTCTTATGCTGGTATAAACACGTTTCATTAACGACCGAACGAAAACTGTCTGTTTAGCGAGTAGAAAATCAGCACTATTTGCAGCAATGCTGTTTCGTTGAGAATACATTAACAATACATGCGATTAATGGCCACCATATATAATATACCTATCAGCAACGCGTTAAGCTGCAAAGTCCTTGCTCGAGATCGCACCGACCACTATGCAACATTTACTTATTTACTGCTTCCAATTCAGCTCTGCTTTTGAGTCACTGTCGGCTTACGCCGTGACTGTTCTTTGTTGTTGCAAATTTACTTGCAGCTTTCAAACAAAAAGGGACACACTTCGTCATATGACCTTGAACCTTGACCTATAACCTTGAACGTCGCACTAAAATGGGTCAAGACAAACCACGTTCGAAAGTCATCATCCAGAAACACAAACACAAAGATTCACACAGCGAACTGAGTAGTTGGTAAACAGTGTAAAGTATAAATTTCGTCTTTGACTTAGATAAACAGTCGAGATTTCGATGTTAACCACGCAATGACACCCTGATACGGTCTGTGTCGGTGCGGAATGCGGCGAAACACATAGAAGTAGCATGCAAATATCGACATCCAGCTCTTGCCGCATTACAGTAATGAGATCTGACGGCTTCTGAAGCCGTACGTCGACGCGGACACGTCAAAACAACATCACATCGACGCTCCTATCGCATCACTGTTTATCATCATCTCACGAGCATCATGCGCCTCAGACTCAGTTGCATGCGTCTTTAAAAAAAACTCTTTATATACCGCCCACATCCGCCCCTTCTATCTCCAAAAGTCGGTTTATTTTACCCTTTCTTTACTGTAGTTTGTCCGAGTCGAGGACAAATACTCCCGTCCAATATGCATCGTCCTCACAACAGTGGTTAAATTACTTTTGATTGAAGCAGTGTGGGAGCCCTACCTATATCCAATATGGTCACAATATGCGAATTTCAGTGTAACGCCGTGATTGTGCACGTAAAATGATTATTATCATTATTCAATTTTAGTAATATACTACTTTAATTAGCAATTGTCAATTACCTGAAATGCTTCAGTGTTGTACTTTTTAAAAATTCCTGAAAATATTGTATTGTAGCTATCAAGATCCGGACATTGACGTAAGGCTCTGAGGAAGCTGTAGCTGGACGTGTGGAAGCCTGCAAGTGGGGTGTGGGAGCTCAAACAAGACGTGTGGGATCCCTGTTCTCTCCAACTCCCACTGAATTTAACCGCTGTCCTACCAAAAACTCCATAGAGTTATTCCCTGATTAACGGACTACAATTGTCTTCTTCGACAAGAGCCAGAAAAGAAAATGACAATTACGACTACGATTCAGTCTACACCGTGTTTCAGAAAAAAACCACTCATATTATTGGCTATAAGTTGAGGAGTAGTTGTCTGATTTTAATATAACCCTGTGTAAATAGTATACGGGTTACTGTGACTTCCCAGGGTCAGCTGGTATGGCTATGTATCTGTATTATTAATTTTCCAGATGCTGTAACATTGCGGCGGAGCTGGCGACGGAAGAGGAGCTTCTCCAATATTTATAAGGTCTAAGGATCATGTGATTTGTTGCAGTGGGCGGTATGCCCGCAGTAGCAGAAGCGTAGACTACTTGTGCTGAAGGCAGAGGTCGCAGCATAACGCGCCCAGTTAGTTAGCGCCAGTTCACGGTAAGTTTGTGTCTAAAAACCGAAAACTCAGTGGCGGAATGGAAAGACAGTGCGTTAGCGCGAAACCTAATGTACACTGTTCAAGCGACAAGTTGCTTGCAGCATGAATTATAAACTCATCAATCACCTAGATGCGCATTCCATTCCGCTAAAGCTACCTGTTAAAATATAACCAGTGCTTAAAGTAGTTTGAAAAAGCTGGGGGCTCCCTCTCACCTTTTACCCCTTTCCCTTATACCCTTCCTCATTCTACCACACCAATCCCCCTAAGCTGGGGGCTGAGCTAAGAGCTGGGAGACTAAGCCCCCTCCGAGCCCCCACCTAACTTTAAGCCCTGAATATGACTACTCATTCGGTCGAAAACACGAAAGATGGATGCCGTAGAAGAACAGGCCACGCAGACATAGAGCATACTAGGTGAAAGGAGTGAAACTAATTTTCAGAAAAATCATGCGCACGCTACTGCGCATTATGCGGTGCAATAAACGACACATGATAGTGGACAGTGGGCCAGAAATGGAAATGGGCCAGGAACGGAATTTACACAACACTTACTTCGTCATTTTGTCCGTCCTTCCATTTCCCATTTTCTTACCCAAAATATCCTACGAGAGTTTTCTAACTGAAAAACTCGGCAAATCGATATCAGCTCATCAACCAAAACAGACAAATACGAATATTTAAATTAAACCCGCAAGCGTCGTGCAAATTAACGTATAATAACAGCCGCATATCAAATTAGTAAACCATATCATATATAGCATCTGCATACCGCTGTTAAGGGGTACATTTGCTCTTGTTGTAAAGGTCCAACATGTATCAAATGAATCCGATTATCAAAACATTGTGTTCAGGCAATGAACTTATGCGACGAGACAGAAAACAGAGACTTATTACAAACGTCAGAACTGTTTTGTTGACAACTGGGAACTGCCCTCACTCGAGGTCGCACCTACCACTTTTGCACGACATTTAGTCAAAGCACATTTCCGTCGTAGTTTAATTTCACTCGCCAGAGACCGCCACCAGCGTCCACATTCACCGTGCGGACTGCGACAGCAGGTGCTGCTAGTGTTGTTTCATCATGTGACCTTGAACTTTGACCCATGACACTGACCTTCGAAAATGACCTAAACAGGGTCAAGGTGAACCAGCAAACCAACTACTTTCGTGTATGGTTATTTCGTTAGAAAGTTATTGTCCGGATACACACACATCGGACGGATCGCTTTACCTGGACCACCAAAGCGGCCGGTAAAAATTAACAGTCTATCCATCATCAAGCGAGCTAGCCACGTCACACCGAAGTTGATGTCCTGCACTGCTGACGATGTGAAGAACGTAGCGTGCGGGATGCGATCATCCCGGTCATCGGCTTACAGACCACTTTGCAGCAGCAGCAGCAGCAGCAGCGGGAGGACGGATGTGGGCGCCAGTACATG
>Ga0209780_1003825_pt1 | contig 11384 bp, 7 predicted proteins | sample WorMetexBAHAMAS2_FD_187384 | JGI IMG/M metagenome (GOLD analysis project Ga0209780, IMG submission 187384) | Marine gutless worms symbiont microbial communities from Max Planck institute for Marine Microbiology, Germany - Inanidrilus exumae... | ecosystem: Host-associated > Annelida > Digestive...
CCGCTATAGGTCAGCCAACTATGGCCAACTCAGCCTTTTATCCTTTCGAGGTCGATAAATTGAGTAGTAAGCTATATCGGATGTGTGCTGCCTCGTTCAGGTGGTGCCATCTGGCGAATGCTTACAGAGTAAAGTCAGGATGGTCGTGTGGGTGTCAGGTGAAAACGGTGTGATCCCGTTAACAGGTGCCATTCTGAAGTGCCTCGTGACTGTTTAGGCCGTAAGAATGCGCCATATAAGTACCTCATACTTTACTTTACTTTTACTTTACGATGTCAGTCCTGCGATTTTATCGCGCTATTTTGTCCCGCAACTTTTTCGCGCGACAAAATTGCGTATAGGCCTACGCAACAGCGCATGTTGCAACTACAACGAATCGCCGCATGACAAACATAGTTTTTAGCGACTCTGATGATGATATTCTGGCAAGTAATTTTGTTTTAGTTCGTCGATATTCAAAAGCGTAAGCTCAATCTAAGGACTCATAATAGAACAATCGGTCAAAGATTTTTTTCACGAGAGGCAGCACTGCATGGGGATTTTTCACGGGGGTATAATTAATGTGACTCCGGCCAGTCGGGAGGTATGCATTCGGCTGCAGCAGTCGCGCTGATGCCGTTATTTATTTTTTGCTGTGCATACCGTAGCTGAGACTCCCAATGCTTTTATTGGGCCGTAAGACCCCCAAAATTGCCTCTTTCCCTTGGGGTCTGGACCCCATCTAACACATGGTTCCTTTGGTCCATTCGAGTTACCCACCCAAACGGCATCTCGATCAGTTCAGCCGTTTTTGTAGGGCACATCCATGACCAACACACAAACAGCCAGATCACGCTACGTGCTGCATTTGTAGCAATAGGCCGCATCTATGCAAAGCAGTTTGTGAAGAGGGAAAGTGTTGCTTATGCGATTTGTTGCATTTGCAACGTTCGCAGTTGCATACGCAATATGGTCATCTGATGAAGTAAGTTTGCGTGACAAAATCGCACAATAAAATTACAGGTGTGACATCTGTCTAACGTCATTTATCGGCGATATACTCACGTTTCAGTGACGTACCCATGACACGCGCACGAAATTGACGAACGTAACCGTCTTCACTCTGCAATTTTTGTATCTTTTTGCTATTTTCAAATTTACCTAATTAGTACAAGCTATTTGCTTGGATTTTGTACAGTTTATTTTGAGTGATGCCTTCACAGTTTTAACGTTTTTGTCCACTTTAGTGTGTATTATAAGTAGTATTTTTATAGTTTCAGTCATTGTTTTAAAAACCTGTAAGTGGCTTTCAGCCCTTTGTTGTTCAATACGTAAATTTGATTTTATTTTGATTTGAAGTTTTTTAGTGTAACCAGTGTAGTTTGTTTAGTAAAAGAACTCAAGTAACGTTCTTGATGTTTAATTTAAGTAAAAGGATGAGTGGATTCAGTGGCCAAAAACTAAAATGAATTAATTATTTCGGAAGCAGTCATGATGTCAGTGTATCAGTTTGTATGACTGTAAAATATTTCACTATTTATACCTTTACCACTCAACAGCGTCGGCGAAGGCATTAGGTTTTATGTTTTTATGTTTTTATGATTAAAAATGTTTTTCGGGTTATCCGTCCGCCAGGTTCGTTCGGACAGATTTTGTTACGGTGATATCTCATGAACGGCTTGAGCAATCTCGATGAAACTTGCGGTTACCGGGAATATTAATTACCCCCAACTGAAAACATGTTTAGATTCTGGAGGTCAAAGGTCAAGGTCATAACAGGCGGTGAAGGTGGCGAAAGCATCCATATCGACGGTGGGGGCGTCGAAGTGCGGAACTGCTGTGCTGAACATTGATACAGCACATCGTGGTGCCTTCGCACGATGTCACATTTATATTCACATTCACATTGGTTGCCGAAAGTTCTATGTTTGCCTCTGTGACTCACCAACAGAGACAACAATAGGCTGGTTTATTATTTGGCTGGAAACTAGGCTTCAGCCGAATATTGGATTCACTTACGGCGCGTTTCGGTGGTGTTTACGTGTTCGGCTATATCTTCGTCGAAAGTGAACCGATTTGGATGAAATCTGGAGCACTCTGAGTACATTGTCGGGGGCTGGCCCTGGCAGAATACGGGCGCGATCCGCGCAGTAGCGACAGCTGGAGAGCCAGGCGAAATTGTTTGTCAGGTAAGCAACGCACGATTTCACCGATATGTCGTCGGCCAAATTTCATGAAATTTGAACACAACACGTCGATCGATGTCGCGATGAAAACTTTCAAAACATAATTTTGAAAATTTTACCGTAAGGGTTCGTTTTACAAAAAATAACGCAAATATTTCTCACTCAAAAATTTTTTAACGTCTTGCGAATTCAGCCCGCCATAACTCCGCACTGGTCGATTGATCGCGAGAAACTCACTACCAAAATAACCCTCTATGGGATTTCTAGTTTCTGTTTCTACCATTGGAATCAATTCAGAGTCATTCCCCTCGAATATACACTCCATACAAGAAACCTCTTCATTTTTTGCGCCGTGCGACGCGGGTTGACAACACGGCAAATAACACTGACATCACTCAGTCGCAGGCAGCTAATCACCATCGACTATTGAGTCATGTGACACTAGGCATCATCAAGTGCAGGAAGTGAACAGCTTGTGCACAGATAGCCGAGCGCTTCGAGCCGAATACTGTTTTGTGGACATTCCACACAATACAGTTATATAGTTTTTGTGCTAAATTTTATTTACTGTTGTCTCTCACTCCAGTTTATATTGTGAGCTGCGTCAATATAAAACATTGCATATGAGAAGTGCGGTATTAGAAATAAAACCGAGTGAAGCCTGCATTAAAAATTTTAAATTAAAGTCACTTCCAATTAAATATTCAGCATTTTAATTTAAACCCGTTTTATTTACTTACTTGCTGTACAAATCCTGCTTCTGATAATTTTATTTTGGAGCAAATAGCTTCATTAAAAAAATTGAATGTTGTTTTGGCTTTTTCTGAGGATGAGATTTTACCGCTCAACTTCTCATAAATAAAAATAATAATTTCACCGTCCGTTTGGGCTGTGACTTTGCATTTTTTCAGTATTGTCGTAACCGGTATCGGTGCTTTGAAGTATTTTCTACTGTTGTTTTACGTACATGTATAACTTACGTGGTGTACTGGGCTGGACTGTGATATCAATCCTACAGTATTATTAATTTTACGAGTTGTTAAGTATGTAAAACGATTGTGGTATACAGTCGATTGTGATGTATTTATAAACTAGTCAAAGTGCTTACCGTTTATATTTGTTGTAATAATGTCATCATTTCATGTTTATTGTAATCATTCTTACGTCATCAGTCTTTTTTGTTAATTTCCCACGCCGAAAGCGTGGATAGAGTTTTCATCGCTGTTTCTCGGTTTTTCCACACGATATAACCGATGCAGTTTGTCAGTCACCAAACTTGACGAACAAATGTTTCACAATGAGTTGTGTAAACCCATTTATTTTGGGGTCAACGATCAAAGGTCAAGGTCCGTGTCGGTCTTCAAATCACGATATGCTTTTCTGTGTGATGGGGCCCCTCAAATATTTTGGCATATGGCTTCTTAAACTCATAATCCGGCCCTGTGGATGTATAAACGATTTACTGGACGATAACTTCCAGCTGATGTTTGTGTGTAAAGAGCGTACCAATTACAGAAATAAAGGACAGCCAGGACAGGACAGAAAGAACGTTTCTGCTTATTCCACCCACCCAAAGGTTTTTCAACGTTGCATCGCATGTGTCACGTAGACGCCACTTCACGCCATTTGTTGAAAATATTTTGAGGTTCCCTATGTCGCCTGATCAGTCTGGCCGAGTCTAGCATAAAGTGTCGTGCATCGGTCTGGCGTCCGACGGTCCGTCCGTTTGTCCGTCCGTCCGTCTGCCCCATTTCCTCCAACCTTAATAGGACGCGGAGCATACTCAGCGTGACTCACCAGGGGGCAGCACGCGAGGCGGCTAGCGTACATTTACGTCAAAGTATTAGCATGACATAATTGTTTGTGATCAACAATTCTGTGACTGATTGTAGATGACGTTAATGCTTCTTTCTCTGCTATTTTCTTCCATGACGTTAGTAACATGACACGTGTACATCCGTTGGGATAATTTACTTACTTGCTTATAATGTACCTGCAGTAATACACGTGTTTTAGTTGTGATTTCTGTCACACCTGCGTATCAACTCAGGTGCTGAGTGTTGACAGGTGAGGTTAATGAGTTTCACTGTTCGGACACAGCGTGAAAAGTAGTCCCGGCCATGGCAGGTTGACCCGACCTTAAATCGTCCGAGCTGACATGACTCAACCCAGTGTCTGACCGAGTGTAACGAACGGCCGCATTGTTTGGCGACGAGTCGGTCACATCCGGTGATTAATCATTGCTCGTTATTGTCGGCCTCGCGTCAGACAATGGACGGACTCGCACGTGACTAGCGAACTGGTTCGTCTGAAATCACGGTGAAAATCCTTGCACTGTCTACAGTCTATCTGCACAGACATAAAGCCAGAGCTCCATGATAGTCCTGCGGTGAAATGCTGATTTTAGGAGAATCTTGCACATTGCACTAGGCCTATAGCGTCCATCCACGGTTTTCTTTTACATTACTGATACTAGTATTCTTGGAGTCTATTTAATTTTAATGAATTTGGCTAATGCCCACCTGAGCAAATGAAGTCCGCCCTTATTAAAAAAGTTGCACGCGGGTGCACAACTGCAAATCTTCCCGTAGGCCTATTCGACGACATCAAAAAAGGTTCAACGGACATATCGTTAACACAGACTTTATCGTTTAAAAGCGCTATTCACAAAACCACGTTTAGGCCGCATCGCCTGCACCGATCGAGATGCCGTTTTGAGGCTGACTCAAGTGGTCCCACATCCCCCATCGGAAGGGGCCATTTTTGGGGGTTGTCCGACCCACTGAAAAGCATTGGGAATTCCTGCTGCGGCGTACGCAGAAAAATGGATCATTCAATCCTCAATAACGGCACGACATGCGATGCGGCCTTTTGTCACAATTCTTTGACCACATTCAATAATGGCGGCTACAGGACTGTACGACCAGGCTGCTGTGCTGTCTACTAAAACGCACGATACTGCAGAATGTCCTAACTCCGTCGTCCTTCAAACTCTCTCCGTCGTTTATCGGTCATCTCATGCATTTTCATTTACGTTTTGCTGCCATTAAAATATCTCTTGTTACACCAGTCACTGCGTCTCCAGACGGGTTACCTTATCAGTTGATCACATTACACCTGTACGCAGGCGGGAAACGGGCAGTTCACCCTGGACAATTCCCCTCTCGGACATTTTCCCCTACCCTGCTCGGTTAGGGTTAGAGTTAGTCGTGCGTTTTAGTACATAGGTGGCGGCGTGGCGTAGTGGTGGCGTCGTTGGTCTAGATCAACGAGGTTAACCTACGCTGAGCCCGGTTAGTACTGGGATGGGCGACCGTGTCCGGGTTCGACTCCCGGAGGCGGCACTTTATTTCAGTATACATGTAACCAACCACCCAGGTCGACGCAGCCTTCTACCCTCCGTGAGACGGTAAAATGAGTACCAGCCAAAGGACGGTGATGCTCTGCGGCTGGGGAGTAAAGGCAGGCATGGTGCAATTTGCAGGTAAAACTGTGTGATCCATGTCTGAACGCATTAGAGGTGGTTACGACGATGCGCTATACAAATGGACGTATACTTTACTTTATACTTTTAGCAGTGGGATTAGCAGGGTTAGGGTAGGGTCAGTATGGTTAGGGTTAGAGTTAGGTTTATGGTTTCATGGTTTGGGTTAGGGGGAATGTTCGGGAGGGGGAATGTCAGACACTCACGGAGGCCTACCTGCATGCGTGCTGACAGATGCATTCTGACAGCTGCGTGTTATCAACTGTATATGCACATGAATGCTTCAATACTTGTGTCTGCCGCTGGCTGCGACGGCACGGCCATTAATTTACAGTTCAACCAGGCGTTAAACATACACAGACAGACAGACAAACGGACAGACACGGCGCAGCACGGCAATGCTGTCGCGCTTACAGGCTGTCACGCAATCTCTCTCTCTCCGCTCCTCAGGCCAGCGGTGAAAAATTTTCGCTCGCACATATTACTGGCCCGCCTACACATAGTGCAGGGGGCCAGACTGGTAACGGTTGCTGCCGTCTGGCGTCGTCGTCTGTAACGCTCGCATATCCAACGTAACTCACCAGGGGGCAGCACGCGGCGGGCCAGTCGTGTTACGTCCCGTTAAGGCGACACCTTGTTGAAGCTAGAAATGGGATGAGCTCACTTGTTATCCGCGTGGTATCCTCCGATTCGGCACTTTGCGCCAGCAAGCTTAAACCGAACCAGGCTAGACAGGGCGTCAACCCATTATAGAGACATGGGAACGCGTCCCTTCAAACTTATGGCACGGGAACGTCAATAATGACTTTGTTCCTCCAAAATGAAATTAGTTGGAAATACTGGGAGCCTATGCCCATTTTTCCAGCCACCATATGTTTTGAATTTAGAACATTTCAAGTGCGATAAACGTCGTTCTTTCGAGCCAAAATGAGAAAATCGTCGGTGGCTGGGGCTGTGCTCGGACGGACGAACTCCGCCGGGGAACTCCCAAGATCCATATAGTTGGCTCATTTCTCTTCCGATGCTGGACAACAATCGGCGCCATTGAATAGCATACGACAGACGGCGACCAGATGGCTGACTCAGTTAACATCTAGCGCAATTAACTGACTGTAAGTAGTCTATACAATGGACCTGGTTAACGGGCTGTTACGCAGGGGTGACATCCAAAACGGCCACAAAGCAGCCACAAACAAGAACGGCCACAGACTAAAACGGACACTAACTTAAAGCGATACCAAAACGGCCACATTCACCTAGGCAATGAAAAGTCATTTGGTCATCAAATTTTTATAATTACGGCTGAAATGTCGACCAACCGGAACTAATTACGCGACTGCTAAAAAGTTCTATACCGCTTAGTTCTCTCCATGCATGGGCTATACGACTTCACCGTTCAACTGCACTGCGTAAACATTACTTAAACCTGCAGTGAGCGCTTCATTGTGATCAAAGGTGAACTTGTGTGTGGCATTTCGTTTGAAACCTACTTCTGACATGGTTTCAGTGCCTGACATAATAATTCCAGCTTTGTCAAGGGAACATTATTTGTTAACATGTTCGCCGATCTAATGACCATATCATGTGGCCGTTTTGGTTGTGGCCGTATTGGTTTGTGGCCGTTTTGGACGTAATTCTTAAGCAGAACTGGTCGTTTCTTCTCCATACGACACAGAAGGGGTAGGCCTAATGGTGGCAACTGCTGTCCACATGAAAATGACCAAAATTTGATTATTTGTCCAGGAAGTAACACGATAAATACTTGCGTGTTGTTGGTTGGTTACTTGATTGGAATGTAACGGCACTTTTAACACAATTGAGGTCATATATCGAGCGTTTAAAGTAATCGTCTATTGCGAAAAATAATACTTTACTGAATGCAAGCTTTGTCATTCGTGTTATACGCACCAATGTGCAACAAAACAAGACTAACTTGCAACAACAATTTCCATAAATAACTGTCACAAAAGTCAAAGACGTTGTACGCGGACGCGTTATTTTAACCTCAAAATACAACAAAAATCGTTTTTCTTTGGCCGGACTTATCCACAACTATGGAGAGCTTACATCGCTCCCTCAAATCCCCCATTATTGGGAGTCTGACAACAACTATTGAACCAGCGCCTCACAAGTCTATGAAAATAACTGAATTAAGTCGGTTATGCTGCTGAAATCAGTTGAATACAGTCATCTTGTCGTCTCTTCTCTGATGTGGGCTGAATACAGTGATGTCTTATCCTCATCATCTTACTGTTTTCTGTTGTTCTCATCGATCGCTCTACTGTCGACGATACATCAACTACAGGCTATAATACAGTTGACTCGCTGCTCAGCGGTTGTACCAGCTGCCTATCTGGGAGGGCATGCACGACGAAAAACTGGGGGTTGAAGAGCGTATGGAGGCAGCTGAGTCCTCTTCTCAGGGGCAATACCAGCCTGCAAACTAGAATCCTTTTTAGTCACCTACGGTTTTTTAAATTACGTGCAAAAATGTGCAATCTCTGAGACACATGCAGCAGTTTCAGATAAAACGCGAGGCATCCTTTCGGCGGTGACGAACAACATCTGGTGCCGTTGTGGCGTCGTTAAAGAAGCATCCAGACTTCGGAACTTACTTAGGACTTACTTACTTAGGAACAGGCAGGTGCCCGCCGCGCCTCACTGGATCTGCGCCTGCTGCCTTTGATGTCTTTGGCATCCATCCACAAGCAAGATGCAGTCGGAGACGGCAGACTTCGACTCCGGTGCCGCCATCTGGCGAACTCGACGAAACATTGATTCTGTCCTATTATATGCACCATATAAAATAAAAACATGACGTCATCCACAAAAACGGAAATACAAAACTATCGCATTGCTGTCAGAGGAGGACTGATCGAGCCACGACCGTAGATAACATATATAGAAAATTTGGTGAAATTTGGACTTGGTTTTTGAGATACACAAGCGGACAGACAAACAAACAAACAGACAGATAGTCATGCATACAAACACGCTGATCACAATATTTCGCATCCCCACCGGGGGGGGGGCGAAGTCATCATTGGGACTGCGATGGTCAAAAAGCCGAAGAGTCGACAGCAGCCAGAAGGCACATATCACCGTCTGGTCTACAGTCGCATCATCATAAGATGGCCGTGAGTGACAAGGTTCCTGCAGTCCTGCGTCCAACCGTATTACACCGCTGCTGATGGACGTCCAGTGCTGAGTAGAGCGACGAACCCTTGCCTCCTGCAACCCCGGCAGCTGCCGCCGGCGTCTCCGGGCGACTGTCGTGTCTGCCGGCCGGGAGTGCCGGTCGAACCGGTCTCGTGCCGCCGCGACGCCTGTCGCCCGGCCCGGACGACAGCCGCGAACAGAGTCGGGACATACAGCCGGCCCACGACTGGCACGTCTTGGGCGAGAACGTCCACAGACCGCTGGAGATGCCGACTGTCAACGAGGCGGCCACCTTCAACGCGTACATCTCCATCGACGCCACGGAAAACTCGCGACGACACGCCTGCAACACGTGACGTAATTTCCTCATTCCTATCTATGCCAGCTGTTCTGGCCACCATGATGTAGTAAGTAAGTAAGTAAGTAAACAGTGTGTAGCAGTTAGCATCAACTTAGCTTTTTAATGGGCTGGATAACCCCAAAATTACCCCTTCCCATATGAAATCTCGACCCTATGCTTCCTTTGGCCCACCGGAGTCTGCCCTCCAATCGGCATCTCGATTGTTTCAGCCATTTTTGCATGGCCCATAAACGTGACCAACAGACAGACAGACCACGCTACTCCGTACGTAGCAAGAGGCGCGCATCTAAGTGCATACGATGCGGCTTAATTATTTAACCCACTTTAGCTCAGCGTTCCCAAAATAGCTACACTGATTCATGGAATCGACGCCAGGCTGGCTAAGCGTCGACCATTTTTAATTTTGACTTTCGGGCACTTTGGCGCTCACGGTTTAGCGCCAGAGTGCCCGAAAGTCCAAAACTAAAATGGTAAAAAATGGTCGGTTAGCCAGCCTGGCATCGAATCCCTTGGTCACTGTCCCCATTTTGGAACTCTGGACAAAAATGGGTGAACAGACAACGTTATGAGATGACACCGCTGATCACCTTCTGATAGTCGAACTGATAGTGCGGCAAAGGTCGGCAAGGGTCCCTGGCGATCTGCAGCCAGAGGTCGACGTGCAGCAGTTGATAGAAGAGAGAAGCCAGTAGCGCACTTTTCGACAGTACGTATAGCACCGAGAACAGGCCGATCTTCGCCATCAACTTTTCCAGTTTGTGTACATCGCTGTTGCCGCCGCCTGCAGTTATCAGCGATGCTGACTGCTGATGCTGCTGAAGATGCGGCTGATGATGATGTTTGAGGTCGCGCCTGACGGAACGTAACGACAGAAATCCCACGATTATGAACGCGGCCCCGATGAGCAGATACAGCGCCGTCGGCGCCACGACGAACGCCGCCAGCGCCGTCGAGTCCTGGTTCCCGACGTAGCACAATCCGGTCAACTCGTCGCCGTCGACTCGCCGCAGCGCCAGCGCTATGATCGTCTGCACGGCCGGCAGGGTCCACGCCACCAGGTGGAAGTAGCCGGCGTATGCCTGGATCGCCTCGCGACCCCATCGCCTTGCCGACGAGAGGTACCAGGCGACGGCCAGCCCGACCCACCAAGCGGCGCTCGCCATGCCGAAGAAGTAGAGTATGAGCGAGACGCTCATGCACCAGATGCTTTCCAGACCTTCGCGGATGATGAAGAGCGGGTGACCGGCGTCCGAGGACGCGTCGCACGAGACCGTCTCTGGGCCGACGACGGCCCGGAGCAGGTAGGCGACCGACTGACACGCACAGCAGGCCGACAAGAAGACAACCGGGCGCTGAGGGTAGTCGAACCGGGTCGTGTCCACGGCGAACGTGACGACCGCGAACAGACTGGAGACGAGGCAGAACGACGCCCAGACGGTCATCCACGTCGACATGAAGTCCTTGTCAGACTGTCGAAACAGAACGTCGACGCCACATCTGACGGCACAGACGGACGACGTGTCGTTGCGACTGGTCGTGGCGACGAATCGGTGACCCGGACACGGGCCGGCACTCCTCGCGGCCCCCGGGGACGTGAAGATAGGCGGCGGTCGAGTCGCACGCTGGCCGACCCCGCCGCGAAACGCGTCCAGCAGCTTCGCCCAGCCGGGGTTGTACGGCATCTGGGTCCCGGAGACGCCCGGGTGCTCCATCTCGACGTGCCGGTCGTCGCCGTCGGGCGGCGGGTCGATGCACAGGTTGCCGCGGTCGCTGCGCTCCGGCAACTGCGAGCAGTCGAGCACGGCCGGCCAGCGGAAGTTGAACCGCAGCAGGACCGGCTCACACCGGCGCCGAACCTCGACGCACATGGACCGGCAGGCCGGGATGACCATCGCCTCGTCCACCTGGACCGTACACATCGGCGCGTACAGCGAGCAGAGGAAGAACTTGAGCAGCGGAGAACAGCCGAACTGAACCAGAGGAACGAACTCGTGAACCTAACAGCAACCGAGCAGTCACATGCTCTCACATCCTAGACATCGTGATGTACTAGAACTGGTAGAGAGCTGACGTTCACTGATAGATTGATCAGTTTTGGTGGTACTTTTTATCCACACATGCCGATAGGCAAGGTGTGGATATATCGTTTGTGTGTTTTTGTTCGTTTGTTTGTTTCTACGGTTACGGATTTCTCCGTCGAGGATAAAGCTAACGC
>Ga0209780_1003826_pt1 | contig 11384 bp, 7 predicted proteins | sample WorMetexBAHAMAS2_FD_187384 | JGI IMG/M metagenome (GOLD analysis project Ga0209780, IMG submission 187384) | Marine gutless worms symbiont microbial communities from Max Planck institute for Marine Microbiology, Germany - Inanidrilus exumae... | ecosystem: Host-associated > Annelida > Digestive...
CCAATAATAGTGGGGGTGTTTAAAAATATTTTGCTGCTTTTTTGAAAAGAAAGCTGCCAAAAAATAAGTATTGCTGCAAAAAATGTAATGCTAGATCTAGACACATTACTGTAAAACACTGTATTTTCGCTGCATCTTACTTTTGATATTTTGTATGTAGAAAATATGGTGCATTTTAATTTGGCGTACTTTCCAGGTGTTGATATTCTATGCAGATAGTTATGGTAATGGGCAAATTCCAGAAATTTGTATTTAATTTTGTGATTCTAGTCAAATCATATAATCGCAAAAATTTTATGTAGACGAAATATACGTGTTTTACAGTGTTGTCCATTATCATGTGAGCCGATGAGTGATTGTAATTTGTTTGTGATAGCTTGCACATCTAAGTTTGTGCCTGATGCTAGAGATGTCCCAAAATTAGGAACGTTATCCTGATGCCTTCTAATTTGCATTATCAAGTCATGTTCATTGCTCTTCTAACGAAAACACTACTAGCTGCGGAAACGTTCGAGTGACATCATTTATTGTCTTGTGGAACAGACATCCACCAATTTGGTGGATGTCTGTTCCACAAGACAATTGTACCACTCGGAATTATTTGGTGGCACCAAATAATTCTGAGTGGTACAATTTTCACTAAAGGAAACTGGGTAGTTGTTTTCACCAGGGATGCCAGTTCATTATTATTAAAATAGAGCCAAACTAGAAAACATAGGCAGTCGTATCGATCGACATGCAGACCAACGCCGGCAATGGCCGCAGGTAACACAGCATATTTGGTTACGCAATACAGGACATGGTCACTAGCAACCGTGCGACCGTGACGATTTTCGTAACTGTGACCTTTTGACCTCTAGGTCAATGAATGCTGAGCGACTGTTAGAGTATACGTGTACCAAGTTGATAGCTTGAACCATTTTCCTGTTAGAGTGCGGACAAACAGACAGATGCAACAGAACGCCCTACCCATGCCGGCAGCTATGCCGTCGAGGGTAACGATGTGTTCTGGACAATAAGGCGTTGGAGTATGTCAAAAAGTATTAAAATAGTTAAGGTACTTATAAGATGCGGCCTCAACTTTTAGTCCACTTTGTATGTTGGAACCAAACATTACATCAAAACATAGTACATACTGCACACTTGAATTGTCCGTTTAAGGGTACTGCAAAACACTATTTTCGCATGCATCAAATTTTGCTACTCGAGTAGAATTGCGAAATTAAATGCACAAACCTCATAACTAAGAAAATTGTGAAATTAAGATGCAGCGAAAATTAGCGTTTTACAGTAATTAGAAAAACCTTGTGTTATACTTGGAGTTCAGCAAATTCCAAATATGAGTGGATGATTGAACTTACCTGTTAACAAGACATTCACTCAGCTCTTATAAAATTCATTCAAATGTTACAATTTTTCAGCATTTATTGCACGCTTTTCTTACAACTCATTTGTTGTGCACAAAGGAAATACTTCAAATTTTGCAGCCCTTCTGTTCAGTTTTAGGGCTCAGTCATAGTACCAGCGGCAATTAAATGATACATAATACAGGTAACGGTATGACTTTGCTCCAAGAGGAGCAAAAAGTACTTCAGTGAGTGTATCTGTGTCTGTCCACTTACAGTATCTCAAAAACAGTTGTCAAATTTTGTGTTTTATTCTTGTTGTTTTAGTTGTGTTGGGTTTATTTTCTTCAGTACCTTGCCAAAAGACTGGCTGAGAAGAACATATTCGAAATAACCTATTCTGTTTCGAGTGGGACATAAAACCATAATTCATTCAACTTTAGGCCAGATGACAGTGGCACAGTGCAATATGTTATGTACTTTTGGTTTTGTGAATGATATTTTCACATAATGGGGCAAAATCAAAGCGATGTTATGTTTGGTCGAATTTGCCAGTTGGCATGGACTTATCATGCACCTTCACCTGGGGTGAAATATGCTATCCCAAAAAGCCTTGTTGTACATAAAATGTTGAAAATAAACTGAGTGAAAAAGCCACTTTGACCTGAAGGGTTAACAAGAAGCAGACTTTTAATGCAATCTTAAACACAGATTATTAAAGATTTAACCCTAGTCAAGTTAAAATTATGACAAAATTAGTCATTCTCAACCACTTTGTCGTATCAACCAATTATGCAGTTCAAATCAGATTTTATAGCGTTTCAACAGTTTTCCAACAACAACAGTGTAATCAGATAAACAGGCTACAAATATGACAGTCAGTGACATTCAAATTCAGATCTCTTATCTTTGTCCACAGCTACATTATTACATTTTACCATTATTCTGCCTTAGTATACACCTTTTTGTCAACGTAGTAACAAATCAAATATACAGCATTCATGTGCAGATTCCTCATAACATGGTTTAAAAGACTATGGTGATTATATCATTTCTGTAAATGCTGTTTTTTTCCACATCAACGTAAGTCACAAGCAGAAGAATAGGTTACATTAGAAGCAAATCTGCAGTAAAGTCACAGCATCGACAATGTCACGTGCATTCACTCGGGATAGAAACAGACGACGAAGTGAGTTGCTGACAACTGGTTGTAACGGTGACTTCAAGTCGTGACTGGTGCATTGATAGCAATGAACTTCTGCGGCTATGAGTGTCAGCCACCAACTGATGGTGACATCATCTGGCAGAGTCATGTTGGAGTTTGGTCTGATGATCCAGTGTTGTGGCGCCCACAGTAGCAAGTGCAGCACAGTGGCCACAGTGTCGAGCCTCTGTATAACATCACAGCACATGCACACACAATTAACACAGATATACAACTCTTTCAACCTTCGGCATCAATTTCTGTTTACTCAAGTTTTTGAGGTGATCTGTCTTGGCCCGAGGCGATTCTTTGGCCTGTTGGGGGTAAGCAAGGGACAGTGTAACGGTTTTGCCCCACATGGCACTAATATCCCCGTTAATTTTGGGAAATTGCATGATACTGAGTCCATGACATTGAACAAACAAAACTGCTGTCCACCATAAAAGCAGTATATGCTGTGGTTTTATTTGATTAACAATTACTGACAGCCATAGTGGCCGACTCATTTAGCAGTTTTAGTCACCGCATGCAAAATATTGTGACAACGTTCCCTACATGCCTCCCAAGTTATTGCGGAGACATGTCCCACAGTTCAAACGGTTTCAGTGGCCACAATCCAAGTAACCTTGGGTTTGCTAGCTGCCTATAAATACTGGTATTTCGAGGTGGATGGCTGTCCTGTCACTCAAGCATGAGCGTCAAAGCACTGAAGCCAACAGCCACAAGCTCGTCATTATGGAAGTTGAACTTTGGACCATAGTTAATTTCCACTTTAAGTGTATTATAAAGTAATTTAATGGCACATGCAATATTACATGGAAAACACACAGAAAAGTTTGCAAATAATGCCAGTTAAACACGAACCTTGACATTTTAAATCAAGAGTGACCTAAAGTCCTAGAGTGACCCACGTCCTGCGCATAACTATTTTCAGAGTTTACAAATTCATCAAAGCCACCAATACAAATATCAATGACAGCATATGAAACAACAGGAATTCCCATGTACTGTTGTCTACTCTTTGCAATTAACAACATATTACACTTAGTGTCCAGTTCCTATCTGATGAAAAATGGTCTTTTATTATGTTTAGATAAGTCACACATGACCAGGGGCTGCAGATTTGTGTCCAACACTGATGGATAAGCAGATCAGTCTTGGCATCAGCAGCCCCAAGCACAGCTGAAGGCCTCATATGGGTGGCTGCAGGACAGCTATTACCCCTATACCATGGCAGTTTTGGATAATACCTTGTAAAATTTTTGAAACTGTGGAAATTATACATGCCACATAATGTATCTTTGTTCACACCTGCATGATACTGGGTTTACGAAACGGGGGAGAAGGCAAAGTATCCCCATTTATACTGTCTTCCACAGTATTGTTGTATGTGCAAATCCATCCCCAGCTCACAATGCCTATATGCCCAGCAGCGAGTTTTGACAGCAGAAATGTACAATTAATCACCACATGTTGGTCACTCTGTAGTAAATACTTCATGAGCTTGCCAACTACAGCCAGCTGTGACACTGCAACACAAAACATTGCAATCATTAATAGTCATACCACGTATATTTATGAACATCACACGTTGTAGATTCACACAGCACAAAATATGAACTGATAACTGACATATTCATTGGCTGCCAAAGCCTTTATCTTTGCAACATTGTATAACCACTAAATAAGTGCAAAGTTTATTTTACTTCTGAATTAGAACAAAAACCACATTCATTCAATGTCTCCCATTCAACTATCAGAAACAAGTCACAGACAATGAAGCCATGTAAGACTGTATCTCTAAGCAACCTCAGGTGTGCAGTTCTGGCATAGCGGTAAGGCATCAGTTTCAATCAATATAGTTGTTCTATGATGGGCCCAGTTTGTAGTGGGCCGCAAAAACTACTGCCAAAGACAGGACATGCTACCAGATGGATGTCCTTCCAGTTGCATCATCCAAGGACTACAGAATAATAAAGGAGTCGCATATTATGATTAATAAATTAGCCCCATATGGGACTGACGGTCGACTCTTCAGAACTGACGTTTATGCCAACTTCAAAGTCAAGTGACACAAAAACTAGGCCAAATATCAAATAGATATTGTGCCCTAGTTTAAGAATCCGTGGTCAGTTGCCAGCTCCAATTGTAAATGGCAGAGGAAATAGCTGTTGAAAATGGCTGGATTTCCAACTGTGAAGGGCTCGTGACCTTGACCTTGGATCGGGTCATACTGCATACCGTCATGCATCAGTCATCAACCTCTACCTACATGCCAAATTTCACTGAAATCGAAGAAACTTTTTGTGGACGGAAGGACATAAGTAAGCACGTACATACAGATGGACGGACATTTGAGACCAGCTTTATTAGATCGACTATGTCAAAGAGTCGACCTAAAAATTCATGCACTACTAATATGGCAGAGTCTGAGGCAGTGTAGATAACATCATTGCATCTTCTCCCAAATACGAATGTGACAATTACCGTCAGCAAAGGCATGTGGGCAGTAAAGATCTGCTTGATCAAAAACCTTCAGTCGTCAACTAACCCAAACTGACCTGCACAGTGGCTAGTAAGCGGATGTTGACGTTGTTCATGCATTACCAACTTGGCATTGGAAAACCAACAGAGAGATCTACATTCATTTTCTCCACAGTCAGAGTGCTGATAAAGAAAACGTTTGGTACATTGATTGCTTCATCTAGATGGCATCATCAAGAGCATCATGATACACAAAAATTTACATCAATCATGCCTCCAGATCAAAGGGATAACTGGCTGATGAACTGGTGTCACTGTGTGTGCATTACTGACCTGGAAAGTTAGTCGCATCAGATTCCTGATACATTGCATTCAGTGGCTGACTGGCAGTAACCGAACTCAACTGCTGGCTGCAAGTGTTGAAGATTTCACATGCCAGAACTGACAGCGAAAACAGGCTAGACTTTGTATGGTCCGTAGACGAAAAGCTCTGCACAGCAGAAATACGCAGTGACATATTACTGTTGTTTTGAGTTTTAACATATCACAGAATTAATATTTAACAGACTTACTGTTTTGGCATCTTACTGGGCTTTTACTCGCTGGATTACTAACCCAGTCTGCCCAGTACTGAAAAGACATCTGAACACTTGCTCCTGTTATGCTCACAGTGGAAAGCAGAACAGTAATTCAGTGATAATTCGATCACAAAGTTATCAGTAGTACACACAGTCTAGACTACTGCATAACATATACATTGTATCTGACTACTTGTTTATTTACCTCATCAGTATCAACTTCATCTCGCAAAACTGGCCCAAAGTCAGCGACCACCAAGTGAGGTTCGTTGTTCACTAACTCAACGAAAATTCCACCACTGCTCAGACTGATACATCAACAAGTTACAACAACTTACAACAACAGCATTCAAAGTTCTTCCATATTAATAATCCACAAATACACTACAAGCGACAATCCAGCATAATTAGCAGGCTTTCGTACAGAATCATGATAATTATTCACAAAAGCTGTCATCCATAACAAAGCACATATACATGCTGTTATCCAAGTGAACCTGGATTAGCCAGATGTCCTCGATTTTTCTTCTCCGCTTATTTTACATTTGTGCATAGTTTTGGGACAGACCAAACTTTACATGGCCTACTTGACAATGACATCATCCGACCTCGTTCCTTGGACATCCTCTCTTCAAATATCCATCACTGTACAACGTCTGATCAAATGGGTATCATGTTCATGTTCTACACGTCCAAATCATCTCAATCCGCCTTTCTTGATTATCAAACTAACTGATTCCAATCCTAACAAGGTAATTATAGACAGCAAACGTAACCCCGGTGCTGCCACCTGGCAAACTCAACGAAACAACGTCACCTTAATTCTGCCTCACGGGCTCCCGCCCCATTATATGAAAAACATGACGTCATCCACAAAACCAGAAGTACATTATGTACTGCACTGCTGCCAGGGAAGAACCAAGCCATGGTCACAGTTAACATCTACGGTTTTGAGACAGACAGACATGCATATCACAATACTTCACACCCCTGCTGGAGACAAAGTGAAAGTTCACTAAGCTCTGCACATAACATCCCGTCTTTCAATACGAAATATTTATAATTTTTATGTTTCTATACAAACCTGTCATACTCAATTCACTTTCATTTAACTGTCTTAAGTTGCACTCATCAGCCACATCTTGCTGACATGTATCTTCATAACAAATGTCAATACAGGCAACACTGTATACCTGCAGGAAATATTGTACTTGGTGAGATGAACGACTGCTTCCACAAGCTGCAGCAGCAGCAGATAACACCATCTGATGTCAATAGAGTGAGATGATAGGAACTCCGCCAGAGTCATCTTCATTCTGTAAAATACACACATACACATCACGGCTGTGGCCCTTATGGACCGAGATTTGGACCAGATATTCCATGCTCACTGGTTTCTACAACTATTTCTTTTTTTGATGATTTTTATGTCTTTGCCATCCGACAGCATCGGTGAAGGCATTATGTTTTGGTCTGTCCATCTGTCCTTCCATTCATTCGTCCAGACAGATCGTCACCACAATATCCAATGAACGGTTGGTTGCACGGCACAGTGGTAGAACGTTGGTCTGAGACCGGCGAACTTTCCCTGTCCTGCGCTCGATCTGCAGCATCTGAGTTTTCCTAAATTTTCTGGGGTCATACCCCCATAGCGGGAGGGGGCGACCCACTCCCACACCCACTCCCATCCCGGCCTATGGCCGAGCACGGGGCACAAGCACCCATGCCGAGACCCAAACATTGGTCCCCCTCAACTTTTCAGCCGTGGTTGCGCCCCTGTGAACATCCATACATTGCAACACCAACAGGATATCCTGCTCCCAATGCCAGAAATAAATATACCTCCCATCAACATGTGCGTTCCAGAAAGTTCTCGTTTCAAACTACAACAACTAAACATGAGAAAACTGACTCACTGTTTCATGACGGTGCAGACGGCGAAGTCCTGATGTACATCAAATGTCATCGACAGACCATGTAACACATCACAAAGTCGACCAAGTGCTAGGATACTAGCGACGTTTGTCACACACCCAGCGTACGTCTCCACCACGTTGAAATGTGATGGTAGCACAACACAGTGTCGACTGCACAATTGCATAACAACACAGCATCAGAAACTCTTGTACGGAATCTACACTACACACAATGTTTGCCAATACTTTCACTCTGATCATCCTTTTGGCAGCACTGCTTAGCCAACTAAGGCCAATGTCACACCTATCATTCTATTACACAATTTTACTGAGTGACAAAATCAAAGGGTGACATGGCATGTTGCGCAACTCCTTTTCTGAATACAGCAGTGCTCCATTCTGTGCAACTCTGTTGTTTATGTGACAAAGTTGCTGTGTGCAACATGCACAGTTCCATACTGCAACTTTGTCGCGCAAAAAAGTTGCAGGAGAATGTTTCACGACATAATTGCAGGTGTGACATCGGTCTAAGAGACAGTGGTGACCCTGCACTCAGCTGTCAGTGAGCAGCTAAAGAAAGGCTGAGGTCCCACGGTATATGTCAGAAAGTGCATGCCATACATCAATCACCCTTCAGAATCATGGAGCAACTCGCTGACCCAGCTTCACGTGGAAAGTAGCAGTTAACCTGGTGCACAGTGGATCTTTCTGTCTGTCACTCTTTCTGTGTGTGACCAGCACGGGTAGGACGCTGAGTTTTTCTAAGCACAGTTATGAGTCCGCTAGTCTACTGCTGGAACATTGTACAAGAATGAACACATACAGGTACCGATGTAAGTCCGGTGGTTCAGTTGGATGACTCCACCAGACGAGGTTGACATGCATCAGTTGCTGGGTGACTGCTGACAGAATACTGTCTGTGTTGGCCGATCCACCGTCTGATGATATCACACGTACTCTCACCATCAATTTCACAGTGTCACGTTCTACAAAACATCAGTGTACAATGTACATGGAGCTGAGTCACATGGATGCCCATCAGCAGTCCAGTGGAGGATGAAAAAGGATGAGGCTAGGCCAATTCTCAAGATGGTATGGTATTGTAGGGTTTAACGTCCCGCTCGACACATTATAGGTCATTTCGGAGACTATTTTACAGGTCAGATAATCCAACCAAAAGTGTAATAGCACTGAAGGATGATAGTCTTCCAGGTCAAGGGCCAATCCAACAAGCTCAGCAGACTAAAAGGTAAAGAAAAGATGTAATAAAAATTTTTTCTACATATAGCACCAAGTACACCGAAGACACAGAGGTGCTCGGAAAGACAGCTAAGCCAAGCAAGATCATAGCCGAATCCAGTCGACCGTGTACAAACTGCTCATCATATAGGTGTGCATATGGTGTGCACAATTATGATGCACAACAGCACAGAAGTGGTCAAATAATCTCCCCTCTTACCCTCCATACAATCACCATAGCTCAGATGTTGTCTGATGGGGAGGGTCCACTTCTCAAGAACAGGTGGAGGCAGAGTACCTGACGGTAACCAGTTAACCCATGTACAGCTGGACCAATGGCAAAGTGAAATGACAGCAGTAGCTTTGAAGTTGGTGACTGGGTGTCCAGTGTGATGATGCAATGGTTACAACAATGGCTTCAAAATCAAATGGTTGCAGTTGACTCCTACGCATTCCATTTTAATGCAGCCATTCAGCACTTGATTTTGCACCTGAGATTCACCTGTGTTTTATGATACCATACGAACAGGTTTATCTCACATATTCATTCTGCATACTCTAATAATCAATCAGTAAAACCTGAAATGAGCTGTCAATGGAATGCTAATGATACACTGACTTGTTTTCAGATCACATCCAAACTAGTCAAACTGCTCTACAGTAGTGTAAAACCAGTTTCTTACTGTTGACTTGGAACTACAGTGTAAACAAAATCACCTTGAGAGTCGATCACTGCTTCGTTATCCACAGTACTTGTGTTGCCACTGAGTTTGTCCTTTGACAATTGGGTCAGTTGAGTCTGACGCTGACCAGCAACTGGAAATCACAATGACATGATCCAATTTTCAGTTACTAATGCCAGGTCAACAATAACTGGATCAGTATGAAATGACACAGCTGAATAAAGATCATAATGTGTAATAAAGAAGGGTCAGTTCAATGTTGCAGTATGTAGTTGTGATGACTGTGATAACGTTGGGACACTGGCACCTAAAAGCAAAAGTAAAGAGACCGATGGCCTCAGAAGTTTGGTGGTGGCTGAGGACAGGTCACTTGTTGGAGTTGGTGCTCTGACTCTGTTGATCACATGACAATAAATCAATGGATGAATCAGTGCTGCAAAGTGCTCTCAACACAACCTGTGAGAGTTTCTTGTCTATAAGCAAAGTTGATCATCGTTGGAAACAAATCCACGTCAGTAAGATCACACCAACTACCAGCATTATCATCACACGATATCACCACAAAACCTGGTCAGCATACCAACACATAACCCATTCACTACCAGGTTAAGCAAACAAATCAAATGAAAATTTACATAACACAATCACACAGAACATGTCTTACATGGTATCAGCGAAATGCTAACACCGGGTGAACAGATGCACTTTCAGATGCCATTGAAACTGACTGGTCTGCCCAGTAGCTGAATTACGAAAACAGTCAAGCAATGAGTTTTATACTGTTGGAGCAGCAACGGTGAAGGCAGAAGTATTGAAAATGCTGTGACAGATTGTTCTCCAGGTAATCTACATGCTGGTGACCTCGGAGACAGGATACATATGCCCCCACATTTCGAAGCCATTTCTATATAGGGTTACCTGGGTTAGCTAACAGTGTCAAAGGGCTGGAATAAGAAAGCCTCGATAACCGACAATGCGGTATTTTTTCACGCAAGGCCAAATTCCCATACTAATGACCAGCGAATACTGTCAGTGCACTGCAGAGACATGATGTCAAATAAAACACATTACATATTGTTACACAAGTTACGTGTTCAGCATGTGTTGTCAGGCTCCTCTGTGAAATCCAGCAAAATACAACCTCACATTCTATAACAAAAATAACACGGACAAACTAATCGATAATATTCTAGGCCTACACTGTGAAATGCTTTCACGCAGTTCAGTTAAAAACACTGTTAGAATAAATTTGTGAATATAGAAGAATTTGCAAAAATTAGTTCAACAAAATAACAACATCAGCTTTAGAGGCCCAGGAACTTAGGCATCTTGGCTCAATAAGTCTCTTGAACACATTTCAGTGTTTAATAGGTGATGAATCTCCAGTCTCCACATGAAATTCCCTATCGGGGACCACTGTGCCAAACAAATTCTACACTTGAATGTCACTTGATAACTGATTACAAAATACTAGCATAGGAAACAGCCTCCAACACTTTATGCACATTTCCCTGACACTAACATAACTGCCGACTGACTGTAACCCACCTGCATTTATTCCCAGATGACAAGTCATGTGACGAAAAGCTATGCACAGCACGGTAAGTGCTCCATGAGATCATGGACATCACTGAGCATCATGGCTCTGACATTATTCAGTACATGAATATGAATTCATTATATTAAAAACGAAAATATGGCACAGAAAACGTAGGTACCTTCATCATCATCGTCATCAGTGATATCATAAAATGCTTCCTTTTCGGCAACTTCAGCTGCATAAAATTCAACCATTTACAGTATACTTCACAATAATGACACCTAGTGATTGTACTATTACTATGAGTTAACATTTTCCATGTGCAACGTATCAGGTTAACATGACAGTCTGTCACAATGGTGAAACACATAACTGATGATGGACTGAGCCGTCG
>Ga0209780_1003827_pt1 | contig 11381 bp, 4 predicted proteins | sample WorMetexBAHAMAS2_FD_187384 | JGI IMG/M metagenome (GOLD analysis project Ga0209780, IMG submission 187384) | Marine gutless worms symbiont microbial communities from Max Planck institute for Marine Microbiology, Germany - Inanidrilus exumae... | ecosystem: Host-associated > Annelida > Digestive...
ACTGCTGCAGTTCCGCTGCGACATGAAGACGGCACTGTTCCAGTCGTCATACTCTTCGCCCTAGTGTTTCAGCTGTGTGACAGACTGTAACTTTAATATTGTAAGGTGCCCCTGTAACGGACTCTGTCTCGTGAAGCGTCACCTTAATCTTTACATTGACATTACATTACATTACATTACATAACAACAAAGTAAATTCCTGAAATCCTGGTTTTGCCTACGCTTGTAGAAATAATGTGGCAAATGGAGTGCGTTCAGAGTTACTTATTATTATATTACGAGTTCACCAGTTTAGTTAGATAGCTGCGAAGCATGCTAGCTTCACATCTCATTATAGAATTTCACTCAGTTCTGGGTTATCAGAGGCAGTGGACAGCACACAGGGTGGATGTAAATGTAGACCATGGACCCGCAGCACATGTGGAGTTCCGGGCTGCAAAGTGCAGAATCTGCACTCTGCCTGCACTCTGCAGGTGGCCCAGCGACGGGAATGGAGAGTTGTCTTCATGGTTTGCAGGTGACTTTTGCCCCCCGTCACCGCCCTGACAACATGATTCCTTCCATAAGTGTTGCATCCCGTGTTTTCTGGACCCCTGCGCATCTGGCAGTGACGTGGCCATGGAACGGTACTGTACGTGGAATTGTTTTAACTGAACACTGCTGGTCTCACATATTGGATGCAGCAGTAGTCAGAATGATATTGATGATGGCCTCCCCCTCCCCTCCAACAGACAACATCTGAGCTGTGGTGATTGTCTGGAGGGTAAGAGGGGAGATTATTTGACCGGCTCTGTGCTGTTGTGCATCATAATTGTGCACATCATATGCACACCTACATAATGAGCAGTTCATACACGGTCGACTGGATCGGGCTTTGATCTTGCTTGGCTTAGCTGTCTTCCGAGCGCCTCTGTGTCTTCGGTGTATTTGGTGCTATATGTAAAAAAATTTTATTACATCCTTTTTCTTTACCTTTTAGTGTGCTGAGCCTGTGAGATTGGCCCTTGACCTGGAAGACTATCATCCTTCAGTGCTATTATACTGTTGGTTGGGTCATCTGACCTGTAAAATCGTCTCCGAAATGACCTATAATGTGTCGAGTGGGACGTTAAACCCTACAATACAATACAATACAATTGATGATGGCCGCTGTTGCTGCAGCTGGGGTTCGGCCGCAGCATGCCGACGTTCTGTGTGTGGCTCGCCGACGTTGATGACACGCTGTCGGAGAAGTACCTCGCCGAGCAGTTCAGTCGCTATGGCGTCGTCACGGCGACGTACATCGACCGTCGCTACAGCCGTGCTCTGGTGTTCTTCGACGGCGTCGAGCACGCACAGAGAGCCGTCAACGACGTCAAGTCAAGACTTGTCAAGGACCGACGGCTGCAGGTTGTAACCTGACTGACTCATTGCTGAGCTGACCAGAATCACTGTCTCTGCTGATTGAGTGTCTGTGGCGCCGCCTGTCACTGTTAGCCTGCAAGGAGGTTGAGATCTAATGCAGTGCCGTTGGTTCACTGGCCAGTGGTCCCGTGTGGGTCCCTGGGCTATAAGTAAGGAGGAATGGAAGAGTATTTATATAGCGCCATTTATATACTACGTTTATCTCAAAGCGCTCAGTAAGTGGGTAAGTGTCTTAGTTAGTAAGTAAGTGACAAATTTATGAAGCGCCGAAACCAGAATAGGCCCTCTCCGTTTCCAGGCCGGATGTCGTAGGAGGCGACTAAACCTGGCTTTAGTTTTTTGGGTTCATTTTATGTTGTAATATATTTTGTTATGGATGGATGCTTGCTTTTGTAGTGTTTGTTTCAGTTATTCAGTACTAAGTCAAAGAGATTGGCTAGGAAGAACGTCTCCGAAATGACCTATTTTGTGTCGAGTGGGGTGTAAAACCTTAACTCAGTCAATCAACCAATCACTGGCCAGTGACGTTTGTTGCAGCCATGGCATGAGACGGTGCAGACATTTGTTGTTATCTCTGAGGTGGATGCTACAGAGCTCTTTTCGTCCCAAGTTGATGTGAAACATTTTTACACATTCGCCACCCGACAGTGTTGACAAACGTTTTGTTTTCCACCTGTCTCTCTGTCTGCTGCATTGGTTCGTTTGTTCGTTCACCAGGACAGATCTTGTTACCACAATATCTCATGAACGGCTTGAGCAATCTGCATAAAACTCACAGGAAATATTTGCTAGCCCCTACTGATGACCTGATTAGGTTTTGAAGGTCAGAGTTCAAGGTCACGGCAGGCCGTGGCATCCACACTGACCCTCTGGCTTTGAAGTCTACTAGTTTTACTTTTTAGTTCCTTTATGATAATATTTTGTTGTGATTCTGTGTGATAGACTTGCCCCGTGTGGGCCTGGGGCAATCCCCCCTTATCGCTTCACTTCCCAACCTAGTACTCTATATCTTAGTATCTTTTAGTTTTCCTTTTTTTTCTTACTTGTGTCATCTATTTTTGGGTGGCTGCTGAACAAAAAGGCAGCCAGGGTTGAGGTTGCGACATGCACAGTTGCATACTGCAACTTTGATGCGCGATAAAGTTGCACGACAAAATCGTAGGTGCCATGTTGGTCTAAGATGGCTACGCATCCGCTTTATGGCATATGTTATGCACCTACTTTTGTGTAGTTAGCAGATTCGTTTTGTCAGTATATGATTTATCAGACTCGCATGTCTTCAGTGTGTCATTGAATTGTCACAGACCTGTAGTGATTGTGATGATGTACAGGTGGACTTTGCAAGCCGTGAGTGTCAAAACGTGTTTCTTGAAGGCCTTGAGAAGTCAGGCCAGCTGCGATCTGCCGACCACGACCGCTACGCTGGCTTTGCTGACTACTCGTCACGGCATCGGTAAAGACGCGTTGTGTTCTATTGTGCTGTTATCGTGAGCTTCTGTTGAGTTGTTCGTCTCAGTTTTCATGTGCATGCATTTGCAGATATGTAGACGCCACTAGTTGATTGTTCCAAACATCCCTATTATGTTAGTATACCACCAATGAGCGCCTCGTCAGCTGATTACACAGTTTTTACATAGTATACAGAATATGCATCTGTGATTACAGTTGTTGGCCGTATATTGCTTTGTCTGTGTTCAACACGTCTTGATGTCATTCGGTTGAGATATTTGATGTTGTATGTCTAAACTAGGAATTGATACACTTTGCTTGCTTGTTTTACGTCTTCGTTTTCTTTTTATCACAGTTGAGTGATTATTATTTGTTTTTTAGTTTTAATGGTTTTTAATTTGCTACGGCATACCATATCGGTGAATCAGTGTAAGGATGGCATCTTCATGCATCTGGACGGCTGCCGTTATCAGTTTCCAAGGAACGTGATGTTTCCTGTATGAAGTATGTGGATAGATGGACTCCAGCCAGTCACAAGAAGTGTGTCATATTTCAGCGCTTGTTAATGTCGGCATCTGGTTGTGTCCAGCCGACCTGCCCATGTGGATATGACTGTTGTGTACCGTGCGACAGACATCATGCTGTGTGCCGCGGATGGCAGCTTGAACGGCCTCATCACTGATGCATATGCATCATACGGATTGCCTGTCGTTATCACAGGACTAGAAGGCTTGTGGCTTGCTGTGTTCAGAACACCCAAGATTTATGGCAATAGCAAAAGCCTCTACCAGTATGCCGATACATTTCCCGACTAACTCCGGGGTTGTATGTGTTTTAAAGGCGTCACTACACAGACGGCCAGCGTGATCGCTTTGTCGACTATAGTAGTAGCAGCGTTCGAGGTGCGTCAACTCCATCAGGCCGTTATGTGCCTCCGTCTCGCGGTGGCTGTTTCAGCCCAGCGCCGTTAACTCCTACGGGACCAAGGGCAAACTGTGCCCGTGGGGGTTGTCATGATGGCTTTGAACATAGAGATGGGTAAGCTTATTTTCTGATTTCACGTCACGGCTTTTGTCTGTGTTATTATTTATTTTTTGTTGCTCCATGTTGAGATTGCTGGCGTTTTTTGTTGGTTTGTGTTTGCATGTATTATTTGTGTTTTTATTTTTGTATATAATTTTAATGCTTGGTGATACTTTTTTGACGTTATATTTAACTTTAATCAAGAATTATGAGTGGTGGAAAACCTTGAGTGCGATTGTGGGATAAAACTGTCGGACCTGACTACTCGATAACTAAAGAAGAAAGATACAGTAAATGGAAGGAATCAATTATGGTACTGAATAATAACGACAAATATAGGAAGTGAGTGAGTGTTGTTAGGACACGTCGTATGTCCTAACGTCGCATAGATGCGGCCTATTGCTACAGTTGTCACACCTAGCATGGTCTGTCTGTTTGTCTGTCTGTCTGTGTGTTCGGCACATGGGTGAGCTGTGCAAAAAACTGCCGAACTGATCAACATTCAAAGACCAAGATCATTAAAAAAGTCAGAAGTTGACGAGCTGAACATGCCACAGATTTTTAAGTTAACGGTAACGAAAATGGATTCATTCCGTTAACGGATGGAATTTAATTCCGTTAACAGTAACGATAATGGAAATGGAAAAAATTGAAAAGAAAACAAGAACGAAATGGAAACAGCAAAATTAACAACTGAAACTGAATAAATATTGTTTCGGTTTTCTGTTGTACAACTGTCGCTGACATTGTACGACGATGTAGACGGATGCACGCCTACACATATACAGTATTATGTGTAGGCATACATCGTATAATTTTCAGTTTTGAGCCAAACTGCTCGGGTGGTGCAGTTCGTTTGCATTATACTGGCTATTACGCGGCAGACCGTAGCTGCAATGTGATTTAAGTGAACGGCAGTGGAAACGGATTCATTCCGTTAACGGATAGAATTTAATTCCGTTAACAGTAACAATAACGGAAATGGAAATAATTGAAAAACTGAAACTGAAACTGAAAAAAATATCCACAACTAAAATCACACTGGAACACACCAAGTTTTTCAATAGCTGTAGGTTGAACGATGTACATTGACTACAAACTAGGAAATTTCTCTGACTTACAGACATTGTCAGTATGTCTGTCATTGCCTTGTCAGTGTATGTGACAGCCAGCAGATTACGATGCTGATGACCATCCACCGCCGGTCTCAAATGTCCGTCCGTCCGTACGTACATCCACGAGAAGTTTCTTCAGTGTCAATGAAATTTGGCATGTAGGTAGAGGTCAACGAGTGATGCACGACGGTATGCAGTATGACCTGATCCAAGGTCAAGGTTATGAGCCTTTCAAAGTTGGGAAATCATTCCATTTTCAACAGCTATCTCCTCCGCCATTTACTATGGGACCTGGCAACTGACCACTGATTCTTAAACTACGACACAATATCTAAATTTGACCGGGCCGAGTTTTTGATATTTTTCGTAGTTTTTGTGTCACGTGACCTTCAACTTGGCACGGTCCGTCCGTCTGTGTGTACATCCGTCCGTCCACAAAAAGTTTCTTCGATTTTAACGAAATTTGGCGTGTGGGTAGAGGTCGATGAGTGATGCACGACGGTATGCAGTATGACTTGATCCAAGGTCCATGTCAAGGTCACGGGCCCTTTAAAGTTGGAAATCCTGCCATTTTCAACAGCTATCTTCTCCGTCATTTACAATGGGAGCTGGCAATTGACCACTGATTCCTAAACTAGGAGACAATATCTAAATTTGATCGGGCCCGGTTTCTGATATTTGTCTTAGTTTCCGTGTCACGTGACTTTGAACTTGGTAGAAAAATCAGTTGCGAAGAGTTGACTGTCAGTTCTGTACGGAACTAATTTTTATTGTTAGTATTTTTATTCTTATTATTACTATTGTCGTTACCATTATCGTTATCATTATCATTATTATTGTCGTCACTATTTTAGTAATTTATAAACTTGTTAGTCTGCATTTTTAGTGTTTGCTGCACTAGGGGTTACAGAACAAGTTGAATGAGTGAATGTATGTTGCAGAGAAAGCGGGTGTGATTCGGATGATTTACGTGCCGTGTTTGTGTTGTGTAGTCTTGGGCCGCCGCCGGCTCCGTCGCGTGGCCTTCACAAGCACTACGATGGCGACGACGTCATCTCCGATTACAGCCAGGAGCTGAAGGACTACGGCAGCACGTTCGAGATGGATCAGCGTCGACTGTACCGGTCTGGCGACAGTCCTTCATCTCACAGCTGCCGCAACGGTCGCTACACGAGTCCCGGAGCCCACGATGACGTGTTCTTGGATCGATGCGACTCCAAGAGTCAGTCGAACTGGGACACCGGTGGACGCAGTGGCTACAAGTCGTCCGATGATTGGATGTCGTCACGCGGCGGACAGCGCAGCCACAGTCCGTCGGACAGTGAGCGTAGTCGTGGTGCTGGCGTGTCCCGCAGCCGGACCAGTCAGAGTATTAGTCCGGTCCGTCGGCGATACCTGAAAGAACACAAGGTGATATCGCCGACGGTGTCGTCGACGCGGGACTACTGTCGTCATGACGACCGCGTCAGCCGCCGCAACTCGTTCGAATCGCCCGATCACGACCGATACTCGTCTCGTACGTCCGACGTCAATCGGTCATGGACTCACGTCGGCAGTGGCGACTGCTCGAAAACGAGGACTGTTGCGAACGATATCGATGGAGATAGTAGCGCTGTATCGGATAGAGACCGATTGTTGCGGACTAGCGATGGCAGCGGTGCGGCACATCGAAGCGGCACAGTGCCGTGTGACGCGGGACGTCGGCACAGTGATGCTTCGCGATCACACGTTATTCGAAGTGTAGTCAACACGACTCCATCTTGGCGGTTTGATTCCGACTACAAGCGCTCGTCACACAGCATGGACCATGTCTCTGAGTCCTCAGCGGTCGACTCGAACCACATCGGGCTGGCACTGCAGAAGCTGCGGTCGGAAACGATAGAAGTCGGCAGTGACTCGACCAGCCCTCGAAGCAAGTCGCCGCGGGCTGTGTCAGACGTGGACGATGCCGAAGTGTCTGGAACGCAGCCCGATCGTCCGCCGTCGAAGGGTAGTGACGACATGTCGCACCTCGAGAAGGAGAAATCGCATCTGTTGAACATGCTGAAAGAGTTGGAAGACTACTCGAGCGGCGGAAGCGAGATAGAGGGTCTCGATGAGGAAAGTCGCGCAGTACTTTGTCGTCTGCGTCGTCAGCGAGACGAAGCCGGCGACAACGGCAGCGACGTGTCGAGTGCTGACGCGAGACGTGGCGTTACCGCTGACAGCTCGAGGCAGATTCCTGCTACTCTGTCGCGCGTGCAGGACTGCAGTGTTTCAAAGTTGGGTGTAGAACCAGTGTCTGGTTCCAGCAAAACTGACGCTAATAGTGCTTTCCGGTTATCAGAAACTTCGAGGCAATCAAGTACGAATTCGGACACGAAAAAGCGCCGAGTATCGTTGGAGAACCACGTGGGCCACATGATAACGTCTTCGCTGGATGCTGAGGACAATATTATCGACCTGATTGGCACCTCGCCGCCGGCCGAAATCCCAGCCGAATTCACACGTCGCCAGCGTGCATCATCCGATGTGACGGCCATTGTGTCTGGCGACGGAGGAGTGAAACCACGAAGGTCGTATCGACCAAGAGGATCGGCGGATTCTGCCGACTCGGGCACGGAGGATGGACACTGCATCTCTGCCATGCCACACCAGCCAGCTGATCCCGGCAGAGCTGTTCGACCGGAAGATTCTAGCTGTAGTTCTTCGACTGCACCGAACGTACATCGAACCCACTCCCTGGAAGAAGTGAGTTCAACGCCGAGGCGAGCATCCACGTCCGGTCCAAGTAGGAAGGGTTCCGGTGGAGACCACCAGCCGTGTATTATTCCGGACTCCCCCGTAACGACGCGTGGGCCGGATATTCGGCCACCAACCGAGCCACGGACAGTGTCATTAACCGTCACTGCTGGTGGTCGGACTATAATGGATCTGCCTCTGCCAAGGTTTGGACTTGATAGACATCGCTTGCGGCACCCGTCAGCCAGTGCTGCCATGCCTGGAGAACACACTACCAGTTTGGCATCGACATCAGCACGATTGGAAACTGCAGCTTCACATATAGTGTCAAGTAATACTGTTACAGTGAAGACCGATGTTGCTCCATTTTCTCCTGGCCTGCTGTCTCCTGCTATGTCGCCGCCAGCAGTGAGATTGGACACGTCTGCCACGACTGTTGTAAGTACGCTTGTTTCCAGTTCCATTTCTGCCCCATCAACTATGATGCAAGATAAAACTGAAAAGGAACAGCAGTTGTCTGTTGCATTACCTACCGGTACAGAGAGTTTGGATGCTGTACAGAAGGAAACCCCTTCAGTTGAATCAGCAGATGTAAAGGCTGATGCTTCGGTAGCGGAAGTTGATAAAGTAGTTGCATCTGACGAAGTTACTGTTGACACATGTGACACCGAGATTAAGAAAACAGAGCCAAAAGTGGAGTCCGAGAAGCCGGTTGTAGGCAGTGGAAAGGAAGTGTCAGCTGCAGTGATGCCGGTTTCAGGTTCCAATGAAATTTCCGTTGCCATTTCTGACTCGGATGTTTCTGATCTTTTGTCACCTGGCTCACCACCCGACACTTTGTCGTTGGAGGATCGCATTCGGGCTTTAGATGAGAAACTGAGTCAGATGCAGAAGACGACGCCGCGTCATCTGCCAGTGTCCGACTCCAGTTCGTCGCCGTTCGACTACTCGAGATTCATTCGACGCCGCAAACAGCCGAACACTCCGACGGCGGCGACTGAGTCCCCAGCAGCCAGCGAGCCTTCGGACTACGTCAAGTCACTGTTGTCGCGGACGAGTATTTTTGACCAGGACTCGCGGCGTCTGGAGCAACTGCAGAGCAAGTTTGACACGACTGTTTCAACGTCGGGATGCAACCTGACCGAGTCGGGGTCATTGTCTTTGGTGTCGAGGATGCGCTGTGCTGGTCGTCTTCCGCCATATGACCTGTCTCTGCAGCTTCCTCTCTCCATCTCTTCGTCATACCCTTCGTGCACTACTTCGGTGTATAGGTCGTCTGATGTGGCCGTGCAGCTGTCGTCACCTGTAGGGTCGTACTGCAGTCGCAGTTCGAACCTCGTTACTCTGCCGTCATCCAGCTGGGGTATGTCCGCCGTGACGGTAACAACCCCTGGCGGCGCTGGCTGGAACTCGGGCTGGACTGGTCTGTCATCGGTCACTACGCCGTCGCCCGCACCGCAGGTGACGTCGTCGACTCCGGACAGTGTAGCAGTCCGTCCGTCCAGCCATCTGCCGTACGGTATGCCACAAACCCCGGGTGCAGTCAGCTCATCTTCAGCGCCGACTGACCCTCGACGAGCGCCGCGATCTTCCGCTGATGTGTTTCCTTCTTCAATGACAGCGCGAAGGCAAGACAGCAGTCACTCTAGCGACACGTCGTCTGATGCTTGGACTCTGAACAGCGCTGTCCGACGAGAACCAGAATTATCGACCGTTCCCAGCAAACCAAAAGAAATGGTTTCGCCGCCGGTATCTATTCTGAAGAAGACATCGACGTCTTCGATGCCAAAGGACGACGTTGTTTGCACCAACGTGAAGGGCAGTGAAGGCTCACAGTCTAGCATAGATGCACCATCCACTGGCATGAAGCGATCAGCTGATGCTGCATTCGGCAAAGAGCCGACTTTGTCAACACCGAACAAGGTCGTTGCTCGAACTCCTAAACCAGTTGCTCAACCTCCTACCACCTCCGAAGTTGAGAGCCACTCCACTGGCAACAAAGTTTCGGAGACCGACCAGCAGAAGACTCCAGCAAGTGTCGCAAAACGACCAGAGGCAGTTAAGAAACCGGTGCAGTTGAAGCCGCCAGCAGCAAAAGTAGATGACAAAAAGATGGATCATGGAACGTCAGCGACAGTGACATCTGGCCGTAAAACGTCGGAGGATGTGTCAAAGTCTGGCTGTTCTGTCAAACCACAAACTAAACTACATTCCAGTACTTCCTCCTCACTGTCAACTTCATCCACTTTAACTGTTTCGAAGTCACAGTCCCATAGAGATCCAAAACCGGCACACACGGATAGCTCGAGACATACCGTGGGTCTGAAGGAGTCTTTTGGTGCAGATAACAATTCGGCGGATAACCACAGCTCGTCACATACCAGTGGTGGTAGTAGTAAACCGAAAACGTCTCACTCGATATCCAAGGAGGCAACAACAAAGGACAGTATAGCTGAGGACCAGGATAAATCGGTGATGTCTGAAGAGAAAGATACAGTAGCAAGGGAGAAGAGTACGTCACATGGCAGCAGTAAACATCACCAGTCAGAACATCGGCACTCCGACAAAACCTCACGCGATGGTAAGCCAGATGATGCCAGTAAAGCATCAAAAGTTTTTTTGCCACCATCCACACCAAAAAGTGCTCCGAAATCTGCAGCAAGGGACCCAGCAAAATCAGACAGATTGGACAAAAACTTACACGGTAAGCCAAAACCGGAAGCTTACAGCAGCATGAAGAAAGAAAGCTTGGAAGCTGGGAAGAAAGGCAGTGTGGGCCATCCGAAGCCATCCTGGACAAACAAGTCGGACGGAGATCACAAGTCCGAAAAAGACGAGTCAAACCGGGACCAGTCAAGTATGTCAAACATGCAGACGAAACCACTGAAGAAGCCCGGCAGGGATAGTGTGCCAGCAAACAAGCCATCGTCCTCATCAAAGTCTTCATCTACGAGCTCTGGCAAGCCGAGGCACGCCGACAGAAGTTCCAGTGACCGGAAAAATGAGGGGAAGAAACCAGAACCAAGTCAGCTGGACAAGTCAAAGAAGCCACCTTCAGCAGCTGCAGACAAGAACAAGGCTGTGAAGAAGAAGAGCGAGAAACGCCCGGAAGAAAAGCGAGAGGTAATACACACACACACATACAGACAAACATGCACACAGACACGCATACATATGCACTCTTAGCTTTTTAATATGATGCGTTATGTTACAATGTGGGGTAAGTTGGAATTACAGAAAAGTTTGCGATTGAAAAGGGTTAGGAAACTTGTGTTGATTTTGCAGGCTGTGAAAAGCTGCTAAGTGCACTGCATGATCATTTTCATAAATGAAACTAGTTTTCATGTGACTGATAAAAGTGTGGTGGGTGATCAGTGTCTTCGCAGTGATAAGTGTTAAGTTAGGTTGGTTGCGTGGCTCAGTGGTAGAACGTCGGTCTTCGGCCGGCGTACTTTCTCTGTCTTGCGCTCGACCTGTAGCTGATGGGTGACCACTTATGTGGGTAAACCGTCTGCTATGGGTCAACCAACCAGGCCAACTCAACCTTTCATCCCTTCGGGGTCGATAGATGAGTAGTAAGCTGCAATTAGATGTCTCTTACCTCAGTTAGAGGTGGCGCCATCTGGTGAACGCATACGAAGGAAAGGCAGGCATGGTGTATTTGCAGGT
>Ga0209780_1003828_pt1 | contig 11379 bp, 8 predicted proteins | sample WorMetexBAHAMAS2_FD_187384 | JGI IMG/M metagenome (GOLD analysis project Ga0209780, IMG submission 187384) | Marine gutless worms symbiont microbial communities from Max Planck institute for Marine Microbiology, Germany - Inanidrilus exumae... | ecosystem: Host-associated > Annelida > Digestive...
AAATAAAGGTCACTTTGTACTAAAGTTGCCCTTTAACTAATGGCTTAGAGTTCGTTCGGGCATGGGCATTGGGATTACGTCGGCAGTTTCCATCATTTACGCATTCCTCAAAATATACACCTTTACGCAGCAAATTTACGCAACGGCAATTCCGCAAAGTATTTTACGCATTACGCATTACGCAATTCCGCAAAGTATAAATACCCGTCTCTGCCTGTAATACTGACCCGGCGTCGTCCCCCGGCATCTTTTAGATAAGGCGTTGTTGTATGCTAGTAAGCAGTGATCAGTACTCTGTGTTACTGTTAGGGTCAGTTTAATTTGACTTGTTAGCGATAATAGCTTGTTTTTTTGGCATTTTCTGTTGTTTTCGGTATTTAGCACTACCCTCCTACTACACAATCATCACATCACATCACATGGAGGAAACGGAAGCAGGCCTCAAAGGCCTCTGTACCCGAGAAATAAAACAGAATAACATATTACTGACACGTAAAATATTATACTATAATACTACAAAAAACCTCAAACGTTATACGGTCATATGAGTGAGCGATAAAACAGAATTTTACAATTTATGGCAATGCTTTTTAATATCCAGACCATTAGCCTAATGCATACTAACTCTAGCTCAACAGCGTTAAATAACGTATGCATACAATTAAAGTGAAGGCAAGGAAAATCGTCAATTTTACGCAATAAAGATAAGCTATGATGAAAACACTCAAGCACTTCATTAAAAAAACAAATCCCATAATCCTACATACCGTAGAATAGTTATTATTCATCGCACTCGGCATAACGAAAATGCTTATTCGTCTTATTTATGGCTTAAAGCAGTTAAATTTTGACAGTGCTGAAATGCAATGACCTCCATTGATAATAACCATATGTTGAGAAATTATATAAACTCTTATTGTCCTAATAACAAAAGTGTGGATGATCATCGCCTGTCACGTGACCGCATTATGACCAATCGTGGGCCTTGTTTGGTGTATATTTGCTGTTATCTAACCAAGGTGAAGTAATTTTTGGTGGTTTATGTTTCGTGTGAAAGGGTGCATTAGCCCGGTAAAATCGGGAAATATGCCCAATATGCCGAAGTTGACGAAGAAGGAGAAGGTAAAGTGTGATCCTTAAGTGATATTGTTTGCTGCAAGCAGTGTTTTATGTGTTTAGTTCCGTTTACATTACAAAATGCGCTGTTGCCAGGTAGTCGCGTAGTAGTGACGTAGTGTAGCATGAATGAACGGCGGAAGTGCATGCAAATTGGAAAGTAGTTATAATGTATACGCTGAAGTACTGCAGTGTGACACTAAAACATTGTAATGGCAGCCTCACTACATTTTTGTAGGCGTAATGTGAAACGGTGAATGAACATAAATTATGCCAAATGTAACATCGCTGTTGGTGTTGACGGAAACGGCCCTGAGTGCTGAACGCACGATGTTGTTCAAGGCGTCAACACTGTACGCGATCTCGTAGTCACGTTGGACAGCGAATTGTCGTTTCAGAATCATGTCAACAAAGTCGCTCGATCCTGCTTCTACCACAATCGACAACTGAAACAAGTTCAAAAACTCCTCGGACCGGATCTTACGGCTAAACTCGGCTGGTGTCTGTGTAGGCCTATGTCCACTGTTGTTCAGTAGACATGACTATTGTAATGCGGTATTAGTTGGACTTCCCATATCCACCATAGCACCACTGCAATGCGGTCTGCCTAAAAATCGAAATCTACGAAATCCATATGCCTAAATATCAAAATCCACAAACTGTACGAAATCCACATTGGCAAGGCAGTCAACAAACCAACAGGCAATTGTTATAGTATTGACATAATGTATATTCAATAAAGGCGTTAGTAAGTATGTCTATCACCTGTCTCTACCCGTGTGTTAGAATTCTGCAGTAAATGAAATAAGCACATGAATGCGTTTCACGTATGGAGTCGATTGCTCGCGTTCGCGACTAGAAAGTGATGCCGGTGTCGTTTGCCGCTAATTACCACAGCAGCTTGTGGACTTCGTGGATCTCATGCAGGCCTATGTGTTGTGGATTTCGATGTTTAGGCATGTGGATTTTGTACAGGCCTAAGTGTTGTGGACCACAACACTTAGGCGCCTGTACGAAATCCACATGCCTAAACATCGAAATTGTGGATTTCGATCTCTAGGCAGGTGGATTTCGTACAGTTAGTGCATTTCGTGGATTTCGATTTTTAGGCAGTGGATTTCGTACATTTTGTGGATTTCGTGGATTTAGATTTTTAGGCAGACCCCTGCAATGAGTTCAGAACTTTACTGCTGCTGTGTGACAAACTCCACTGGGTGTGAGTAAGAGAATGGATCATATTTTTCGCAGCTGGCAACTGAACATGGATTCTTAAACTAGGGCTCAATATCTAAATTATGATCGGGCTGGATTTTTTATATTTCTCCTAGTTCCTGTGTCACGTGATTGAACTTGGCAGAAACGTCAGTTGCGAAGAGTCGAATGTCAGTCCCGTACGGGGCTAATTTATTTAACATTTATTATGCCAATGTAAAGACTAAAGATTGTTCTGATGGACAATTTCTGTTTGCAGAGTGCATCCAAAGGTGGCAACAAGGACTCTTCCAAGAGCAGTAAAGATAAAGACGACAAAAAGGATACTAAAGATGTTGGTGATGGTGCCCATGTGGATGCGGTGAGCAATTAGTCACACTTTATCCTAAGTTTTTCCTAAGTTTGTCGTAAGATATTTTGTAAATCGGGCCCCAGTTTATGGTTTCATGTTTAATGTCGATGTCTTATTGGCATATTTTATGTATGCTAAAGCACGGATGGCTAGTGCCAATGCTGATATCTTGTGCACCTTCAGTGCATGTAATTTTGAGGGCAAGTCAGCAGCATCAGCATAGATGGGAGCAGCAGGTATCTTGGCTGCAGGCTGGCAACAGCAGGCAATAGTGGGGGTAGTGTCGCAATGAATGTGTGGCAAAGAAGATACAAATTGGAAGTGATAATATCTGATGGGATCAGGGCCATGTGGCGATGTGTTAGGCAAATGTAAGTCAGTTAGTTGAAGGCATTCTGTATAGTATCCCACATAGCTAAAACAGTGTGCAGAGGCAAGAGTAGATGAATGAATAACAAGATGCAGTCTGAGAGGGCAGACGTCGCCCTTCTGCCGCCACCTGGCAAACTTGATGAATTTATTAGGTCGACTCCTGCGAGTCAACCTAATAAAGTGGGTGTCATATGTCTGTCTGCCCGTCCGTCAGTACGTCTATCTGTCCACAAGAAGTTTCTTCGATTTCAATGAAATATGGTATGTAGGTAGAGGTTGATGAGTGACGGTATGCAGTATGACCCGATCCAAGGTCAAGGTCAAACTCACGAGCCCTTGAAAGTCGGAAATTCGGCCGATTTCAAAGGATATCTCCTTCCCCATTTATAATGGGGGCTGGCAAATGACCACGGATTCTTAAATTAGGGCACAATACCTAAAGCTTATCGGGGCCGAATTTTTGATTTTTGTCCTCGTTTTTGTGTGACGTGACTTTGAAGTTGGCAGTAAGTAGGAGTACAGGGCTAATTTATAAAATAGCTACCATCACCTACCGGGCACTGCATCTACAACAACCAGCTTAACATCTCGTCATTACTGGTGAACTACATTCCATCTCGGACCCTTCGTTCCACCAGTCAAGGACTGCTCAACACACCTGGTTCACGAACTGTTATTGGCACTAGATGTTTTTCATCTGCTCCTCCAGTCATTTGGAACAACCTACCTTTCACTGATTGATCTGCTGAAACTATTGGAACCTTCATACCAGACTGAAGACTCGCCTATTTCTTGTCATTGCGTCATAGACATATGCTTCCCGCTACTGATTAACTTTTGTGAAACTAGCTATTAACATTACATTACATTACAGCATGCATCATTTGATTGTCGCTAATTCGCTTTGTTATGTGAAATAGTTACGTTATCCACAAATTCGAAAGTACATAGTGTATATAGTGTATAGCATTGCCGTCACGGGAGGACCAAGCCACAGCCATAGATAGCATTTAAAAATATTTGGTGAAATGTGGGAATGTGGTTTATACAATATTTGTGTGGACTGATGGACAGGCAGACAGAAAGACATGCAGACACTGATCGCAATACTTTGCACCCCTATGAGTGACAAAGTAATGAGCATGTGCACCGTGTCTGGAAAAAGATGCCATTATATTTTCAGATTGACTCTTCGACAGAGTCGACCTCATAAAGCTGGTTTCAAATGTCCGTCCGTACGTTCGTCATTCCACAAAAAGTTTCTTCGATTTCAATGAAATTTGGCAAGTAGGTAGAGGTCGATGAGTGATGCACGACGGTATGCAGTATGACACGATCCAAGGTCAAGGTTACAACCTTTTTACACTTGGAAATCTGGCCATTTTCAAAAGCTATCTCCTCCGCCATTTACAATGGGAGCTGACAACTGACCACTGATTCTTAAACTAGGGCACAATATCTAAATTTGATGAGGCCGAATTTTTGACATTTGTCCCAGTTTCTGTGTCACACGGCTTGGAACTTGGCAGAAACGTCAGTTGTGAAGAGTCGACCATCAGTCCCACACGGGGCTAATTTATTGCTTCTAACTTTGCCAAATGCTGATCGATTTTCAAACTTCTTTCACTGACAGACTTAGCAGTAAATTTGTAGTAAAGCGATAATAAAATATTCCACCGCCCCTCAGATTTCTGTGTTGCTACACTACCTTGTGAAATGTTTGTGCTCAAAAATGGCCATGCTCCAGAGCTGAGTGGAGGGAACTATCATGCAAAACTCAGTTGCTGAAACAAAAATTCATCCAGTGAAGTTAGCACAGTTGTGTTAACCAACAAGTGGTCACACTGAAAACCTAAAAAAAATCACCAACTCTACGCAATTGCAGCAACCACAAAGAAAGATGTCACGACAGAACGCACACACGGTCAGTGTTCAGACAGTCACTGATTGCATCAGTCGGATAGTCACAAGTGATACTGTCTTTCACGGAGACAAGGCTATTGAAGCCTGTCATCATAATGTGATTCTGTTATAACAGTTACTGCCTGCCATATGTTAGATCTCAAACGAGTTCTCCGTCTTTCAGCAGGACAGTTCCCGGAACATGCGGTGCTTGAGGCAATCAACTTTCTTACCGATAACTTTGCCAGACATCGACTGGTTTTAAAATTATTTTAAGGCAGATGCAGCAGTAAATTTGTAACAAAGTATTAGTAAAAGATCCCACCATTCCTAAATCATGTTGCTACACAGGTTGTGATATATCGTTAATCACCATACATGTTTCAGCTTGTTGCTATTTTTGTGACATTAATATTTCACAAGGTAGTGTAGCGACGCATTTGAGAGTGGTGGGATATTTTATCATCGCTGTACAACAAATTTCCTGCTAAGTCTGTTGGTGAAAGAATTTTTGAAAAGTGGTCAGTATTTGGCAAAGTTACAGGCAAAAATAGAGTGGCACCTGTTTTTGCGGATACGGTGTATAAAGACGTAGTATTGCTTGTTTTATGTTGCTACTTATGTAAGAAGATAAACCATAAAAAATCTGCTGGCATGCAGTCATGCCAGCCAGTGGCTGTTTTTGCAGGAAAACATGGCAAACTTGCTAAAATGATATTGTGATATTAATTATTATGGTCACATTGTCATATATGCATTGTGTCCAGAAAAAGTGTGCCCTCTAAACGTTTGCAAATCTGCACAGAATTAAATAACATTTTGCTGTCTAAATCAGATTCAGATATTTTGTAAGAAGAAACATGTTCCTTCACTTACATGACGGCGTGGTTGTTGTTTATTAGAAGCGAAAGACTGCTGCAAATGCTTCCGAGACACATCCACCACCGACACAGCTAACGCTAGTAAAGCCAATGGCTGGTGTTTCTACCATCAAGAAAGATAGACGACAAAGCTCGTCTCATTTTAACATCTCAAAAAATAGAGAACTGCAGAAGTTGCCTCTGCTAAAAGGTATAAGTTTCAGTCATTATCACTAGCGGTACAAATTTTTTGTTGTAAACTGTAAATTTTCAGTTGGTCAGATGTCCACTTATATGGTGCTTTAAACAAGTCATATGTCAGCTGTAAGTTAGAAGTCATGTCTTAAGGTTGCATTTAAATTTGGATTTGCTGATGTTATTATGCTTTCGTATAATTTTAACTATCAACGAGCCATGTTACTGAAGATTTAATGACGTGCAGTAAAATTTATAGTGTTGTTACAGTTTCAGAATTTCCCTTTTTGATCAGTTTCAGTAGGTTTTTGAGAGAAAAAATGCAGTTTTGGTTTAGATTGTTTTTTTCTTGATAAAAGCATCAAGCTTCCAGTGGCTGAGAAGAACGTATTTGAAATGACCTATTTTGTGTCGGGTTGGACGTAAAACCTTAACTCAATCAATCATCAAGCTTCCAGTGTTCATCATCGTCGCATGTCGCGAGGACATCACTGCCGCCAAACGAGAAATACGCTGTACCTCAAAACGTTTCAGTCAGATCCGTGCTCGATACCTTGGCAGTCGATGGCGTGGGTGGTCGTCTGGCAGATAGCGTCGGACAGGACACCAGAGTCCAGGTGATGTTTGACGTCCGTCTTTCGATCTCCTTGACTTGTTCGACGGCTTGATGGTGCCAGGTTCCGGCCGTTTCGATGACCACTGGATAAAAAATTATTATTATTATTATTATTATTTTCTGGTACCAGTTCACCCAGCTTGTGCTGGATAAAAGGCTGTTAAGTGGTTGTTGTCGTTGTATTCTTGTTGTATTTCGCCACCATTTCCTGTTGTAGATGCAACACCTGCGGAACGGGAGTCCCTGTTCCTGCAGAAGATTGGTCAGTGTTCTGTGGTGTTCGACTTTGTCCATGACCCTCTGAGTGACCTCAAGTGGAAAGAGGTCAAACGTTCGGCACTCAACGAGGCCATCGAGTACTTGACGACAAATCGTGGTGTTCTCACCGATCCAGTTTATCCAGAAATTGTTCACATGGTGAGTGAAGTTGTCTCTTGTGGTAGTGGAATAAAACCAATGGCAGCAGTTGAATCTGCTGGCATTTTTGCAGCCACCTACTGCTATGATTTCAGGCAACGTTGAAGCTGGTAAAAGGTACTGGTATCAGAGAGACGGTGTAAAGGGACCAATGCCCTTTCTCTCTGGAATTTGATGGTGAATAAGGACAGTGGATGTTTTCCATGATTGGAGTCAGTGCTCTAGGATTTCTTCATTGCTTTGACGTGTGGCTTGTGTGACTGGTAAGCCATCTATCCCATAAAAAAAACTGTGCCGCTTATCTTAAAGGTTTTTCTGGAGAAAGTGGAGAAAGAAACGAAGGAGATCTGGCCGACTCAAATTTACTTGATAATCACTGCTTTCGTCAGCACCCAAAATGGGAGTCTTAGCAGGTTTAATCATATATGTTGTAACTTTCTCATATGATAGATCAACATCCCCCAGCAGACAGCATCTGATAAGTAGGGATGATAAGGGAAGGTTACGAGAACTGTTCTGTATGTACGGTACTGCATTGTGTACACCACAATTGTGCACAGTGCTTTGCACACATGCCAACATGCACATTTGGTTTTCTGAGTGTTGACTGTTGGTTTGCATTTAACTGTAGTTTGCTATTTTTCTTTTGTTTTTGACTGCCGACAGTTTATACTTGTTAAGCTTATTTTGTGTTGTTGGTTGTGGATTTTGTATTTACCCACGCCTGCATAGCCGCCAGCGTGGGTAGGGTGTTCAGTAGCATCTGTCTGTTTGTCCACACTATAACAGGAAAACAGCTTGAGCTATCAACATCAAACTTGGTACACGTATACTCTATAGCAGTCGCTTGGCATGCATTAACCAAAAGGTCAAAAGGTTACGAAAACTGTCATGTTCGCATTTTTGCTAGTGACCATAGCTGATATTGTGTAACCCTGTGCTACCTATGGCCGTTGCCTATGTGGGTCTGCATGTCGATACCACTGCCTATATTTTTTGTTTTTGTGTATTTGTGGTTGGTTGTTGTGAGTTTGGATGTAAAGACATGTCTCTGAAATGATGTGTGATAGGTCAGGACGAATGTTAAATCATGTCGCTCGCTCACTGTTGCGTGTTAGAGATACAGGGTTTTCAAATGTGACAGTTATTTTGATATGTTGGTTGATGTCAGTTTGCTGTAAACACATTCCGCACACTGCCGCCTGCATCAAACCCGACGTCTACGGAGTTTGACCCGGAGGAGGATGAGCCGACCTTAGAAGCCGCCTGGCCTCATCTCCAAGTACGTGTAATGTCTGAATGAATAGGGGAGGGATGTTTTAATATTGCCTTGCACAAGACACATTTTTGTCTTCTTTTGTTAGGAACGATGGGTATGTAGTAAGAATTTACGGCAGTGATGTTATTCGCTGATACACTGAATACACTGAAATAGAGAAGCTGAATAGCGTGATGTGCTGTGCAGTTATTTAGATGCTTAACTGTTGGTAAATGCTAACGTTTGACAGTCAGTATTGAAGTTTACGGGACATCTCTGAAGATCTTCTTTATAATCATATTTCTGTGGCAGGGTAACAAAGCATTAATGTGCCATAATTAAGCTTTACACAAAAACACTTGGCTAAATTCTCATGACCCACATTTTTACCATGCGATGCTATGCTAGTGTGGTATATGTTGTCATTATGTGTCCATCCATCTGTCCGTTAATAGTCAGTGTTATACGAAAATTGCTATTCCTAGGATCACACAAACGCCATACGATAGCCCAGGGACTCTAGTTTGCTGATGCCAAAGATCTCGGCAAAATTCCAATGGGGCCACCCCAATATACCACACTAGCATAGCATTGCATGGTAGAAATGTGGGTAAAATATCAAATGGCACCATTGCCAATGCCCTGGAATAATCTTGCAGGTTACTTCTGCTGTTTGAAACGCTTCTAGCTGCCATACCTCGTGAAATATAGCACGAATTTACTAACATAATGTGTCGCACGGTCCCTCTGCAGTAAGTAGCAGCAGAGCTTCTTGCTCTCAACATCTCATCATTCTGTTAATATAAACATTTTATTTTCATGATCACATCAATATTTACTTGACATTTTACTTCTTCTAAAATGGAAGAGATCATTTGACTTTTATTTAATATTAGCTAATGTTTACTACTCAGGTTTTATTGTACTGTTATTTTCCCTGAGGAAGACAAGAATACTTGTTGTTGACGTACTTGGCATGTTTTAGCTGTTAAAATGAAGGTTCCTTTTGGCAGCATAATGTGTTTTATTTGCAGCTTGTTTATGAATTCTTTCTTCGATTTCTCGAGTCACAAGACTTCCAGCCGACAGCCGCGAAGAAGTACATCGACCAAAGTTTTGTTTTGCAGGCATGAGAAAATTTTATTCCATGATTACTGTCTTTGAAGATGACTTAGTTTTCTATTTTATTAAAGTAATCAAAGTATCTGATTTAAACATATTTTTACTGTAACATGATGGTTGCACCCACAGCGCCTGATGAAACCTATGTTGAATCAACATTTAATAAATGCCACAAGTTCGTGTTTCATACTGCTAGTACTGCATCTGACTTTGTTTGACCAGTATTCTTTTCATGGGTTAAAATGGCTTGAAACTTAAAAACAGAATCTTTATGGGTAATTGGAGCAGGTTTTAGCTGCTAAATTGCTTACTGTTGCCGAACCAACAGTGTATGAGCAGTGAAAGTAAGCTGGTTATATTGTCAATTATTGCAGTAATAGCAGCAACTGAGGATTCAGTTTACATTTAAAGGTTAATTACAACGTGGTTGAATGTTACAGATATTGCTCAATTTTTAATGAACTTTTGATGTCTTTTAGTGCTCTGACACTATTGGTTGGGTAACATAGAGAGCATAGGTCAGTAATAAGGGTCTCTTAAGCAACTCCTAAAGGCTTGCTGATGGAGACTTTTGGTATTTTGTAGCATATATATTGCAGCATTTAATTGTCAAATGTAAGTGCTTATACGTTTTGAACTACTTTGTAAGGCCATTGATTAGTGCGCAATGAGACACAGAGAAACGACTAGAGATTAGTCCCGGTTTTACAGATTTCTCGGTGTGCTGGTTGTAGCTGCTGGAGCTTTTTGACAGTGAAGATCCTCGTGAACGAGACTTCCTCAAGACAATCCTGCATCGGATATATGGCAAGTTTCTTGGCCTACGAGCATACATCCGCAAACAGATTAACAATATTTTCTACAGGTATGAGTCTTTTCAAGAACATGCTACATCCTGTTATCACTTACTTTTGTTTATGTCACATTATAGTAATTCTATGTTGACATTGTATACAGATGTGCTGCATTACTTTTTAAAAAATTGCTACTATTACTATTTAGGAGATATGTTAGGTGGCAGATTTCTGCAGAGTATGTGGTTATGTTGGATTGCAACCAGGTTTATTTTTGAAACAGAGAAACACAATGGTATAGCAGAGTTGCTCGAGATTCTTGGAAGGTTAGTATATTGCGTAATCATGGTTATTTCAACAGTCCAGTGTCAGATAAATTTCTTATGCGTATACGATGATTACTGCTGCGTTTGCTACAGAAATAAGTTGACACGATTATTCTCGTAAGTTCATGGCAGTGAAACTTGGCCCTTGAAGAAAGACAACAAGTTGGCACTTTGGGCCTGACTTTAGAATGATTAGGTGGATGAGTGATGTTAAAATAACAGACAGGTTAACGTGTAATGAGTTGAGAGACTAAGAATAGACGATATAATTACAGTGGTGTGGCAGGGGTGGAGGAGGCAGGTATGGTACCATTGGCGGGAGGTCCCCTGGGTGCTTCTTTTGGGTTTCACCTAGAGAAGCCAGACCCACGCGGAAAAGATATTATACCACGAGAGTCATTAGGAACTGATGAACAGCAATTATACAAGATATCACATTGAACTGATAAATAGGTCTTCTGGTGGTTGGTTAGTTTCCACCCTGTTGTAGTGTTAGCTTAATAACTTAAATGAGCTTCCCCTATCCTTTCCCATTTTGGGTCATCGCTGAACAAAAGGCGAGGATGTCGGCAAGGTTGTTAATATCGATATCGATGTCGATATTATCGACGATACTTTTGATGTATCGATATCGATATCGACGATACTTTCATATAAAAGTATCGATCGCGGTATCGGCGATACTTTGTTGGCCTTTTTTTATCGACATTACATCGATACTTCTCAACTGACATGCAAAATGATGCACATAACTTTCTAAGCTTCAGAGCTTTTGTACGCGTTCAGCGTTCTGTTGAAATATTAGACGAACGTCGAATTACGTGTAATAAAATATAA
>Ga0209780_1003829_pt1 | contig 11378 bp, 5 predicted proteins | sample WorMetexBAHAMAS2_FD_187384 | JGI IMG/M metagenome (GOLD analysis project Ga0209780, IMG submission 187384) | Marine gutless worms symbiont microbial communities from Max Planck institute for Marine Microbiology, Germany - Inanidrilus exumae... | ecosystem: Host-associated > Annelida > Digestive...
CTCGCTGCCTGACAGGCAGCCAGTGGAGCGACCTGAGGAGTGGTCTGGCGTCGGTCCGGCCTCTGTTCTGACAGACCACTCTGGCCAGGTTGTTCTGCACTCGCTGAATATTTCAAGCATATTTCAAAAACCACATGGCCATACTTCACAGAATTTTCTGTACATGCTATAAGCTTACCTGTAGTCGTGGCTCGGCCATGCTCTGTCAACAATGTGATAAGTTATGTGTTTGGTTTCTATGGATGACGTCATGTTTTTACCGCGCGACGCTATGCTAGCGCGATCGTATACGCTGTGATCGTCTGCCTGTACGTCTGTCTGTCACAAATCTTGAGTTCTACCGAAACCGCTAAACATGGGATCACGTAAACAACTGTAGAGTTACTAGTTTTTTGACATCAAAGTTCTCGGTGAAATTCCAATGGGGTCACCCTCACGGGGGGCGCCATAATTATACAGGTGGGGTAGATTAAAATCGACGATTTTCGATGAATATAGCCAGTACGGACCAGGAGCATGTAACTCTTCAGTGGCAACATCTAGACCTCCTCGTTTCCACTACGCACTACAAAGAGCTCTCTCTATACTGAACGACGTCAATCCTGATTGCATGGTATACTGATAGACGATGATTTCCATCAGTAAAACTTGTCTTATGTTCGTAACTTGGCGACTCTGAGGAAATTACAGCGGACAGAGTAGACCGACTACTACTCCTGACTACGAGACTTAAGTAAGTAAGTAATAAGAAAGTAATCGAATCACTAATACTTGTTGGATGGATTTATTATGCATATTACTTCTTTTGTTTATCTCTTCAGCTACGTCGAGGGTAATAATTACGTACAATACGCGAGTTCGACCTTGCGTTACGAACTGAATAAAATAATTCTCTAGGTTAACTTATCTCCTCGTATCATCGAAGGTCAAGTAGGCTATACCAAACGGACGACTCGCTCCTGATGATGATGTGTTCTGTGCTTGGTCAACAGTCCTCGTCCGGGCACTTCGAAGAAGCACTGCCTGCTCGTGATTATGATGCAGTGCGGCTAGACGGAAGTCACGGCAGTATTAGATGCATGCATGCGACGGTGCTGATGCATTTGGTGCAGGAGCCATCCATCTTGTAGGCCTGCATGTATTAGTGATTCGAGCAGCACTGCACTAGAACGCAGTGCACTCACTGTACAGCTGTTCGACTGACTGATTAACCCTTTAACTGCAGTCACTCAACAGTGACAATATTTCTACCACGCTATTTACTAGAGAAATACAACGATTCTAACCGTCTCGTACCGTCGTACGTTTGCGCCATGTACGATGGACAGTCCATCGTACATGGCGCCCTTGACTGACCGGTGATTACCATGCGTCCAAGCTGCGTTTACTGTACCTAATGCACTAATCACTAAAGAGAGGCAATCAATCATTCATTTACAGTAATTTATGTGCCAAAATTAGCCAGTTTTGTGGCTAAGCTCGACGCGTTAAAGCGGGTAGTCGCCAACGAAAGCGTGTTGCTGGACACTTAATTCAGCTCCCCCAGAACGCGTTCATAGCCTAATGGTCAGTCACTCGATAGTCCCGTTGTCAGTCAAGAAGTCAATAAAGTCATTATGTCATCACCTCTAGACTTCATACCAACATACTTAACCAAGGACCAACATTCAACCCTTTTAGATATTATTATTGTCACGCTCGCCGACGATCTCTCATTTACTGAAGGCGTCTTTCCCGATAGTAAATACAAGTCGACTATTGTTATTTTCATTTTAAAGGAACCTAGCCTTGATCGAGATGACTCAGCAAGCTATCGAGCAATAATAATAACAATATCTCTAGGCTACTTGAGCGTCTGTTTTGACACGTTTCAGTCACGTGTCACGTGTGCGTTTCTGACAACTTCAGTTCTGCCCAGTCGACATAGAGACGTCACTACTCAACAGAAGCTATTGAGCGCGTTACAAATTTGCATACTGTTATTAGCCCGCGCGGCATCGCGATGCCGAAGGGCTTATATTTTACTGCTGTGGTTTTTCTTTCTTACTTTTTTCTTTCTTTTTTCGACTCCTAATGTCTGAGGTCACTGAACGGATCTCAACCAAACTTGGACACACATTCACTTATGACTGCTATTTGAAAAGTTTGGTCAAAACTCCCAAGGCATTTACCAACACGGGCTGGAGGGGGCAAAAACCTCATTTTTGGGACCTACTTTGAACTTTGACCGAACATATCTCTGCAACGGAACATGATATCAACAATCGGAAAGAAACTCAATCTACAGGGACTCCCGTACATGCCCCCAAATTTGGTAAACTTTGGTCCACAAATGGCTGAGAACGGTTGGCGAGTTTTTGCCCACTCCTTAAATTTTCGCATTTGTGGACACTGCCAGCCTTACCGCATGGACGTTATACAACAGACAGCAGGCAAACTTTGGCACGTGTTATGTAGTGGCACGAGCTTACAGTCTAGAACCACAGAATGCCGGGCAGGCTTACGATGGGCTTTGCCATGCATGTAGTTTATTATTATTATTATTATTATTATTATTAATATTAGTGCGACCACGCTGGCCAGACTGGGTGCGTTGCTGAAGGGTTAGCCTTGCGTTGTGTCGCGTGCTAATGCACGTACGTGCTAAGTTGTCTGTCGGCATTTTGTCACGGCAGGCGAAGATTATATGCAAATAACGACATTGAGTTCGGGCGCAGGGTACATTTCCGCCGCATAACGACGGCTGGGAGTAAATTGACTTACTTACTGACTACGCTCGGTACCGTCACGTGACAAATCTTGTTGTCGCAAGTCTGCAGTGCTTACTGCTAATGACATCCCAGTGGACAGTTTTCATCTTCTTTCGGTTTTCGCCTTTAGAACAGTGGCGGGTCCAACATGATTTGCAAACGGGGGGGGGCAAGGTCGAGCGCCGAAGGCGCGAAGATCGAGGCGATTTTGAGTCTGAAAATGGCGACTTTTAGTGAATTCTGGGCGCTTGCCCACGTGGCGAGCGGGGCATGGCCCCTCCCGACCCCCCTTGGATGCGCCAGTGCTTTAGAATATTGTCAAACGAGAACCAGTCTGTTTTGACAAACTGCACGTCTCTGCTTTCTTGCTTCTTCAACCGACCAAGAGAACGGATGTGAAACAAAAACTCCGAAGTGCTGAGACAGACGACCGTGAGCCCGTGGCGAAGCAAGATTGACAGCTTTGACAATTCGTAGCTGTGAAGAACGAATCAATTATTAGCCGCGAGGTGTGGACAACCATCAAAGTAGCCTGTCCGTGTTATATTACCAGTATAAAATTACGTCAGACTACGACTATGACAGTGGACATAAGCTGAATGTAAGCTGCTGAATTTTGCTTAAGCCGCAGAAGAATGGCACGTAACCAGATCTTTGCGTTTGCTAGAAAGTTTACACATCAACAGTATGCTAAACTAATGGTTCACAAAAGTCTAAGATGTCTGCTTCATGAACAGACATCGATGTATTTGGAGTAAACGTTGTAGCGGCAATATAGCACGGAGTCTGATAGGTGGAGGTGGAAAATGGCGGATGCAAAATGCTTCTTCTATTTCAATGAAATTTGGCATGCAGGTAGACGTCGATAAGTGATGCACGAAGGTATGCATGGTCAAGGTCAAGGTCACGAGCCCTTCAACGTTGGAAATCCGCCGTTTTAAAAAGCTATCTCCGCCATTTACAACGGGAGCTGGCAACTGACCATGAATTCTTAAACTATAGGGCACAATATCTAAATTTTATCAGAATGGATTTTTGATATTCGGCCTAGTTTTTGTGTCACGTGACTTTGAAGTTGGCACAAACGTCAGTTGCGAAGAGTCTACCGTCAGTCCCCGTAAGTGGCTAATTTATTGTTTTAGTTTTCCCTTCATTTTTCGTTTCTGTGCGGTGCGCTAGACTAAGCTGGCCATATCGTCAGCTTTGAGCGCACGTAAATATATTGTATCGTCGTGCTTACAATACGGTTTGAGTGTGTGATATGCCTTGGAGCAGCTCGTCTACTGCACGTCGTCCTTGCATTATCGATAGAGAAACGAAGTTACAGCGACAGGCCGTCTCGACACTACACGCTGTACAGGGAAATTATGGCCGCTAGTGATGCGCATAAATCTAATTTAGCTATTGGCTAGAGACGACGCCACACAGCAGCAGCAGCAGCAGCAGCAGAGAACAACAGACGACGTCCATCAACATTCTGCCGCGGCCAGCTATAGCGTCGTCGATGTAATACCAGGCTTGCTCCACGCACCGACCGAATTACACTAGCTCCACAGTAAATATGGCAGTCGTTGCCTGCACCATAGAACAACGACTGCAAACCTTAACGCCAACGTGGGTCGACGGACACACTCGTCCAGCTATATACAGCTCCAGGAACTAGATCTATGACCAGTCTAAACGAAGACCGTCGCTATAGCTTTATTCTTACTTCACACAGAATAATGATGGGCCATATGGTAGTTTACTTGTTACTGCAAAATGTTTAAGGGGCTCGATCACTTTTTATGGACACGGGGCAGAAGATCCTATACAGACAATCGCAAGCGCAGAACAACGGCTGTGAAACTATACATTCACTACTACATCGACTAAACTTGATGAGCAAACCGGAAGTATACCGGTATAGGTTTACGGTCTTCGGTGAGACGTAGACAGAGCACACGACAAAATGTAGGGCCCGTCTCACATCCATGAGTTTATAATATGACCACGTTCTCTAAAAACGGTAAGATATGTCTTTAACCCTAAAATAATTGCCCCATGCCTCTACAATCGGTCCAGAACGCTGCCGCGTGGCGCCGTGACCTCATCACGCCGATCATACGACAGCTCCACTGGCTGCCCGTGCGTCAACGAGTGACCAAGACCGCCGTCCTGGTCTTTCAGTGTCTGACCGGCCAGGCACCGGCGTACCTGACTGTCAGCTCAGCACGCGCCGACTCCGATCAACCGACACAGCGACGTGCGTCGTCCGACGATCAAATAACAGTTTCGGCGACCGGTGTTTTGCGACTGCTGGAGCACGTGTGTGGAACATGCTGCCAATCCATCTACGGCTGTGTGACAGTCTTGAACAGTTTAAACGGTCGCTCAAGACCCATCTGTTTGACTCAGTTTCATGGCCACACCACATCTGTCGGTCACTACAAAACTCAATCAAAACTCTTTAAATGCCTAACTAAAACTCAGTCAAGAGATGAGAAGATTGGCGCAACGTTCTCGCACGAGGTCGCATCGACTACCTGGTGACCCGCGTACGTTCGTTGTTTAGTTTCAAACTTAGGTCCGCTTTACTGCCAATTTGCCGGAACTCGTTTTCCACGTCACTTTCAGCCAAAAACTAACATTTTTTCTTCTGTGACCTATAACGTTGGTCTACGAATCTATGAACTTGAGCTATAGATATACGGTCACGCGTTAAACCACCGCGCGAAACCATTCGCTGAAACAGACACACGCACACAGCAATCCGACTGGTTTACCTGGATCACACGTACTTGCTAATATGTTGCTGCGGTGTCGATGCGGTGCAGACGACATCGTCATGTTCAGATGTCGATAACGCGCGCCGTTGAGCTAGACAACTCGCCGTGTGCAGCAGCAGCAGCAGCAACCCGCATCCGCTCTGGACACACTGACCATCATTTGTTGTCTTTTATAAAGCGAATATATACATTGTAATCACCGTTTAGGTCTTAATAATGCACCATAAACGTGTGGCGGCCGGGCTCCCCCAGACTATCTGGGAGAGCTGACCATCGCCGTAATAATGAGTAGGCCCTACTGACTTTAAAGTCGGGGTATAGCGATTTTTTTCTTTTCGTTGTTTTAAAATAAACTATTAAAAATGGTTCATGGTGTGATTTGAATACTTTTATTTGAAACATAACTACAGAAAAAAGAAATTATTCTTCTCTCCGTAATGAACAGAATTTACGATATTTCATTAGAATTAGATATTCTTTGCCCTTAATTTGACTGCAGGAAGTTGGTACTCGGTAGTCTCGTTAAAAAAATCTTTGAAACTGAATATATCCTTTAATATGCAAAAATAAATTTTTCATAATATTTTTTTCTGAATTACGAGTACATACCTCTATTTAATTATGCACTTTATTTTGAAACTTCAAAAATCGCTATACCCCGCCTTTAATACCACGTAGGCCTATATACTGTTTGTAACAAACAGTTGCCTACTGTAGGCTCGTTATAGTTGTTTAATGATACATTAATTCTGTTCTATTTTACTGGGCGCAAAATGTGCTAATCACCTCGCAACGAAATTGCGGGCCGCTGTGCAATAATTATTTGCCCATAAACCCTTGTCATTTATTTTTGCCCAGAATGAGTGATCTCCTAAACATACGGTATCTAGTTTCAAGTGCGGAGTCAACGTTGCCTGTTTTACAACAGGCTCTGCCTGATCGACATAGCACACCAGTTTTACAAAAAGACATGCAATGTCTGCACTCTGCGCGGCATAGCGCTATGCGTTGCATATGCGTTGCGCGGTAAAAAATATTTGTGTGCAAAAATAGGTACCACGTGACCGTTATCATGTGCTTAAAGCTCAGCCAATAGTGTGCACGTACGTATCTGGGGATTCCCGTGTATGGTTTTTGAGGAAAGGTAGTTTCGTTTATAGCCGTAAGATATAATGTTATTAATGGTATATAACTGTATAATCATGGTATATTTGTTTCTCGGTTATACTAATTCGGTGCATTGAGATGAAATGTTGCAGAAATTCGCCATAGTCCAGGTGAGTGACTATAATGCAATCCTGAGGGAAAGTTCGGGACTTTTGAGGGTCTGTCTAAAACGTGACGGACCGACTCGCATTACCGGTGTTAGGTCTACAGAGTACAGACGATAACTCTAATCCTAACCCTAGACAGACGGTAAACGAAATCTGTGAATGTTGTTTCCACCGTTTGTTGCGCCATATTTCAGGGAGATCGCTTCTGAGCACAGTTTACTGAAACTTGAACAGTTCTTCTGTGAATACCCCTCATTGGTCCGCCATTACTGCTCGATTGGAATTGTTGTCAGTTGTGTGATATCTGTTTTTGCGTTCAGTTAGATATATTAATAGATTATTTGCACAGAGTAGGCAGCAGATCGTGTTGCCAGAGATAATGATAACATGAATGTGCATGTTTGATGGTTACATGTGGTTTGAGTGATGGTTATTGTAAAATCCCGCAGAATGTGTTTTACAATGAGGCCATCACTTTTTAAAATTACATAATAGACCGATTCATGTACGTTGCTATTGTGGAATGGTAAATTCTTGTTCTTTGACGCAATGGACGACATTAACTGGGGTTATGATGAGGTGTTGTTTTGGGCTTGTTGCACATTCTCTGTACAGCCGGGAAGGTTGCTATCGGTAGTAGGCTAGATGTTGCTGCACAGTCGTCTTAATTACTGTAAGACTCTTTGTAATCAGACAGTCTCTGTCGTTGGCGTCCACAATCTACGATCCGCCACCATGTCGCTGTCTCAACCATCGTCCAGGACAACTCTCGCGAACCGCGCGTTCTGCTGCTCAGCACCTGCTGTGTGGAACTCGCTTCCTAAGACAGTTGTTGATAGTGACTTCATCGCGGTTTTTAAATCTAAGCTAAAGACATTTCTCTTCTCCCAAGCTTACTCTCTTTCCTCTTCTCACTCCTACTAGCACACTGCCTGGCCCAGCGCCTCTGAAGTTACGACCATATGGAGCTATACACATGTGTATATTATTATTATTATTATTATTATTATTATTGTATTGTCATGTAGTGCAAACTTTGTCTCTGGATGTGACTGGCATTGGTGAAGCCCCGCACAATATTTATTTTGTCTCAACCGACACTAACAGTACGACGTACACGGCTCACAACTGTTGGCGATCGTGCTTTTCCTGTCATCAGAAGCCACTTGTGGAACAGTTTGCCACATCAACGTCATCTCGTCAACGATGCACGCCATGTTTTGCTATCGTCTAAAAACCTACTACTTTACGCGATCATTTCCCTCCAAACAGTTTTTATTAACACCGTTTATAGTGGTTTAGCAGTTCACACTTTAGGCCACTATAAATAACTTCTATGCAATGTAATGTAATGTAATGCAGTTTTTCCAGACAGGCATCATATTACTTGTAGGGAATTCCAGTGAGGAAATTCCTTTGTTTTCTTCTTTTTCACTATTGTTACGGGTTTTGACTCCAGTACGAAGTCTCAGTTCTTCGTTTTGGTCGGTTGTCGAAAGACTTTGATCCTGTGAACCGTAAGTTATCTGCATATGTTTAAAACATTTACCGAATGCTGTAGACCAGAAAAATCCCGGATGATTTGTAAAGTACAACACCAAATGATTTTTGTGGAATCTGAACATATGCGTGTACTGTATTGATTGATTGTCTGACAGTCTGCGTAGTTCAGCTGTTGGGTTAGTTCACTGTGTACATTGACATTTACTTACTTGCAAGAGAAACACCTTTGCTTTGCAGGGAGAGGCTTTCAGCTGGCGAGTCATTGAAATCAACTATGTGTGACAGTGACAGTGATGATCAAATGCAAATGGTGGATGAAGTTACGATGGGCAAATGCTTCCAAGAATTTTTCGAAATCTTCTTTGATCCTTGTCATAGACGACAACGCTTTGTATTTGGCAGAAATTGTGTTCCAGCACACTGCAGAAATCCATTTGTAGAAGGAGCAAATAGGTTACACTTGCAGCAAACAGCTGTGGACATTGTGGACGAGAGCAAATTTGTTACGGCTGCTGGAGCAAGTAGCTCAGATGGCGACGAGACAGGCATTTCTGAAGGTTCAGAAGCAAGAAGTGCTGAAGATTCGGAACTGTCACCAACCGGTCCAGATGCTGTTAGCGAAATGGACCAGGCAGTTTTGAACAGGCAGTGGACTGGATCTGGCTGCAGCCACAGAGCATCGCTGAGCCCGCATCTGCGGAGGACGTCGAGTTATGAAGCGCTCACGACGAGGACACAGATGCAAATGAGACAGCATTTGTCAGACTCGGCTGCTCTGCGACGAGCAAGTAGCTCTTATGGTTCACAGGATCAGAGTCTTCCGACAACCGACCAATACGAAGAACTGGGACCACCTCGTACTGGAGTCAGAACCCGTAACAATAGTGATGTAAGTACACTTATGTTTACAGCTGATGACATTGGACCACCACAGCCATCAAATGTCAGCTTCCCACCTGCTGAAGTTCCATATAACTTCGTCGCTGCTAACATCCCGTTTGCAGTGACAGGTTGGCAGCTTACAGACGACGACCGGTTTGAACCAGTTCACATGTCCAGCGCTGCAGACCATTTTGTGTCGGCCACAAATGGTTCGGAGCAGGACCGATTTCCATCTGTGGGGCAATGGCAGGAGCTGCAGCAGACTTTGAACTTTCAGCAGCTCTATGAGGATATATGTCAGCTAGAGACACGCGTCATACAAAGACTGCTCGTTGAGTTATTGCACGAAAACAACTCACCAGAGTTTGTACAAAGTGTTGCTGAGATTTTGTTTCTCTCAATTGCGGATGCGGAAGCAGTTGGTAAGTCTCCATGATGGTTGTTTTTATACTGTCTGTATATTTTTAACATTTATGTCTGTATGTTATCTTTGCGGGTGTATTGTAAGAATTCCTTGTTGTAACTTTAAATAAAAATATCGTTCATTTCTTTACTTTGGCACTGATTTTTGGGCAACACAAAAAGCATTTCATCCATAAAAAGCTGCTTCAAATTTTGTTTTGGAAACCCAGCCCATCCTACAGTAACTCAAGAAAAGACATTTAATTAAAAACTGAAATTATGCGCCTGTAAAGATGTGCAAATTGTAATCCCTAGATTGTATTTATTGCTGTTATGAGATGACTAATTTTGGAGCATTTTTTGTATTGTTTGTTTAATTTTTGGCTACTACCCTTTCATGTTAAAACGTGCATGAAGTCTACCGTTATGTGTTTAAGTATTCAATATTGAGTGAAGTATGACTAGAGTTGAAGTAGAGTGTCTATGAGTGAAGTATTCAATATGGAGCGCAGTGCGACCACAGTCTGTTGAATTTTGTCACAACTATCGTTTTGTCACATGGACTTTTACTTACTTATCTCCAGAATTAATTGTCTGGAACACGTGGAAGAAGAGCACCGAGGGAACGGCCGACCCAGGTTCACCTGGTAGAGGAAGAGCACCAAGAGAACTGGCCGACCCAGGTTTACCTGGTAGAGGAATCACCTGGTGGAAGAAGAAGACCGAGGTAACCGGCAGACCCAGGTTCACCTGGTGGAGGAAAAGGACCGAGGTCACCGGCTGACCCAGGTTCACCTGGTAGAGCAATCACCTGGTGGAAGAAGAGGACCGAGGTAACCGGCAGACCCAGGTTCACCTGGTGGAGGAAAAAGACCGAGGTCACAGGCAGACACTGGTTCACCTGGTAGAGCAATCACCTGGTGGAAGAAGAGGACCGAGGTAACCGGCAGACCCAGGTTCACCTGGTGGAGGAAAAGGACCGAGGTCACAGGCAGACACAGGTTCACCTGGTAGAGCAATCACCTGGTGGAAGAAGAGGACTGAGGTAACCGGCAGACCCAGGTTCACCTGGTGGAGGAAAAGGACCGAGGTCACAGGCAGACACAGGTTCACCTGGTAGAGCAATCACCTGGTGGAGGAACAGGACTGAGGGAATGGCCGACCCAGGTTCAACTGGTAGAGGAATCACCTGGTGGAGGAAGAAGATCAAGGTAATAGGCAGACCCAGGTTCACCTGGTAGAGGAATCACCTGGTAGAGGAAGAGCACCAAGAGAACCGGCAGACCCAGGTTCACATGGTAGAGGAAGAGGACCAAAATTTTACGTGGCTGTTTTCGCGTACGACAATGAGTAACGTCATTTTTGTTTGTCTGATTTTTGAGGGAAGGACGTTACTTCACCTACAGACAGTGTTTCTCCAGTGCCAATATCCAAGTCATTGTTATATACGTGTTCAGCACAATGTGACAGAGAAGACCACGATCAGCACCTTGAGTCTGCCATTGACGTACGTACAGCGTTGTTGTCAAACATGCCCAGGGTTAACACTTTAAGTCGTGTTAATTTGATATCACTTTCTGGCGCTAGCATAAGCTTTTCTTAAACCTACTGATTCAGTTTTATTAGCAAACGTCAACGTATTACGTTACGTTTGCTATATGCTATGAGCCGTCCGTCTGTCGTCTGTCTGTCTGTCTGTCGTCTGTCTGTCGTCTGTCTGTGACGTTGGTGCACCCTACTCAGGCGGTTGAACTTTTCGGCAATTTTTTTCACCATACGATAGCTCAGGGACTCTACTT
>Ga0209780_1003830_pt1 | contig 11378 bp, 4 predicted proteins | sample WorMetexBAHAMAS2_FD_187384 | JGI IMG/M metagenome (GOLD analysis project Ga0209780, IMG submission 187384) | Marine gutless worms symbiont microbial communities from Max Planck institute for Marine Microbiology, Germany - Inanidrilus exumae... | ecosystem: Host-associated > Annelida > Digestive...
GACTGATTCCATAAACTTCAACTTATCATCACTCCAGTACAGACCCCTATGTGGAACTGTTGGTATGTAACTGGTATCTTCAAGTGTGTAAACTTCCTGAAAGTGCGCTGATAGCAGGTCCGCTGATTCTTGTTCAGAAACTGTCAATTCACTGTTGTCTTTACGTATTGCTGTCACACTATCTTTTACTGTCTGCATGCTTCTCATATAACCGTAAAATCTTTTCGGATTACCCTTGAACCCGCGAAGAATTCGTTTACGAGCAGATGCTTCTTCCTGTTTTATCAATCGGTTCACCTCGTTCCTTAACCTCTTGTACAGTTCAAAATTTCTTCCGGAAGGATTCTGCCGGTACTTGTGCCACGCCTTTCCTCTTTCTCTGATCTTTTTCTTTGTCTGTTTAGATATTCTTCTGCACTTACTTCTCTTCAATTCTTTTTTGAGCGGAACATGCAGATGTACTAGTTCTCTCAATATGTCAGTGAAGTCTGTCCACATTTCATTTACAGATTTTTCTCTCCATCGCTCTTCCCACTGGACAACCTGCAGCACGGCCTGGATTTCCTTGTAATCCCCTTTGTGGTATGCGAACTTGATTTGACTGCTCTCAGTATCCTGAACCTTAAGTTTAAGCTCCCATCTGAGGGCTACATGGTCACTCTTGCCGAGAGGAGGATCATAGCTTATTTCGTCGATAACATTTTCTTCATCGGTGAATACATAGTCAAGTATAGAAGGTACCTGGTGTTGTCGAACCCTCGTTGCTTCGTATACATGCTGATAGAGACAGAGCTCTTGAGTCTTATTAAAGAACAGGGTAGCTGGGTTTGTCTCTCCAGCTGAAACGGATCCATCAACGTAGTTAATTTCTGGGTAATTAAAATCACCCATGATCAGTACATGGTCCACTCTAGTACACAGCACAGCACTCTCTAATAGCTCTACGAGCTTAGCATCGTTACTAGCTGTGCTTCCCGGGCTGCGGTAGCAAAGACCAATCAGTAGACGCTCACGATCAAGTTGTAAGCTACACCACAGTGACTCCTCAAATTCCTTCTTCATCAGGTCTTCAACTATACATGCTCGTATGCTGCTGTTAATATACAAAATTAACCCACCCCCTTTGGTCTGCTTTCTATATCTAACCTGTAGGCTACATGTTGTAACCATCGATATGGAGCTCTGCATCATTAACAGCATCCGATGCCCATGACTCCGTGATTCCTATGATGTCGCAAGCCATATTTTTTGTCCTTTGACGTAGTTCTGTTATCTTATTCACAACGCTCTTTGCATTCGTATACATGCAGGTCAGGCCACTGTCCCTGCTTGAGGACGTGGTCTTCTGGTTACGATCTTGTCGCGAACTATTATTAAGTTTGTCTCCCCATTGGCTTTCCTTTGTTTCAGTTGCTGCACCAGCTGGCGCCTTTTTTCTCTCTGCTTCACTGTGAGATCCTGCTGTATGAACACTTTGCCATACCTCACGTTTCCCTGCAAGTTTTTTGCATGGGACAACACTTGATCTCTCTCATTTTCAGATGATAAGACAACTTTCACTGTTCTTGGTGCCGCTTGGTCCTCATCATACCTGCCCAAGTACAAGTATAAATATTTAAGGCATTTATAGTCTTTGGTATGTAGTTGATTGTTTTGGTAAAAATTTTAAAAAGTTTATTAACTGTTAAGTTCGTTGGTTACGTTGGTGCAAGTACCAACTGATAACTGGGATTTTCCCACTGAAATGTTGTTATTGTTTTTTGTAAATGGGTGGAACTGGAATTGGAAGTGGTTTTATTTTGTTATTAATGAGCTTATTGCTAGTCTAATCCTTACATGGTTTGCTTAGCGAATTTGTTACAATATATAAGAGATACGATACGATTCGATGCGGTATATTTATGTGCCCTCAAAAGCTGACGAGATGGCGAGCTTAGTCTCGGTACAGCAACGAAAAAATAAAGAAAAACTAAAAGTGTCTATACACACAGCCTGCCGTATGATGTTCGACTACCGTTTGACTATACACACGGCCCAAAAATAAACACGCAACTGTATTGTTTCTTTCTTTCTGTTATGCACCCAAAAGACGTAGCCCATTTTTCTTATATATCCCCACAAAAAACCCTCTTTCAATGATAAAGTATGAACTGTTGTTGTTGTTGTCGTCTTCTACTGCCCATACGCGCAGAGTATCAACTGTGGTGAAGACATCAATTTAGAAACAGACGAATGTAGACACATCTCGGTGACTATGAACTTACTATCGAATTCTTGTCAGCAAACGGGTAAAAAGTCAGAAAGCGGGAAAAACGGGCCCACCCACGAACCCCGCTGCCACGCCTCCGCAAAAATTTCTTTTATTATTGCGATACAACCTTTTTATGGGTGTCAACGAAATGCGCGTAAAAATATTACTGTTACTGTGTCGGTTAGGGTTAGTGCTACGGTTAGGGTCAGTTTAGTACGATTTAGTTTGATTTGTAGTTTTGGTGGCGTCAAGTGTCGCCATCTGCCGGCCGGCCGTGTGTATAGCCAAATGCAGTCAACTATCACACGGCCGGCCGTGTGATAGTTGACTGCATTTGGCTATACACACGGCCGGCTGTGTGTTTAGCATTATTTTTGCTTTTTGACTATACACACGGCCGGACGTGCACAGCCGGCCGTATGTATAGCATCGTTCAAACTAAAACCGAGTAGCTCAGAAGAAACCGTCCGGGCGTGACCTTTTTAAATTTTGAGAAATAAGGGATAATATTTTGGAAATGGTGCAAGATAGAGACACAGTTGCAATGGATGACTAATAGGAAATCGTGTGTGACCTATCAAATCATGAAATGGCACCATTACTTGCCTTGAATGATCTTAAAGGTCACTGCTGTTTGAAATTTTTGTAACTCCCATACCTCGTGAAACATAGAAACAAATTTACTAACATAGTGCATTGTGTGGTCCTTCTGTGGTAGCTAAGATCCTTGTTTATTAAAGCAGTTGAACTTCACACTTTCACACTGATATTGATCTGTTATTATGAAAACAAACACTGGCTTCATTTTCTCTTCATTGTAAATGTTGCCGCTTTAAAACAGCCAATATCAAAAAATTCTGCAGATTGAATGCACAGAAGCTAGCCATCACATTTTTTTTTTCAGTCAGCAGTCTGTCATAAAATGTGAAAGCTATCTTCTGTTTTAGGTGAAAATGCTTGAACTCTGTACATTCTCACTACATTAACTATAATTGCTTAACATTTTTTCTGAACATTTTAAATGTTTTCTTTGGCTGCTTTGTAAGAGACTTACTGTACCGGGGCTGCCAGTCAACTTGTCACATGACCAACTCGTCACACGGTAAAGTCGTCACATTGTATTAGTCAACTCGTCACACAGTCACAGGCAACTCGCCACAAGCTGACATACACGAGCAAATTGACTTGACAGTTTCCTCGTAACATTGACTGATTAGGCCTATAGACCAAAGTAGTTTCTTATTTTAAAATAATTATATTAACAAAGAGACCACATCCACGTTTAGGCATGGCGTGTTTAGCGGCGTACTTCAATCATACAATTTAACATCATAAAACTACAACTCATGACATTATTCAGTAAGCTTAATTTGGTGTTAGCTGTAACCAAGTACTTGTCACACTAATAGTCAACTTGTCACACCCGTGTGGTCAACTCGTCATATGCTGTGTAAAATTAAAAAGGTCAACTCGTCACATGTGACGAGTTGGTCGTGTGCCGAGTTGACTGGTAGCCAATTGATAACATCACAGATAACATCTGTGCTTCATGGACTTTACTGATAGCCTGACGAGAAGTGAGCAGTTACTCTGATGTAAACATTTGTTTGTCACTGTTGCAGGTACATAAGTTCACAGATTTAATATGGCAGCTTTTGACGATATCTGCGATGTTGAATTAATAGATTTATGTCAAGAAACTGCTGAAGACAAAACTCAGCCATCCAGGAATGTATATCAAGCACATCATCTGTCAGAAGTTCAGGTTACTGGAGAAGTTGGCTCTGTGATGCCATGTCAGGTGTCAATCAAACATGATAAACTGCCTTTGCTGGAGAGTATGCTTGAGAAAGTTGAGAAAAATTACTGTGTGAAGATTTCTATAGACACACACAGTGCAAGAAGTAATGGAAAGGCTGCTCCTGTTATGCAGAGGATCAGCATTTCAGGCTCTAAAGGCGATTGCAGAAATGCTGGAGTAAGATTGTTTTCATTTTGTAGTGTTGTGACTTCTTTTAAATCCTGCTGCAGCTTTTTGCAGATTTTGAGTATTACCTAGTTTAGTGAATGACATAATCCAACAAATTCTATGACTCGGTGAATAGTACAAAACTGCGATAATTTCACACTTTTGGGGGAAATATAACTGTAAGAGAATATAAAAATATGCTTCAGAAATATTCCGCTTATTTCGAGATACCATTATTGTTATTGATACAGTGTGATGCATATGCAATTCATATACATGGTGCATTACATGCTATCACCTGGTGTGTGTTTCTTTCACACGCTGGTTTCTGTTGAAATGGTTATGCTGTACTAGTTCAGTATATGCTATTGCCGTGTCCGTCCATCCATCTGTATGTCTGTGTCAAGTCAGAGTTCTATCTAAATGGCTGTGCACAATAGCTCAGGAACTTAAGTTTGCTGGCATCAAAGATCATGATGAAATTCTAGTGGGGTAAGCTCCTTCGTGGGCGCAAGATGCATGTATGTAGCAAAAAATTAGCAACTTTCAACAGATAACTTTATGGGCTCTAGTCATGCTTGACCTCATTACGAAGTAGGCTAATCGAAAACGAGGCAATTACTGCAAACGTTGGCGAAAATTTGGAAGGAATTGATTGTGTGGTGTACCTTTTTGATTACTTTTTTTGAATTAATGCAACCCAATATGTCATATCAGTCGATTCGATAACAGGGCATGCTAGTAGACAAAGATTAATTTTATCCCAGATCTACTTTTACTCGATAAAGCGCTAACTTCCGTTTAAAAAAACTAGTCTAACACTTTCACTTGGCATTGAGGCCAACATTCTAACCTCGTATGGCCTCAAGGCCAAAGTTTCGGCGTCACCTGGCCTCCATACTAAAATGTTGGCCTCGGCCTAAAGGCTAAACTTTTGGCCTCGGCTAGTCGGCCTCATAACATTGGCATCTGCCCATATTTTCTGGCCTTGGCCTTGAGGTCAAAATTTTGGCCTTGGTCTCGGCATAGGGGCCAAAATTTTGGCTTGGTAACACTGGCCTAGGCTAATGCCTCGACCTTCTGGCCTCTGCCTTGTGGTTAAAACTTTAGCCTCCGCTCGGCCTTGAGGTTATGAACGGCGAGGTAGATGCCAAACATTTTCTCTCGAGGTCGAGCCGAGGCCCAATTTTTGGCCTCGAGGCAGAAGCCAAAAGGTCTTGGCCATGTTACGAAGCCGATGCCAAAAAATTTTGGCCCCAATGCAGTTTTGGCCTCAATGCCGAGACCAGAAGTCGTGGTCAAAGCCAGTGTTAAGAGGCCGAGACCAAATTTTGGCTTCGAGTCCAAACAAAAGTGTTAGGTTGTTAGTGTTGTGTACTGCATCGGAAGTTAGAATTTTGTTGAGTAAAAGTAGGTCCGGATAAATCTTTGTTTACTTACGTCGTTACATATCTTTTTGGAAACTGCTTGGTGCTGAAGCTTAAAGTAACTAGTAGGTCTACTTAAGCTCAGATAAGTAAAGTCAATTTATTCTTAGTTAATCGGAGCATAAGAACAAATCAATATAATCCGTTTCTAATTGGCTTAATCATGAACACAACAGTATACTACATTGCTTCCTTGTTTGTTTACAGTATTGTTCGCAGTAATTGCCTTGTTTTGATAACAACTTTTGGCAACATGGCAGATTCGTGAATAATGCCAACTTGTCCTGAAATCAGTGCAAGATAGACTGCATTATTTCCACAAGTATGCTAACCCTATCCCTTAACCTTAACCGAGATATAATGCAGCGTGGCACAGTTGAACAATATAAACATTCTTGATCATGGCTGTGGTTAACTTGGCAGCATACTTTTTAAATTTAAACTAAAATTAACTGCAAACCCGTTTTTACAACGTTGATGTACAAATTTAGAAACATAGGCCACTTATATGCAAATTGTGTCAATCAAATGTAATAACATTGGAGGCTGTTTGAATCACAATGTGTTGTTGATTTTTTTGCTAGATTTACATTGGAGCACTCTGCAATCCAGCAGAATTGTTTGTGTACGACTATTCACCGACATTGAGTAATGTGTTCAACGAAGATACTTGCCAGAAGATTGAGGAAAAATCGCATGCAGTTATAATTAGAGATGGTGATCGCCGACTGATCATTCAGGGATCTGATCAGATGCATGTGCTCTTAGCTGTGTCAATTGTTGAGGACATCGTAGCACGGGTGGAGACCAATGTCGGTAAATCGTTGGGACGTGAGTCTTCTGCGATGCTTGATAATGTTTTAAAGCGAGCATATTCGAATGACGGTGAGACGGAAGACGGTTTTGATTGGTCGACAATGCCGGAAGAAGTCAAACGAGCAGTTCTTGTTTCTCTACTTGACAGTGATGAACCCGAAATAACTGGCGTTGGTGGGGAAGGCATTGCTGATGAACAGTCAGAAAGTCCAGGTACTGCGTCAGCAGTGGCTGCAGTTGTCAGCAGCTTTGCAAGTAGTTCACATGCAGCTGCCCCTGCCAGTGTGACTGATACATTATCTCCTGCAACAGTGAGCAAAGTAGTTGATTCACCTCCCAAACTGGATATTACTGATCCAGCCATTCAGCCACTTGCTACACTAGCCATGTCCAAGGGCTACTCTCTAGAAGAAATTGAGAACGTTCTGCGTAATAAGACCAGTCAATTGAAAGAGAGTGAATTTCTACGAATTCTTCATACAAATCGTCGTCTGCAGTTTGTGACAAGTCAGCCAGTTTCTGTTTCTTCAGCATTCCAACAGCCTGTAGTTTCACATGATAGTATTGTAAACAGTAGTCCTTCTACATCTGCTGATGTAAACGTGCATGTTCGTACATTTGACCGATCTCCCGTACGCTCTGTCACTGGATCAAAAGTGGTTCATTTGCAGGCAGTTGGGGCTGGCAGGACGAAAGGAGCAAATGACAACGACGTTGATAGTGGTGTTGAGGGTGATGGTGATAAATTCCTTGTCATTGATAACGTAATTACACAAGTGTCACCTGCGGCTGGCAGTGATACTGTAGTCTTGCTAAAAAGTGATGAGGAAATGGAAAGTTCTGAAGTAGACGATGATAACCAGAACATGGAGGTTGAGGATGTTAGTGCACAACTGATGGTACTTGGCAACGAGTCAGTGATTCCCAATAGCAGTGCAGTTCGGAGTGGTGAGCAGACCAAGAAAAATGTTGCATCGGAGTTGAGTGGCAGTCCTCGGCGTAAAAAGAAAAAGCAGAAGAAGAAGAAGAAGAAACAGACGGCGTCACGTACAACGATGCATCAGAAAACTGGAACTGACGTAAATGTGTTGGACTGCATATCTTTGATACCGACAGCAGCATCAGCAGCAGTGGACAAGTCTAACAGTGTTGTGTTTGTGACGGACAGCAGCGACAGCGAGGATACTGATAGGATACAGCCACTTGTTGGTCATAATGAGGGACTCCAACTTTCTCGTCGGAAAGAAGAGCGGAATCAGTCGCCTGGTATGTATTTAAGCAGTGTCAGTGGTAACATTCGCAAAACTGAAAATCACCAAAATCGCACACCGTTAAATATTCCAGCAGCTGGGTTCACTCTAGTTCCAACAGCTGCTTCAGGTGGTTGAATGTACTGCTATTTTGTTATTGTATAAGTTGGAGCCTTTGTTTGATTTCCATTTATAACTAAGCATTTTTCTTGTACCGGTATATATTTTTTCTTTGTTTTATAACTTATGAAATTTGATAGGAATTTCTGTCACTGGATTCAAGTAAACTTTGTCTAAAAAATTCACTCCTTTGGCTGCTATAACGTCACTGTATATCAACTGATTTTGATAATTTAAATAATGTTGCTAAGAAAGTATGGGGTAAGCAGTCAAACGGTACTTTATTTTCCCACCTTACATAACTACTGCTTCTGCACTACCTGGGGAAACAGAAAGCCGATAATTGCATCTTTTGACTTAAATGCTGAATGTTGTTTTGCCAACAGACACACAAAACACATTCATATTGTCACTTGGTCACAGCTGAACCACCATTCGTTCACACAAGAATCAACCGTATACACTTAACAAAACCTAGGAAGGGAGTATAGCATGCTACCATCTGTTATCACACACTCATCATTTATCAAGTCTGTCTAGATGTTGATCGTTGTGTCAAAAGTGGGCATTGTTCTTTGTCGAGCCTGAAGTGAAAATTCAACTGACCATATTGGTGGGATATCTTACTATCTCAACAAATGTTAGCTGTTATTAAACACGTTGACGACAATATCATTAGCCTTTCATCAACACAGCTTATGCATGTACCAGTGCATGGTGCGTGCAACACAGTTCAACAGCTGCTGCACAAAACACTACATCATTTCTTCTGAGCTATGGCCCTAACAGGTCAGAGCTGAACTCAGTTGATTACAAGATTTATCGATTCTACAGCAGCGGGAATATTAGTTGCAAGTCAACAAATTTGAAGACATCAAGCAGCGATGGGTTGAACTTTAACAAAGCTGTAATACAGCTTTCTGAGTAAAAAGATGCGATTTACGTGTTTCTGTGTTTTACCAGGTAGTGCAGAAGCACAAGTTAGGTGAGGTAGGAAAATAAGTACTATTTTAATGCTTACTTTCTTAGCAACATTGCTGCCAAAAATTATCAAAATTGGATGATGTACGTCGAAGTTATAGCAAGCAAAAGGAGTGACTTTTTGGGACACAGTGTAGATGAAGAAGAGGGTTTATTTATTTATTTATTGATAAGTAGCAAAGGGCCATACAGCCTCTTACAGGTTGCATACAGCAATATGCAGCGATGTACCCAGAAACACAAACAATGCACAATTTAAAAATACCCAGAAAAACGTACAGCATCATAAGTACGGTATGCAAATGCTGATAAAAAGTATGTAAAACTGAGTTTACAGTAAGAAAAGTAATAAATACGCTGAGAGAGAAACATAATTAGCAAGCAGCACCAAAACACAATTACAATGAATATGAGTGAATTTACATTTGAAAATAGAGATTTTGTCAATACTCTGTTTGATGGTAAGGAATTCCACACAGTAATGATACGGTTAGTAAAGAAATGCTGATAGATGTCACGTGAACAGTATGGTTTGACATGATTAACACTGTGACCTCTAGTGTTTGACGCTTGAAGCTGAAATGACAAATTAATATCAATCAGACCATGCAGTATTTTATATACCAGTATAAGATCATAGTTTAAACGTCTACATTCTAATGATTCAAGCCCTAAAACTTGCAAGCTGTCACGATAAGACATTTTCTTATCGAATGGTTCATGGAGAAATGAATTTATCTCTGTTGCAGAGCTCAATAATGATTTTATTGGAAATAGTACATGGTTTGTTGCATTTTTGCATAGTGTTATTGGTTGTTTTTATCTAGGATTGCAAAACCCTGCTGATAAGAAGGTCTCAGAACCAGGCTCGCTGCGATATATTGTCATTGACGGCAGCAATGTGGCAATGAGGTAAATGGTGCACGTTCAAGACTGAATTGTGGTTATATTTATGAGTACAAGTTTGCCTTTAACATATTCATATTATTATTATTAGGTCAACTCCTCCGATTCAACCTAATAAAATTGGTCTCAAATGTCTGTCCGTCCGTCCACAAAAAGTTTCTTCGATTTCCATGAAATTTGGTATGTAGACTGAGGTCGACGAGTGATGCATGACAGTATGCAGTATGACCTAGTGTTGTTACGGTTTCAAAAATTTTGACGTCGGTCGGTTTCGGTAGGTTTTGCAAGAAAAACCTCGGTTTTCGGTTCAGTTTCGGTTCTCATAATTAACGCATTGTAAACTTGTTTATGCCTATGGTCATGTGGTATGACAAGTTGACAACTTTCATCATCCCTAGTTCGAACGGCAAACAACCGCATGCATGCAATAAGGCACTCAAAATAAACAAGCTATGTACGAACCTGTAATGTAGGCCTGAAAACCGTCAATTCCAGCGGGAAAAACCTAGGTTTCGGCGAGAAACGGTCTTGGAAAAAACCTAGGTTTCGGCGGCGGTTTCGGTTACCGTAACAACACTAGTATGACCCGATCCAAGGTCAAGGTCACGAGCCATTGAAAGTCAGAAATTCGACCATTTTCAAAGGCTATCTCCTCCCCCATTTATAATGGGGGCTGGCAAATGACCACAAATTCTTAAATTGCGGCACAATATCTAAAGGTTTTCGAGGCTGGATTTTTTATTTTTGTCCTAGTTTTTGTCCGCGTGACTGAAGTTGGCAGTAAGTAGGAGTCGACCGCCAGTCCCGTATGGGGCTATTTTATTTAATTTGTACTTGATTTAAGAGGAAAATAAGAGGGAATGTCAACTGTTGTATGCGGTATTGTGTACAACAGTTGTGCACAGTGGTATGCACACACGAGCAGTTTTTACAGTTGACTGTTGGTTTAGATTTAGTTTTACACCCTGCCAAAGGCTGTGGATAAATAGCAACAATTTAAACAGTGTCCACTTATTGAACAAACAGATAAACATCCTATCACCTTCTGTGCTTTGTCACTGTTGGGAAGCATCAGGAAGAGCAGCTGGCCTGTTAAAATTTGACTGATGACGTGCCACTGTGGTTGTCTGTCTGAAGCAAGGTGAAAATGGTTTGAATATGGTTCAGCTGATGCCACTGCCACCCTGTCATCTCTTGCCGCATTAAAATTCAGAATGTTTCTGCTTTTTTGGTGCCAACTTACGCAGGTTATATGGAAAAGAGGCCGTAAATGGTTGTTGTAATTGATTTAAAACCTAATTATTCTTCAGATGTTCGTTCGTTCGTTATTGCGGGCAGGGGTCCAGCCTACTCTGGACCCCAGCGCTGAGACCTTTATATCGGTCCAATGCGCCAGCTTAGGGAGAGCAGCGGAATTGGTAGGTGTGTGCGGTGTATGTGCGAGTTGTGTAGGGTGGAGGAAGGGTTGAGTTGGCGTGAGCAGCTTGTCAGGTATTTCTAAGCGCGCCCCCTCTAGGCGTGGCCTACTGTCTGGCTAAGCCCGGACTGGCACTTATTCAGTGCCAGCCCTGACCGGCACTTCAGTGCCTAGCCAGTGGGCTTAGCCACATCTAGCTGCTTCGGCTCTCACGTCGGCACGACTGATATCTTGACGCTGC
>Ga0209780_1003831_pt1 | contig 11377 bp, 7 predicted proteins | sample WorMetexBAHAMAS2_FD_187384 | JGI IMG/M metagenome (GOLD analysis project Ga0209780, IMG submission 187384) | Marine gutless worms symbiont microbial communities from Max Planck institute for Marine Microbiology, Germany - Inanidrilus exumae... | ecosystem: Host-associated > Annelida > Digestive...
GGCCTACTCAACCTTCTATCAGCGAGATGGAAACCTGAGTACCGCCAAGGGGCAATTGCAGTACTCTGCGCCTGGAAAAGTAACCGTGGGTCTTACGTCACACCGGCCGTTCATGCATCGCAGACTCCGTGGTATATCTAGTTACGGCATAAGAAAAGAGATGAGCAGCCCGCCTCAGGTCGACTCAGCCTTCTACCCTCCGTGGGACCGTAAAATGAGTACCGGCCAAAAGGCGGTGATGCTCTGCGGCTGGGGAGTAAAAGCAGGCATGGTGTAATTTGCAGGTAAAACTGTGTGATCCATATCTGAGCGCATTAGAGATATATAGTTGCGATGATGCGCTTTACAAATCGACGTTTACTTAAATCGACGTACTATAAATTTACTTACTTACTTATACTTTACCTTTTACATAAATGCAGTGGGGATGTAGAATTTTTGAAAGAGGACATTTATTGTATGTCATACTCAAATGTTATACGTTAATTGTACGACCGTTAAAGACATCGATGATAATTCATTCGTTTTCATTTATTTTATTTCGCTTAGAACAATAGAAAATCACGACTCTGTTTCATTTTGACACTTAGTTAAGCTTCTTCATTGCTGCCTATTTTATTATTTCGTCCTCTGTCACGTCGCGTTAATTGAGAATTAAAAATAAAATCATGTGAAGAAATAATGGCAGACTGCCATTTCTTGTCGATTTTATGCATGCAAGATCGCTTCAATTTTAGTAACTTATTTTTCTTTCCAATGAGTCATAGTGATCATGCATACATTGCTTTGAATGTTAATTAATTGGCCTATGTTCGGCTTTGGTACTCAGCCTGTTTTAGTTCTCTTCGAAATGCATAGATTCGCGTTCTCATAAATAATGAACTAAATGAAATTTAAAAACAAAATGTGACATACTACGTAAAAGGATGTTGTCTAATTCTGAAACATCTGAAAACAAATGGGAATGTTACTTTTAGCTGATGCAAGGTTAATCAGTCCAGATTCTTAACCGTGCTAAAGTCGTTACATTGCACAAGAACAATAGACCCAACGGGATTCGTGCCGAACTGTTTTCGAGGTTGACGAACTTTTGTATGATGCCAAGTGAGAGTCTAAACCATGGAGTGTGAATAGCAAAGCGACTCGTTCTGTTAGTGATGCTTGAGTTGGGTACGGTTTTGTATGATGTTGTTCGAGTACTCTTCACGTCCCATCTCTAATCGTCAAGTGTGAAACTGACGGTTGTTGTTAGAATTGTGCGACGTTATGTTGACTAGCGGTGTGACGGCGGGTGGGGAAGACGAGACGGCGGCATAGTGAAACGTGATTGGTGAAGACTGGGGTCCCTGGAGTGTTGTCTAACTAACGTTGTTTGTGAGTCTTGAAAAACTATTTAGCCTAAGACCCTTTTGTGTAATGCAAAGCAAAAATCAATGATAAATTAACGTTGTAAAACATCATACCCGAAATATGCCCGCCATTCGCCTGTTTACCCCCTGCACCCCATACACTGTTGGTCAATATAACGTCACAATAGAAGTCAGTATATCGTCGCTGCATTACCGTTGTTATACAGTGCAAGTCTGGAGATGTCGTGAATCACGCCACTGATGACCACGTAGTCGACTCCGATGTTGATGACGACGACGATGACGTCACTGACGCCCGCGCGGTTGCGGCTGCTGGTGGTGGCGGGGATGAGGAGGCTGATGCTAAGCTGGATGAGGACTCATCCGGCAGAGATCTGCTGGCGCATCACCACCAGAACGTGCACGTCGACGGACGAGACGCCGCCGACTCAGTCCAGCTGCAGCAGCCGACTGTAGGAGACATTCGACGACGTAAGAGATCACTGGCGGCTGATCACGTGACCTCGTCGCCTTCAGTTGACGGAGACGACGTCGACGACGACTACGCCGAGTTCGGACTGGCGGGAACATCGCCGTCGAGACGACCGACCGTGGGCGATAGCGGACCGTGTTCACCGGGCACCGCGCCGCCGTGTATGGAGCAGACCGAGATCAAGATCCAGAGACCGCTCGGTCTGCTCGCCCAGCACGGAATGACAACCAAGATGTCGTCGGCGACGCTGCAGGGCAGGCCGGCGCACTCGGCCGGATCACTGTACAAGCTCGACAGACAGGCCGACCTGGATCAGTCGTCCAAGGACCGACAGCCACTGAGTGTTGGTCATCATCAGACTCCGTCACTGACCGGACTGGACTTCAGCAGTACATCGTTGTCGCTGATGGACAGACGGTTCATGCCGTCTCCACCAGCATCATCGACACCACTCGGCTGTCTGGACCACGGCAAGACATCAGCCACGTCACCTGGACCACACCACTGGACGTTCGAGGAACAGTTCAAACAGGTTAGTCATCAGTTCAGACAGTACAACTGTCTAACAGAATCGACATCAACCGGGCGAGTGCATGAAGTCCATCCAGGAGCTGTGTGAATCTGCAGCTTTGAGCGATTGAACTCTGTACCGTCAGTCTATAGTTAGGTCACCATGGAGATGGGACACTTAACGGGCAGGCTGTTATGAATTTAGTACCAGTGGCGTAAATCTGGCTGGAATTCTGGGAGGACGCAGGGCGGATCCAGAAGGCTTGTTAGGCGTGGAGAGGGTATACCCCTTCCCATGCACCGAGGAAGGAGTCTGGGGAGGGGACTATGCCCTTCCCCCAAAAAATTGATTTTTTTCACTTGGAATATCGTGCTTTGATGCATTCTGAGCGGTACTTTTTATCCATGTCCTTGCCGGAAAAGTGTTGAATTTTTTTGCCTGAAGAGGTGATTTGGAGGTCATTAAAGATGTACTTTCAGGAAATAGTGCATACTCTGTTCCATGGGGTTGGTAAGGTTTTTACTGCAGTACTGCATTGTAATGCAAGCAATCTGATGTTTGAAATTTTGAAACATTACAAAATCTGGGGGGCAGTTTGTATTAGCGTCCCCACTCCAAATTATGAGGGACCCGTCTTCCTGTCCCCCGTTATTTACGCCCATGTTTGGTACGACACGATACATTGATAAAAAACGAAAATACCTCTGAGCATATAGGACATCCCGTCCGAGTCTTGGGCTTCTATTTAATATTCCTACGCACGGGAGTGATGCTAAGTATTGCGATGAGCGTGTGTGTTTGTCTGTATGTGAGTTTGTCTGTCCGCTCGCATATCTCAAGAACCACAATTACAAATTTCACAAAAATGTTCTGTGTACGTAACTGTGGCCCTGCAGGTTCGGTCCTCCTCTGACGGCAATGAAATGCGTTGTGTACTTCCGGTTTTGTGGATGACGTCATGGTTTCACATAATGGTGCCAATATAGCACAGAATCAAAGACATTCCGTCGAGTTCGCCAGATGGCGGCACTGATGCTGTCCAATCTGGAAATGCGTTATACATTCGATGAAAAGTTAATGGTGTATTGTCACAGAGAGCGACGTACGCCACTGCCATTGCAACCGGCTCAGCCTCCGACTAATAATATCAGCGGAAATCGTACATAACGATAGTGATATTAAACAGAAGATTACAAATAGGTGTGGTGTGTTGACGGCGTGAGAAAGCGACCATTAAAATCCTGTTGTCAGTCCAATTATCGTCCTCTGAGATCCGCCATGCATGCAGCGTATTTACGACTGCATTAGTTAATTTATGCACGTCTAACGAATACAATACAGCCCGTCTGTTTCGTATGTATGCAGGCGACATCGCCGGTCGCAATGACATTGCTGTTCTGTCGTTTTGTTGAGCTTCAGCTGAGTAGCTGACAGACTGCAGCTAGTCTGTCAAAGTAATAATAATAATAACTAGAAAAATGCGTGGCAGAGCCCAGCGTGTAGCCCGTGCGGCATAGCAGTGACGCCCCCTAGCGAATAACTAACACAACACTAAGTTATTTGCTTCTATTTTTCTTTTACTTACTTTTTATTGTTTTGTGTTGTTATTTTTTCTCTACCATTTTGGTGAATAAAGATGAATAAAACTGAGTACAGATCGCCTCACAAAACTCAGGACTGATCCCGCAAGGACGCAAGGTCTGGCAGTGGCGCCGCCAAGCGGACGTAGCCAAACTGCTGATCAACGCCCCTCTTACGCTCCGGAGTTATTGGACCGAAGTTTACCAAATTTTTACACAATGTAGCAGATCATCCTTGTCAAACTTTTGAAATCAGAATTGCGATATTCCTACTAATTTTCGGAATGCCAAGGCGAGGAATGAATGTCAGTCGGCCGATTTCGCTTATTTTTAACTCTATAAATGGTTGCCATAGCAACGTTCCTTGAGCGATCGGAAAAAGACGGTCAGCTCGGTAATCTACGATCAAATACCTATACCACACGATGAAAATGGTCCAGTGGCTCCTGAGATAATTTGTCTAAAGTTTTGTTTTAAAGAAAGAAACGAGCGGTTGTACACCTTTGCCATTCTTATACTCCGGAGTTACTGAACCAAAGTTCACCAAATTTAGTTACACACAATGTATAGCCAGATCATCGCAGGTGATTGTTTTAATCAGAAGGCGATATTCAAGCCGTTTTGGAATGCCAATGCGACGAGTGAAAATGAGTCGGCGGATTTTGCCAATTTGACCCTAAAATTGGTTGCCATGGCAACGTCCCTTGAGCAATCGGAAAAAAGGTTAGGTCGGTAATCTACGATCAAATATTTACCATATGGTGAAAATTTGGTGAAAATCGGTCCTGAGATGGCTTTGCTCAAAGGTCGTTAAAAAATAAAGAAATAAATTAACGCAAGCAAAACATATATAGCCCACGGTGCCGGCATGCCGCACGCGGGCTAAATAATAATGGTTAATCGTTCCTCACCACTCTTCGCACGTGCAGTATATGTCGTTCAAATGGAGCTTCATAATTTTCAACGAGAAAGCACTCGTCGAGTTAAAACCTATACATTCCTGTCGACTATAGTCGTTTTGTGTCAGTAGAACGACGGCGTGTAACATAGTAAATTGTCACGGCTGTGTAACTGGTTGTGTCGGAGGCCATGCATATAAGCTCGTATAAGCGCCATATTTTCTCTTATTCACGCCAAACATTATCTGGTATGCCATAATAGGTTTATTTATCATGTTTGTCTATGTATTTGAAAATTGCGTGAACGACGGGCGAGCGAACTTTACCTTGTTTGGACGTCGCCGGTGGCGTCACTGTCATCCCGGGTCGTTTCTTGTAAGCTCTATCCCAGACAGTCCTGCGCCTTTCTGCTTAAGCTTGCAACTGAACGTCGCGGAATTTGGATTGGTCACGTGACAGTACGTCTAATAACTCAGCCTAGCCGCCCGCTGCTGCAGTGACGTCAGTTCCGTCGTGCATTGCGGCATCACGTGACTAACGAAACCTACATGCCTGCAGGTGCGCTGAGCTGCAGACGTTCCGTCGCTGCAGCGTTCCTGAGCTGAGATGAACGGGACACGATCAGCGTGCTGTATAGACGAGATGAAGTACATGGCGTATTGGCATTTGGGGTGGGGGGGCGGAGGTCCCTGCAGGCTCGTACACGTCGTACCAGGACGTAACACTCGTCTGATATCAAACACCGAGGTGATTTATCACCACACAATACACACGTATCTATTAAATAGCGTCTCGTCGGCGCGCCGTACAATAAAGACACCATTGAACGCGCTAAGACAGACGGCGGCCCCATCCGCTCGCCCGCCGGCGATTATAACAAATAATACGAGATATGTCGTCTATGCTGACGGTGTCAGATGCAATTCATCACCCCGCTGTCTTCGACTCGCGATGGTCGAGGAGTGGCGCTTCCCCGGGACACAAATAATTATGTATTTTATCGAACGGTTGTGGTTGTCGCCGGGGGGCGCGGTTCTATTGAGACTGAGTTATCATGTAGTCGTGATCGACAACAAGTATATAGTAAGTATAGGACCGTGTAGAGTCAGTCGGCTGTATGAATTCAACGGCATATCGTGTCAATATGCTCCCGTGTACATGTCTTTGTATTGTCGTCAACGACCGCCGCTGTAGGCTTACACTGACATATTATATCTCATCTCCGGCGCTGTTATTGACCTATTAGCGAGTTGCTACGAGTTGCGGTGTGTAAGAAGTCAAATCTTTCTCTCTGCGACCACAACGTTGACAACACTTCGTAGCAGTTCACTTAATTGGTGGCGGTCTGGCCTACAGCGCGGTAGCACACATTCCGTAGCATACGATACGATACGATATATTTACGTGCGCTCAAAAGCTGACAAAATGGCCAGCTTAGTCTAGCGCACGGCACAGAAACACAAAAATAAGGAAAAACTAAAAACAAAAACCGATCAGCTCAGAAGAAACGGTGCATGCAAAAGTCCGTGAAAACAGTCCGGGAGGAAGAAGTGGAACTACGGGGATAGGATTTGTGAAACATGTAGGTTTTAAGCCGGGAGTGAAAGAGAGAGGGAGTTATGGATGAGCTTAGAACGACTGCGTTACTCTACTACGTCCAGCCGGTTAAAGATACTGAGACGGGTGATCGTTTGCGGCTACAACGTATTGGTGTAACCACCCACCAAGGCCAACTCAGCCTCCTGCCCTCAGCAGGATAAGAAATGAGTACCGGACAGTTCGTCGTTATTGCCGTTTGGTATAGGATCACGTGACGTAGATGGTCGTTGGTTAGTGTATTAATTGACGTCACCTCACTAACACTGCCGTATCCGCGTAATTACGTCTAGTGATGGGTCGATCTTAGAATTCGATATCGAATCGATAATCTCCGTTGAGAGATGATAAGAGCATACGAACAGCACCTGAACAGCTAAAGCTAACCGCGTTGTTGTCATTTTTCATGCAACCAAATTGGAGTCTGATACATCTTGGCATGCAGCTTCATGTTTCTGCGTGTCTATTTTATTTTTTGTATAGCCTAGAAAACTTTCCCAGTTTTCAAATTTAGGCTTAAAACTCATTTATTTCACCTGGCGAACACTGACTAACATTACCTGACCTGCTATGCCACCGCCTCTGAAGTTACGACCTTATGGCGGTATAGAAATTTGTGTATTATTATTATTATTATTAATTTTGCCGCACGCTCAGCCAAGTACCGTGTTCTATTCTGTATGCCTGACCAACGTTTGAAGCCCTGCAGTCATGTCCAGGAGCATATAGCCAGAAAGGCCATGGAAATCATAGAACTGCGATCAAACGATGATTTTAAAGGACAAGTTTAATAGTTTTATGCCATTGAATTACCAGTAATTTCTCTAACCGAACAGCTAAACAGAAATAATCAGTGCGTGTATTTTTCGATCTGCTATATTCCTTTCCGCTACGGAATGATCGTTTTCAAGTACTTAATAATTTGCGGTTTGGCGCGAAGTTTGATGATTTTTATTAGGCTGCTGATTGATTGTAGGGGACACCAAAAAGAAATCGGCATTTTTCTGTTGGGGTTGAAGCCACGTCATGCGCATGGGAAAAGTTTCGAAACTGTCGTTTTACGGACGACGGAACAAGTGTTTTGAATAAATTAGACTGAAAGAGACCTGCGCAAAAAATGGTCACTGGTCGTGCGGGCGGCCGTAATAAAAGCCGTAGCCAGTGTAGGCATTTGTGCATCGAGTGAATAAATTACTATATCGAATGTAAACGTGTAGGAGTTCATCACTTGTTGATTAGTCACACAGTCTAGTGTTCATGCTGCCGTGGGAATATACTTTGTATAAAAAATTGATCCGCGTGAGCAGCGCTTTGAACTGCGGGTATATCAGCCGGGCTGTCGTGGGTCAAATGCCGCTAGAAATCCGGCTGTCATTAAAGTTGGGTCTGAGCAAATCGCACACCCGTGAGTTAATGCAACACAGCAGTCGGCCGTATACGTCAACAGGTCGCGGATATAACTGACTGATTTTATCGTCGAAGCTACTTTGATGATCCTGGCTGCTGTGTCACCCCAGTATCGTCTGCACATTACATCAATAAACTTACATTAGTGATGTGCCGTTCTAATTGAAAACGTGCCGTATAGGCGGCTGAACCCCGACTAAACATGCACCTTGCAATTACATTGACGCGCGCTTGCGATGCAATAACAGTTGTGTTCGTCCGTCTGTCTGTTACACTCGTGGGCGGTATCGGAGCGTTTTTCATATGATCAAACGGTTTTATCCTTCACGACACCAGATATGTTTACTATAGCTGTAGATACTGTTAGCTTCTTTATCTGCATCCAAGGTAGGGGTGAGAAGTATTGCGGTCAGCGTGTTTGTTTCTCTGTCTGCTCGCGTGTCTCAAAAACCACGTGTCTAAATTTCATGAAATTTTCTGCACACGTTACTATGGCTATCGCTCGGTGTTCCTCTGATAACAATGCAACTCGTTATCCAATTTTATGGATGACATCACGTTTTCACAACATGCATGAAGCCAATGTCCAGAATCAAGGACGACGCGCACATTTCCTCGAGTTCGCCTTATCTCAGCGCAGATTTGCTGTTATTCGAGTCCTGCTGATGTCATTTTGTATTGAATTTCACTTCGTATTGACTTGCCTCTGTTTGTATATGTTGCATTGGAAAATAAATTTGATTTGGTTTGAAGTATTCTGCGACAACTACACTTGTAATCTTGGTCGAGTTTATGACTTTTCATTACCTTGCCCCCGAACAAGGGTGCGCAGTATTGCGGTGAGCTTTTCTGTATGTCCGTTTGCCTGTGGGCTTGCATATCTAAAAAACCACATGCCCCAGTTTCACCAAATTTTATGTACATGTTATCCATAGCCGTGGCTCGGTCCTCCTCTGACGGCAATGCGATACGTTATGTACTTCCGGTTTCGTGGATGACGTCATGATTTCATGTAATGGTGGGAATAGCCCGAATCAACGATGTATGTTTCGTCGAGTTCGCCAGGTGACGGCACCGGGGACGAAGTCTGCCGTCTTTGACTGCATCTTAGTGAAGGTTGTTGACAAATTGTGATCAAATTGCTACATGTTAAGTTTACTTTCGTTCGGTTTGTTTGCTTTGATGACAGTGTGATGATGTGTGTGAGTGTGCAGCTGTACGACATGTCACCTGATCCAAAGAGAAAAGAATTCCTCGACGATCTTTTTTCCCTTCATGCAGAAGCGAGGTCAGCGATCTACGATCACTCGTTCATATTCACCGCCATATCCGATAATAACAAAGTACATATAAGTACAGTGGCGCTTCATGGGTGGCCTATTACATTATGACACAGCGACGAGGGTACTTGGCAGGTGTAACAAACGTGAGAGACCACCCACCAAGTGCTATATAGCGTACCTTATCACCACACCACTCTATAAGGGTCCCTTCAAATCAAATCAACCACTCCAGTCAGTGCCCGTAACACATCAAGTATATATTTACGTCGACAAAGAGTGACAGAATTTCCGGTTTTGATATTATGACCAATTTATTTGAGGGGTCTTTCGAGAAACTCGTGTCTTACGTACGTAATTATTGAGTCCAAGTTCTGATGAAGGGAGAAAGAAAGGTTAGTGCTAGCACGTTCCCCATCGTATGCCGACAACATTTTGAATTAATAAAAAGTGAATTCGACATTTGTATAATTGAAGTATATTCAACTTTATTCACCACATAGGTAGAGAAACAGTACAAAACAAGATAAACAATGTAATTTTTCGCTGTCTGCTAGAAAACCAACAATCGCTATTTCCAGGCACATAATAACTTTGATAGCGCAGGAGATGTGCGCCGAATTAACACGGTTGTCGGACGTGTAATCACCGGCCCGTATAGCCAGGGCGCGAGTCGAGAATTAACTGCGGACAAAGGGTTAATGTGATCCCCAGAGACAGACACGTAACCGGTATTGGTCGCTGATGACTGCAGCGCGTCGCGCACAACAGACGGACAGACGGACAGACATCGGGCGGGCAATGCTAGAGTGAGTGATCATGTCGATTACACACCGTTGATTCATTTCTCTCCACTCCAGAGATTTCCCACCAGACGCGCAATTTTCTCAACAATTTGACGATAAAAGAAAGTACACGTTGTCGCCTCAATCTGAATAAAATCGAGTCAAGTTATAATATTCGGCACTTTCTGCAAAAAAATATGACGTGTTAGAGGCCTAGAGACCAGTGATCTGCGTACTGGTCCGAAATTGTCATAACGTGATTGAAATCAAAACTGAATGAATAAAGGCAAAGAAAGAAACTGAAAAGTTTGAACGACAATAACGAACACTGCTACAGGCACTGGCGGACGGTAAGGCACAGATCGACTTCTTCTTTATTTTCTTCTTAGATCGTGATGCGCAATGTCGGAGTTGTAGCTAGCGTACTCCCGTGCTTCAAGCGTAGACGAAACGCGTTCTAGGTTCATAGGACCTGACAGACAAAATAATAAACGTTTTTTCAACGAAGTTTAGTAGTTCTATGTTAGGCCTACTAAGCAAGGCACTGGAGACGAACAGTGAATGCTAGCAAAAAAAACAACATTGATTAAAAACGTCATAAAACTGGGACAGACTTACTAGTTCGTCTGCTAGACTAAAACCTTTAACTGAGCTAGCATCTGCTGTTGCTAATGAACGATTCCTGACGCTGATACGGTTTGGAGGAACTGTTTAGGCCTGTGTCACTTTGCCGAATTTCATGCCAATCGGTCAAACAGATACTGAGATATGGCGATTTTTGATTTTTCAAGAGGGCGGCCGTCCACGCAAAATCCAAATTTTAACTGTCGATACAGTTCTTAGGGTCAATGTGCGTCACCATGCCAGATTTAGTAATCCGCCATCTTGAAAATCGAAAAATCGTCACATCTCAGCAACGGTTTGACCGATCAGCATGAAATTTGGCAAAAGTGACGTACATTGACCTTCCGAACTGTATCAGCCGTTAAACATTACATTGTCCCCATGAAAAATCCGCCCCTGCGATGCGGCCTTTTGTCAAAATTCTTTGGCCGTTTGTTATTATTATTATTGTCATTATTATTTTAGCCCACTTGCACAAAGCCGCAAGCGGAAATATTGACTCTAAATAAATATCATCACAACTGCATTTTCAGTGCCAGTGAATGTATGGTAATTGTATAGGTAATACATGGCGAAATTCAAAAGTTATTATACGCTTATTTTATAAACGGAAAATCATGGCTAAATGGTCCAAAATTAATATCTATTTAATAAAAATGCTTCAGCTTCTGGGGGACTTCGTCCCCAGACCCGCTGCCTGCAGTGGGCTCTGCCCCTGGACCCCACCGGAGGAGTACCGTCCCCCAGAACCCTTGTTGTCGCCCCCCAACGTTTGAGCCGTGGTTGCGCCCCTGCTGCGGGAAGGCATTACTATACTCATGTGCCCGTGGAATGGTTAACCCTTTAGCAACTT
>Ga0209780_1003832_pt1 | contig 11376 bp, 6 predicted proteins | sample WorMetexBAHAMAS2_FD_187384 | JGI IMG/M metagenome (GOLD analysis project Ga0209780, IMG submission 187384) | Marine gutless worms symbiont microbial communities from Max Planck institute for Marine Microbiology, Germany - Inanidrilus exumae... | ecosystem: Host-associated > Annelida > Digestive...
TGGGGGTTGGCGGCCACCTTGGCGCTGAGTCTGCATTCATCAAATGAACCGGGTGAACTCTCGCAATGGCTTTGCCATGATGACAGCACCATAAATATCATCCTGGTTATTATTATTATTATTATTAATGTAATAATATTAACAAACAGAAGAGCTCAGAGGTAAACTTTGCATTCAGACAATTTTCTTATATGTACATTACACTTATTCACGTCTACAGGTCAGCGTAACGTGTTCGTAAGCCAAAGACAGTTTGGCAAAATAGGAATGCCTCGTGAGAGACAGCGGTGTCAACATATGGTGCCATCAACATACTTTGGCAGTTGCACTGACGACAACGTCAGCTGTGTATGGTGAGAAAGGCAAAAAAGACGAACAGGGGCATCGCCACAGGGTGGACATGTCCACCCCAGTTTGCCAGAGGGTATTCCTGAGATTGACGCAGATCCGCTGAGTTTAGATGGTCGTTGGGCTACGTAGGTAAGGCATGAAGCGTACCCGGGTACTGCTTAGACTGTCTATCCATTCCAAAGTGGTCGTCTGCCGATTTGCAGGAATTTTGGGTTTGCATATAATTTGTCAGTGCAAGCCATTTCAGATAGCTGTACATGTTAACCAGTTTCGGTAGTAAAATCGGTTTGTAACAGTATGAACACACCAGAACTGTAGGCTGTTACATCAAAGCAATCCACACCAGCTTGCTAAAAATGCGTCAAAACGTGCTATTTCAAAAGGAAAATTTTTTTCTCAGGAGGGGGCATATCCCCACACCCATCTCCCAACTGGTGTCCCCTCCCCAGTTGAGGTAGGGGACATCTCTCGTCACACCCCGCCCCGTATTGTCCACCCCACTTTGCTGGACCTGGCGACGCCTCTGAAGACAAAAACCATGACTTCTGTAACACTTTTTTTCAGGATGTAAAAACGTTAAAATTCGGGATATTCTTATGGACAGTTTCAGTTTGGAGCTAAGTATAAGTCAACTTCACCAAAACAACTACACAAAACAAAAGATTTTAATACTTGCTGCATTGTTTCTTTAACTCTATAGGCCTACAGTTATGAGGTTCACACTTCCTGGGCCACAAATAAAAATGCGTAAACACTAACAAAATTAACGTTTATTATAATTTCAATGAAATTTCACGATACTCGGGGCAAATTTATTTATTTCAGGACACGCAAGGACAAGTCAAGTAATTTCAGGACAAGTGGGAGGTCTGAGTGCTCTTATTTTTGAGACCTTATGTCGTCTTGCCAAGAAATGCCATGTTCCAGAAAATCAGTGTAGCAATTTACCCAAGAATGCAATAAATAACACTCATGCTTTTTGCGGGCTATGAACAATGAGCAGTAGTTCTATGAATTAGAACTCATCACTTCCAATGCTGAGCAGTAAGACTAAATCTGCATTAACTACAAGCCAGCACTGACAAGAGTGCAGAGACCTATGGTTAGTTGGTTGGGAGATTAACGTTCCCTTTCAGCACAAAAATAGGTTATATCGGGGACAAGGTCTTGGGTGGAGATTTAGTTCCGCCAGGTTAAGAATGGCCAACGATACAGTAACCTGCCAACCTCATTGCCTTTTTGTTCAGCAACGACCCAAAATTGTAAAGGATGGGGAGGCTCATTTTAGACATTACGCTAGAACCTACAACAGGGTGGAAACTAACGAACCACCACAAGACCTATTTATCAGTTCAATGGCCCCAGCCATCAGATCACAGACCGGTTATCAAATTACAACAACAACCCATTTAACAGCCTTTTATATAGCACAACCTGGTGAGCTGGAAAAAAAACTCTCACTTTGTGTTGGTGGTATTATTCAATATCTCGGTAATCTGAATGACAGACAGTAAATACTATCAGTTAATACTTCAGCAAATCACAAACAAGTGGAAAGTTTTAGACCATTTCTGCGATGTAAATAAAACAGTACATTTTATGCTTTTACATGATGCAAATTTTTCAACTTTCAACAAAATCGAAAGACGTATTTCACCGCACTGAATTGGCAACGTACACTTTTGGCAACATAGACTTTTTATAAGTTCTGTTCAGTTCTACAACGTCTCTACCTATTTACGTTTTTACATGATGGAAATTTGTTCCACTCAAATGTCTACAAAATTACTAGATGAGTTTCGCCAAACTGACTACGGAAGCACACAACAAGTACATCATGATTGTTTGGCAATATTTCACGTACCGCTAATCTACTGAATTACTCTGTACACTGGCAATGTAGACTCTTCTAAGTTCTATTCTACAACGTCTCCTAGCTAGCTGTGATGCTGCTCTTTGACTCAGCAACTCTTCATTGCAGTGGTGAAAACGGCAACGGAACTAGCACTCGAGATCTCATGCTTCTCAACAGAGCGACTACAACACGAAAGTAAAGAACGTTAATTTAACTTGCAGTTGACAATGAATAACATTCATTTGCACACATAGAACCATTTTACAGCAGTTTTCCAGGTTAACGTAAGTTAGTTGATTGTCCCAAAGGTTTTCAACGACACTGCTACAGTGGTATTTCTTAGGCCAGGTGCCTTTCCCAAACAACAATGCAACAGCACTGAATGTGGTTAATAACATGGAGATCGTAATTTAGGAATAATGCAATGACTTCAAGTATGGAACAAATCCGTCCGGTGTCATATAGAGTCAACTACAACACGTGCGATTTCTACTAATAACCTATTCACATAAACGTTGTGTAGGGCTGGCCAATTTCGTTCTGTGTCACTTGGTCCTCGGGGCCATGGAGGTCAGAGTCCCGGGTTTAATGAATTCCATGAACCTCCTGATATGCCACCAAATGCTGAATATGTATTTTTGTGACCTCATGACGCGAATGGCGTGCTAATGCTGCATTCTCACCTGTGCGTGATACACACTGGTCCCATCCAGGTCGACTCCAGGCATTCTCACGGACCTCTGTACGATCCACAAGGTTTTCGTAACCTAAACAGCAGTTTGGCATTATAGTTGGAGAGCAATCAGACAGTTCAAACCTGCTATTATGTACGTACGTTCCAGCCTACTCTGGACCTCAGTGCTGTGACCTCGTAGTGGTCCAGTGCACTAGCCCAGGGAGAGGAGGGGAACTGGTAGGTGTGTGCTAGTGTATGCGTGACGTGTATAGGGTGGAGGAGAGATATGTAGGAAGTGAGCAGCTTGGCAGGTATTTGTAGTGCGCCACCTCTACACGTGACCTATCATCTGGCTTAGTCCTGACTGCTGCTGTGTGCTGCACCAGCCAGTGGCCAGCCACACCTTTCAGCTTAGCCATGTCGGCGCGTCTAATAACCTTGACACTGCAATTCAAAGTGTCAGCAACAGTCACAGATTATAGAGGACACCGTCGAAACCTCTTTTTCCTGCCTGGAATTATCTCCCTGTTCATCATGTGCATAGGAATTATTTGCAATAATTCTTTGGAGGAAGGCGGACATGCCCAGACCAAGGTTTGAACCCCAGCTCCTGAGGCATGTCGCGCTCCACTGCACACAGTGCCCGAGTGCACTGACTACTAGGCTACATGGTCAGGTCCTGCTATTATGTTCCAGGTAAACAATATGCAAATCCAAACAGGTTAACAAAAAATGAACTAAAGCAGAAGAAAACATCAACATTGGAAAATGTCTACGAATGAAGCTTTGGTTATTTGCAGTCAAAAATGGTATTGTAGGGTTTAACGTCCCATTCGACACATTATAGGTCATTTTGGAGACGATTTTACAGGCCAGATGACCCAATTTTTCTACATATAGCACCAAGTACACCGAAGACACAGAGGCGCTCGGAAGACAGCAAAGCCAAGCAAGATCAAAGCCCGATCCAGTCGACCGTGTACAAACTACTCATTATATAGGTGTGCATATGATATGCATAATTATGATGCACGACAGCACAGAGCTGGTCAAATAATCTCCCCTCTTACCCTCCAGATAATCACCATAGCTCAGACGTTGTCTGCTGGAGGGGAGGGGGAGGGGGGTGCAGTCAAAAACTCGAGGCCATACATCATCAGTTTTTGTTTACACATGTAATGCTTTCAAAACTGTAGTGCACGCTGCTTGGTCAACCGAATGTGTAACAGCAATAACTTCTTCGACAGAACTCGTATCTGAACTGATAACCTTAAATCAAGAAGTCTACAACTGCTACTTTGGTATTTTGTTTAATGGCCTAGTATTCCAGACTTACTCTACATTCAGCACGTCTTCCACAAAGTGAACCGGCAGAAATTCTGTAGCAGGTTCTTCTACAGCCGCATATTCTGCCTGTCGACAACCTGCCAACGTTAAGGCAGCAAAGGCAACACATTCTTGAACACAACAATTGCTGCTGTACTCACACCAAAGATGATGGGCTTGGTACAGATCACCGATGTGCGAAAAGTAGGCTGCTACGGCCTCGTCTTTTTCACGTCTGTGCTTCAAACCCTTCACCCTATAATTATACATGACATTCTATCATTAAACGTCTAAAAGCCAGTTGCAGCATGGACGCAATCATGACCTCTTGTTAATTCAGCTAAGCTGACCCAGGCACAGCTCAGCCAACAAATGCAATTTGGTGCATTCCGGGACAAAATAGACCATTTAAGACATTCGATTATGCTCCGTATCTACTTTAGTGGTCCAAGCATATCAATTGACCCAGTTTGTGTGTGTTGGCTACATTTCTGCATAATTTTTAACAAAATGATCTAGACATTGATTGACATGCTGTTCATAGTGATAGTATCTAGGTCAGGTTTGAAGATCAGGGTCAAAGTTCACAGTTACAAGATGAAAAATGTAAAAATGTTGCCAAAGTGATTGGTCTAACCTCGAGTGAAAGTTTTTCTAGTTTGGTATGTACACATGCATTTGCAAAAATTTGTTAATTATCTTGCCGTTCTTGCCGTAAAATCTGGAATGACTACCCCTTGACACAGGATTTTCAGTCACTAACATTTTCACACACTGTCTGAGAACTCACGTTTTCACACAACCATGCACACCTAGCAATGCTGCCACCTAGCGACTGCAGCAGTGGATTTTGGTTCCAAGGAGAACCTGTTCACGTGTATGCTGCACCTGCACATGATGCAGCTGATGCAAGCCCAACAAATGGCTTTTAATGGGCTGAACAAACAAGTTCCGCTTGTTAAATTTAAGAATGCTACTATGATAATGAAACTACATTATTCACCATCAAAGAAATTTGTCCCAGATCCACAAGAGCATTGTTCTCTTGTCGAGGCCTTGTGCACCGGATTCAGTTAATTTAATACCTATACTAACTGCTGTAAGTGCTAGGGATGTAATGTAATGTAATGTAAATGCAAATTTGTATAGTGCATCACTGAATGCTAAAAAGCTAACCCATAATGCACTCAGTGCTAGTGCTGTGCAAACAAAGATGTCTTTAATGCAGACAGGAAACTGCAACTGTCACATTTTCTGATGTATTCTGACAGAAAGTTCCAAGTTGTTGGACCCACGGACGCAAATGCCAGACGTCCCAGTGTGTACAGCCGGTTGCATGGTACATTAAATAGCTGACATTTGACAGAACATACTTGTACATATACGAACAATAATTATAAAATGATGCAGTAAACGAATATAGCAGCAGACGAAATTCGGTGCTAAGAAATTAAGAATCAACTAAAGCAGTCAATATCACGATGTGAGATTTTCGCAACATAACTATTATTGTTTTTATGTGTTCATTGTCTGTATGTTTCTGTGTGCTGCACATTGTGCATATTCAGTAAATAATAATAATAATAATAATAATAATAATAATGGTTGTCAGTCTCATCACGTTTTCAATAACGCATTAGCGTAGTGACCTTCCTGACTTCCTGAATCTGACAACTTCAATTTTTTTTCTATGACCAACAGAGACAACTCAGTGTGAAAAAATGCACAAAGAATATCATACATACATACAATACATGCAGCACACATGCAACTAAGCAAATGTCGGAGAATCTAAAGTCAAACTAGAAGATGGACTTCGAACAGCGTCGACAAGGATGCCTTCGTTACCTCAATGGCCTGCTGTGAGTGACCTTTGATCTCCAGAATCTAATCAGGTTATCAGTAGGGGCTAGTGAATATACTCTGTATGTTTCATCAAGACTGCTCAAGCCGTTCATGAGATACTGTGGTAACAAGATCTGTCCGGACGAACAAACCAATGTGGCGGATGGCCAGCCCGAAAACATAATGCTTTTGCTAACACTATCGGATGGTGAAGTCATAAACAGCCACACCATGACGCACAAATCTATTTTTAAAATGAGAAAACTTCCGAAATAGCAACGTATACTACTAACCAGCAGTTTCCCCATTCTATCATGGTGCCTGGCTGCAACAAACAGTGTACAATACATGTAACTGTATAACTGTAACAACAAATTATCAACCACGAAGTGTACGTTAAACATGACAAATCCAGCTACAGTCCACAAGGATTGCATCTGGACTGTTTCATACATCCTAAATCACCAATAGTGTAAACTATCACTTTTTCCCGGAAGCTTTGCCAAGACAACCATTTTGCATGTACAAAATTTTTTTATCCATAGATATACAGTGAATACAAATACAAAAAAATACAAAATCAATTTGTAACGCGCCGATTAGTCCAAGCGATATAACTGGAATCAGAGGCGCAAGAGGCGACTGTTACTGGGAGTGATCAGCATACATGATGCAAAAATGTTCGCGTTTAAAGTTACATTTAAAACTATTCACACAGCAGTTGAAAGACAGGTCATTCCAGATCTTTGGAGCAATAAAATATTCCACACAGTTCACAATGAATCACTAGACAATATAAACATCCCACAATACTTTGGTGCATGTGGTTAAAAAAGAAAGATGTAATTGTGGGTAATTATTTTGGTGCTGCTATCATGACTTCATACAGTCTGTTCGTCATCATCCGTGTTTTCGTCTGATATGTTTGATTTTGAGTGATCCAACTTCTGTTGTTTATTGCTGTCATTCACTGCGTTTCATTGTTAAGTGAATGTGTGTGTTTGTCACTATTCCAAATAAATACAACCGACATTGGTTACGCTTAAAAAACACGGCTATTTGTGTTAACTTTTGATTGGCAGATAAACCCCGCCTGCTTATTGTTTCAGCATTTTGTTTCACATGCAAGTGCCAATGAAACGAAACTGAAATAAAACTGTTATATTTAACTTTTATTTCACATGTAAGCGCCGCATAACACTGTTTAACATAATAATGAAAATGATTTGGTGAAAAAAATACACAATCGTGAAGTGGAGGGTGTAAGACTCACAGGTAGACTAAAGAAACTCTGGAGGGAGGTTGTGGACGACTGTCGGATCCAAAAACTAACAAGAAGGATGCCATGAACCGTTGTAAATAGAAACTCAGAGCAAACCACCATTCCTTCAGTCAAACTCCAGTTATTCGTATTCAGTTTACTTTGGACAATATTATTCGACGAAATACGAATACAGTATTATGCCTATTTTCGATTCGAACAGAACATTCAGTACAGAAATAATAAGAACTGATTATCGGTGTGCTTCAAGCACTGTGCACAACTGTACTACACAGTACACATTTCACACTGTTTCATGCAGCAATCTACAGAATACAGCTGTGCACTACAAACAGAACTATTGTACCTTCAGGGTGTAGCTACGAAGTTCATATATATGCTTGCCACTTCGTGGTTTAATCTCCGGCCAGAAGCTAAATGCCAACAAAATCTGATTGCGACGCTCCCGCAGTAGTGCATTTCGTCGGCGTCGAAACGCCGTATACTCCTGACAAAAAACATTCAGCCATCTGCTGACAGCAAAAAAACTCTTGGCAACCCAACAACCCCAAAACACTACTTTAAAATAACCAAGCAGTATTGGCATTGATTACAGATGTGAGTAACGTTTATCTGCCACTGAAGCAAACAGATGGACAATGTAAAGCTAAACGATAACAGAAAACTACAAACTACTATCACATGTGCAACAAACGTTCATTCCAACAACGGCACCATTCTGCAGAAAACAGCAACAAAGGCTCATGACGAAATCTAGGCTAGAGATACGCGCTGCGCCACGACGGCGTGATGCTGATAAGTTGACATCTCTGCCTCCACCTCTGCTGCCAAAAAACTGATTGGCACGCCACCGCTGCCAATCGCTGAAATGGCACAGATCTCTAATATCTAGGCTGTCCACTTGCCTTTGACAAAATTTGTAAACGATCAGACAAAAATATACAAGGCTAATATCGTACAATCACAATAAATAAATCGCTCTACCTCCAGAGTAGGCACTGTGACCGGACTGGTCAGCAAAAACGACAGAGATATTATGTCCACACATATTCCGATCATGCTTGGGAAAAATCTGACTCACTGAAGTACAACAGCGGATGTCACAAGGTGCGGGTATTTCCACGATATGACATCACAACAGGTGTATGAAAATCTATGGAAGTTACCAGTAACAGCTAGAAAGGTGTTAAATTTTGTGTTGCATCAACAATCAAGAACTACACTCAACCTACCTCAGTACCACGCAGTATGGCTTTGTGCTTGTCCAAGCCAGGATAGCCGTCGGTATATTTCCACAGATGAACTAAACATCAGCATTGTCATCATTACTATTAACAACAATGTTTCGACAGTAATTTTTCTAGCAATCTAGCACAAACTGGGAGATCAAATAGACCACATTGAACATTTTCCCCATCATTTGTTTATTCTCTTTACCCAGCCTCTATGTGCACTTCTTCGTCTTCTTCGGGAGATCCAGTTTTTCATTATAAAAGTTGGCAAAGACGGGAAACTTCCCATGGCCAGGGGGCTGTAGAAAAATCATTGCATATCAGATGACAGACAATTTATCACAATACAAAACTGACCACAAAGTAAACCACATCAAACAAGAGACTAAAAATTAGGCCAGTGCGGGACTAACAGTCGACTCTTCACAACTGACGTTTGTGCCAAGTTCAAAGTCATGTGACACAAAAACTAAGACAAACACCAAAAACCCAGCCCAATCAAATTTAGATATTGTGCCCTAGTTTAAGAATCTGTGGTCATTTGCCAGACCCCATTGTAAATGGCAGAGGAGAAAATGGCCGGATTTCCAACTTTCAAGGGATCGTGACCTTGACCTTGGATCGGGTCACACTGCATACCATCGTGCATCACTCATTAACCTCTACCTACACGCCAAATTTCATTGAAATCAAAAAACTTTTTGTGGATGGACGGACGGATGGAAGGACTAACATTTGAGACCGGCTTTATTATGTCGACTCGGTCGAAAAGTCGACCTAAAAACTAAAGTCACATTTGGTCGCCTCCTACGACCTCTGGCCTGGAAATGGAACAGGTCTATTCTGGAAGGAGTAGAAAAGTCAGGAAGGAAATAACTAAGGAAGAAAGTTTAGTAAACAAACAAACAATTTATATAGTGCCAAAATCAACAAATGAATAAAGGTGCATTACCACCTCGGAGCCCGTATGGTGCCCACTGAATGGAACCCAAAGCACTAATGACAATTAAGGAAAAATCATCAACTGAAAGCCATTCTTTCTTTACCCACCGACTCCTGATGGAAGGGATGATGTTATCTCAATGCTCGCTGTCCGTTACCAGTACCCACAGTATGATAGTGTGCTCCTGTAAATTTTACAACGCAATCAACGAATGAATGCAGCAGCTAACCTGCTTCATCGAGGTCACCAACTTCTACCATGAAACTGCCCGACAACTCGGCACCCGTCTGCCATATCTTGGTCATATCTATGAACATCTGGCTGTATTAATAGCAAAAACACATACACTCAGCTGCAGTCATTAGTATTAATCTCTGCTTGATTGACTGAGTTATGGTTTTGCATCCCACCCGACACAAAATACGTCATTTTAGAGACATTCTTCTCAGCCAATGTCTTGGCTTAGTACCGAAAAACTAAATCTAACACACAAAAGCAAACATGCATCCGTAACAAAGAAATAACAGAAAATAAACACATAAAGCTAAAGCCAGGTTTGGTCGCCTCTTACAACCTCCGGCTTGGAAACAGAATTGGCTTATTGTTAAGGAGTAAATAAGTAAGTAAGTAAGTAAAAAAGTAAACAATATTTATAGGACCGGAAATTTATCTTGACAATGTGCTATTAGTTTAATTAGTACTTAATCTATACCTGACAACATAATGAAGCAAGGTTAATGGTAGTGGCAGTGGAAAGCCAATATGAAGGAAGCAACGTCATCTCTCACAAGTCAGTTAGCGGCAGCAGATACAATTTCCCTCTTATGAAGCAACTCTCGGAAAGTCATTCTCACATGCACAAGTCTATAATAAGTGTCTACATTCATTACGGTGTGGCAAAGTGGTGCATTGGTTGATTGATTGAGTTAAGGTTTTACGTCCCACTCGACACAATATAGGTCATTTCAGATATGTTCTTCCCACTTCCCAGCCAATCCCTTGGCTAAGTACTAAAGAAACTAAACTCAACACAATAAAAGTAAACAATACAAGAACAAAATAACCTAAACTAACATGACAGAACACACAAAAGATAAAACCTAAATAAATACACAAAAAGAAATCTAAACCCAACGAACATACAAAAATGTAAGAACTGCTCACACGTGTGCATATAATTGTGCACAACTGTCGTACACAATACAGCACAAGCACTTCTGATTATCTTCCTTCTTATCCTCCAGACAAGCATCAGAGCTCAAATGTTGTCTACTGGATGGGAGGGAGTGGTGCAATGGGCTGGGCATTGGATTAACATTCCAGATATCACCAGTTTGATCCCGATAATTCCAGAGTCACGCACCAACCGTAGGCAAGTCATTGACACATGTGCCTAGGTTCAACAAGCAGTATAAATTGCTACCGGCCAAGGGCAGCACTGATGCTCTGAAGCTGGGAAGGTAACCGAGGGTCTGGAAAAAATAATGGCAACCTACTGGTGGTTTATGACTAATATCACCTGCAGACTGTCTGCTAGTAAACTGGAGATAAGCACAGGGCCATCATCAACACAATACTGCAATGATGATTTCATATCGTTCAAACTCAGTGAAAGACACAGTGAAGCAGAATAATGAAACTAATACTAATAACAATGACAAAAAGTAATAAATAACATTTAAACAAACACACAGACAATGAGCTGAAAACTCTGAAAGGCAGAGTTCCTTGCTGCAAAGTTAAATACAAATTAATAAAAAATACTATGCCAAAACCAAACAATTCCATCTCATACAGAAGACTCAGCAGATTCACATGGTTTTTACTACTAAAACAAGGTGTCGCCCTAACGAGACATAACACGAC
>Ga0209780_1003833_pt1 | contig 11376 bp, 10 predicted proteins | sample WorMetexBAHAMAS2_FD_187384 | JGI IMG/M metagenome (GOLD analysis project Ga0209780, IMG submission 187384) | Marine gutless worms symbiont microbial communities from Max Planck institute for Marine Microbiology, Germany - Inanidrilus exumae... | ecosystem: Host-associated > Annelida > Digestive...
CACAGAAGATAGCTTTTACATTTATGAAAGGCCGCTGACTGAAATAAATGTGATCGCTAGCTTCTGTGCGTTGAATTTGCGGATAAAATTTTGATATTTGCTGTTTTAGAACGGCGGCTTTTACAATGAAGAGAAACTGAAGCCAGTTTTTGTTTTTATAATAGAGAAAGAAAAGCGACGAGGACTTTACTGCTAATGACGGTCTTGTTGTCTTCGTAGGCTCGAAGAGCCTATATTGTAAATACTATACGGGGCAAAAACGGCCTTTACGCGTTCGGCAATAACTCCGCCGAAAGTGAACCGATTTGGATGAAATCTCGAACAGTGTGAGGCAAATATGGGGGCTGGCCCTGGCAGATTTTGGGACGCGATCCGCGCAGAAGCGACAGTTTCAGAAAGATCGTTTTTTTCAAAAAACGCAAAAAATTGCTCACAAAATTTTTAGGTCTTGCGACTCCAGGCCGTCATAATTCCGCAATGATTACAGATCGCCGGAAATTCACGGTCAAATGGTTCCTCCACGGGATGTCTAGTTTTCACTTTTACCGTTGAAATCAATTCAAAGTCTTTACCCTGGTCTGTACGCTGCGCACCAGAAAGGTACCTACCCAAATTTTCGGCAATCGTTGACGGTCACTGTGGACGGTATGCTGAGTCATGACGCAAAAGTAAACAAACCGATGTGGACGTGGCAGCTGTGCGACGTTGCGTCAGTAAATAAGTAAACAGTTGTGTCACATGTCGAGTACGCCGGTGGGAAACGCCCACTTCGAGCCTATATTGCAGTGTGTCTCCAGAAAGTCAAGAATGGATTGTAATGACAGCCAGTTAGATCTCGGAAGTGATCTCAATCTTGGTCTGGGAAGTTTTTCGTGGTGCCTGTTAGCTCCGTCATTCGCTAGATGGTGCCTCTGCAAAGATGTGAATGTATTCCAGGAGTGTGTTGTTGGGTGGTCCAGTTTTGTAGCGGACATTGCGGAGAAGGTGAAAGTGAGTGCGAGCGGCGAATCAGCTGACGATGACGACAATGACGACAATGACGTCAGACTATGCGAGTATTTTCCCACTTTCGTCTGGGCCGTTCGTGATTTTACGTTGGAACTGTCGGCCGATGGCAAAGCTATATCGGCCGATGAATACCTGGAGAATGCACTCACATTAAAGAAAGGTTTTTCTCACTTTTTAGTTCGACTGTTCTACAGAGTCAACCCAATAAAGCCGGTCTTAAATTTTCATCCGTACGCCCGTACGTACGTACGTACGTGTGCATACGTACGTTCGTCCGTCCACAAAAATTTTCTTCGATTTCAGTGAAATTTGGCATGTAGGTAGAGGTCGATGAATGATGCACGACGGTATGCAGTATGGCCCGATACAAGTTCAAGGTCAAGGTCACGAGCCATTCAGGTTGGAAATCCGGCCATTTGCAAAAGCTATCTTCTCCGCCGTTTACAATGGGAATTGGCAACTGAGCACGGATTCTTAAACTAGGGCACAATATCTAAATTTATTCGGGCCGGACTGTTTGATATTTGGCCCTAGTTTTTTGTCACTTGACTTTGAAGTTGGCAGAAACGTCAGTTCTGAAGAGTCGACCGTCAGTCCCGTATGGAGCTAATTTATTGTTATCATATTTGATTTCCATAATATCTATGACTTATTAAATGCCTCTGAAGTTACAACCTTAGGTGGGATAGAAATCTGTATATTATTAGACTGCATCGCCTGCATGCAATGCATGAGATGTGGCCTGTTACCACAGATGTGGCAATTGTGGGCCCAACCTAGGAGATCAAAATGGGTCCCGCGATTTCTAAGTTTGAGAAGCACTTTTCCGGAAGGAAACGTAAAGTGGTGAAGTCTGTGCATTGAAACGTCATTTATCTGTAGGCCTATTATGTATAATGCTTCTTTGTTTCCTGACTTAAAATGAATCCCGGAAATTGAACTGTATATTTATCTTGTACTGATTTCAATTGTATTGACTTCAATTTATCACTTGCTTATAAGTAGGCCTAAGAAGGTCTTACGTGACCGCCATTGAACTTGAACAGTTCTTCAGTGTGAGTACAATATGGTAGAAACAAGTAGTCACAGATTTGGACGAAGGCCGCATCGCATGTCGTGCCGTTATTGACGATTGCTTGATCCCTGTCGCTGTGTGCCGTAATTAACGACGGAATGATTCTTTTTGCCGAGTACACTGCAATTAATGCCGTTACTGACTTTTTTACTGCGGTATACGCAGTAGTGACTTTTGAATGGGCCGGACAACCCCCAAAAACTACCTCTTTCCGAGGGAGATCTCCACCCCATCTAATACACGAGTCTTTGGACCCACATGAGTCAGCCCACCAAACGGCATCTCGATCGATTCAGCCCGTTGTGAAGAGCTCGCGAACGTCAGCGACAGACAGACCGACAGATAGGCTGACCACGCTACTCCGTCTGTAGCAATAGGCCGCTAATGCTGCGATGCGGCCTAATAATGACTTACGCATAACTTCCAGACGTCTGCTGATGATTGGAGCGGGTTTTCACAGACCACATTCGGATTGCCAAGGACGGAATTGAACTCAAAACAACCGTGTCAATCTGGACATCACCTTCTTGACACTTGACTCCTGACAAAAGACACACGACACTTTTTGCCAGCCGAGGCCACAATGTCTCAACACCTGAAGCCAAATCCATCACTAGACACCGCGGCTCCATTGCGAATGACCTTGAGTGACCTTTAACGTCATTATGAGCTGTTCTTATCTTTACAATTGAGGTTACGTTATCTATTCTGCCGTTAGTCTCATCCTCAACGGTTTTGGAGTGTTCCTTCGCATCAAAAGTGTTGTTAACCGATAGCAGCAGTTGCAAGTTGTCAGTAAGTAACGCTGAACGCTCGACATCGTTTACAGCACTTGACCGTCACTGTCGCTCATGCGGACGAGACTGTTGTCGACTGTCGTATAGCCTAGAATTGACTGGGTACAATTTGCAAATTATATTGAGCGCCGCGCGGTCTCTCTGCAACAGCTGACGGCTTCTAGTGTAAAGTAGCCAAAAGTACAGTAAACAGGACATTTAAATTTATAGCGTTTTATAATGAGTGCCGCGCGATACTCATCTGTAAAGCGCTCAGGTATGGCACGTATAACGAGGGATCATACAGTTTTACCTGCCACCCACACGTTTATCCACGAGTGGAATGAGCCATCCTGCCTGTACTCCCCAGCCACAGAACATCACCGCACTTTGGCCGGTACTCGTTTCCCGTGTAATCCCGTCCCACAGAGGGTAGGTGGCTGAGTTGGCCTGGGTGGCTGGCTACATACCAAGGTTATATGCCCACCAGAAGACGGGTACCCATCCCAGTACTAACCGGGCTCGACGTAGAGTAAGTTTGTTAATATGCCCAAGGGGGCGTGTGTGTGTAATGGATGCTATGTAACTGTTGGCAGGGGCCAATAAGAAAGTAACGGAATATAATCTTCCACGCCGGTGTATACGACGCTATTTTCCGAGTCGGAAATGTTTCGTGTTTCCACTTCCGGTCGTCAATCCGAGCGACATGTCGAAATTGGAGGAGTTGTCCGAGCAGCAACTGGCTTCAGAGTTTGTTGCCATGGCAACCGATTTCTGCAGGCATATTCTTCAAACGTCGCCGGTCAAAGTCGTTGGCGGACTGGAGTTCAATGGCCGAGGTATGTGATCAATCGTAGTCACTGTAGTCGTAATTATCAACTGATTGAATTAAGGTTTGACATCTCATTCGACACAGAATAGATCATTTCAGAGACATTCTTGCAGCCACTGTCTTGTCTTAGTACTGACGAAACTAAACCCAACAGAACAAAAGCAAGCAACATTGGAATAATACTAACGCAAAAAAACGCCTAAACAAACCCACAAAAAACGCAATCTAGAGTTTCCATTTCCATGGAGTTTTCATATGTTTTTGCCCACGTGGCGCAAATTCCATGCAGTAGGCTATTTAACATAGAATCCCGTGGAGTTCTCATTGAAAATTTCACGTTTTTTTCATGGAATTCCACGGGGTATAAAACCGGGACCGATATTCTGCACGATTGCCAAAACTTCTGTTCAAGTAATACTACGACATATGACGTTTTGGACCCGACATAATCATGGAGCACATCTGAATATTGGGTTTGTTGAATTAAACGAGTCAAAAGTGCCGGTATAGGCCATCGCTGAACGTGTATAGTTGCCACAAGTTTTCATTTTATATTGTCGTATCTCATATTTTAATAAATAAATTAATTGATTAAAAGTAATAAACTTGCTTACTTATTTTTATATTTTAGGTCGACTCTTCTGAGTCGACCTAATAAATTGGGTATCAAACTCTCAAATGTCCGTACGTACGTACGTACGTACGTCTGTCCACAAAGAGTTTCTTCGATTTCAATAAACTTTGGCATGTAGGTAACTCGATGGCAGAAACGTCAGTAGCGAAGAGTCGACCGTCAGTCCCGTATACGGAGCTAATTTATTTGTCTTTTTCTTACTTAGTTGATGATGTGGTAATGCGTAGGTTTTGCGTGCCTTGCTTCGCAATACGTGGCTGAGTTGAGTTGTGGTCGTGCGCCGTGCATTGAGACCGTTGTGACGTCAGCAGCTCATCAAGTGAACGAGCATCTTCTCAGCGACTGTGCTGCCCTCTACTCGCAACTCATCCGCAAAGAAGTCGCCGGAAAGCTGCCCGTGGACACGGATGACGAACTGAAGGCATAAAATCGATATTCCGATTTTGTGAATTTTAATTTCTTTTGATTTAGGAATAAATTACGCAGGGCCCGAGTAAGATCTGTAAGGGAAGTATGATTGGCCTATACTGTATACCAGTTTTAACAACATTTTTAGTTGAAGATCTACTAAGACGCCCGAGCGTCGACGTGGATGCCTTCGCCACCATATACTTAGGCCTGCTGTGACCTTGACCTTTGACCTCCAAAGCGTCAGTTGAGGATATTAATTAGTTACTCCCTGTAAGTTTCATCGAGATTGCTTAAGCTGCTCATAAGATGTGGTATTCACAAGATTTGACCTCGTCGGCCTGCTGTGACCGTGACCTTTGACCTCCAGAATCTAATTAGGTTATCGGTAGAGACCATTGAATATTCCCTGTAAGTTTTAGCAAAATTCTTCGAGCCATTCATGAGATGTCATATGAGATATCGTGGTAACAATATCCGATTGGACGGACATGCGAACGGGACAGTGGTACAGCCTAAAGGCGTAATGCAGTGTTGGGTGGCTATGGCATAATTTTAATCCCAAAGATACATGAAGTTTTGTGAATTTTAAAAACCGCAATTTATCAATTTTTGTTCTGCGACTGAAGACGATGCAGGAGCAATGTGAGAAGTCGGCTCACGAGCTGCTGAAGCAGAAAGCAATGGTTGTCGACATCGACAGTGATCTCGGAAAGAAACTATCGGTGAGTCGGAACAAATGACCTTGAAATGACCTACAACCCATTCTGAGCTCGTCGGTGAAATATGCCTTCCAGGACTTATGTCTATCACAAGCCAGCACTACCAAATCGGCTGAACGCAGAATCATGCAAACAACTCCGTACGATAGCCCATGGACTCTAGTTTTCTGGTGCCAAAGACCTCGGTTCCAACGGGGTCACCCCAACGGGGGCGCCAAATAGAGGTAGGATAGGTAATAGTTCCTAATAACGTTCCATAGTCACTATGTCCCTATCTTGCACCGTTAGCGAGGTATTGGTCGAAAATTGCTGATTTGAACCTACCCAACTCAGCCTTGCATCCCTCCAGGGTCGCTAAATCGAGTGCCTGCCTCGGCTGGGAGTAAAGGCGGGATTCTCATCTCTGTTGGATGGCAGTTAACACTGTGTGATCCCGTATGGCATGCAAGTTTGCAGTAGCGGTGAAAGCTAAGTTGATACTAACTGCTGTACACTGTTTACTTAATTTACTTACTTTGTAAGACAAGAAAAAATACAGACTAATTAATTCATGGGAATTAATCTCTCATTAACGAATTAATCTCTCATTAACGTTAGTGGAAGATTAATTTGCAGATGAAAAACCGGCTCTAAATGTATGAAAACAGACATCTGTTTAAAAACTGTTCTTAAACAGGCCGGTCTCGATGTGTGATAACATGTAGTTAGATAGATAGATAGATAGATACATTTATTTATATAGCGCCTATAAGTCGAAAAGAGTCACTAGGCGCTTAGTTATGTCTGCGGTTCGTGAGTGACTTGCTAATTTTACTATTTCTAAGGTTAAGTTGGAGAGGATGTGGACAATGTTTAATATTAGACATTTGGCGAAATAATTTTTATCTGCAGCCAATATGGGCTCGTCAATGCTAAAAGTTCGGCAACAAAATCCTCGACTAAAAGCTTTCCGAAATAGACTATCAAGGCGGGCTTTATCGCCTTTTGACAACTGTCCAGCAAAAGATGGAAGAGCGTAAGTGACAACAGACAGTAGGCCTACATTTAATCCTTAATGCAGTGTGGGAATTACCGGGGGGCTGGGGAGGGTTCGACCCCCTAGTTCATGTATTCAAGCCCCCTATTTTGTCCTATTTTGTCATCTATGTTGACCTTGGTGGGCAGCGGACCCCCTACTTCTTTTAGCTTAATTCCCACCCTGCCTTAATGACGACTGCTGCAACCGACTGCAATGCTCCTAACTGATCTGTGTCACATTCATTGTCGCCCGTGAAAAATCCGCCCCTTTGCTTTGCGGCCTTTTGTCAAAATCCTTTGACTGCTTGTTTCACTAAAGTGGTTTGTAGGTGCCTGCACCAGACGCGTTCTCTAGGCCTACGTGTTCAAGTTTTGCGTGTTTCATTAGGAAATGATCGGCAACGAGTACCAGAAAATATGCGAGCAGAACGCACAGTTGTCGGAGAAGAAGTGCTACGCGCTGATGGAGAAACTGCACCAGGATATTCGCGTTAAGGTCGACGCCAACTTCTACTTCAGAATCGGCGGATACACCGACTACCAGCAGGACGTGGGTGCCATGGTTCGACGGTATCTAAACACACCTGGCAAAGGTGTGAAGGTATGTGATCAAATATCGTCAGTCTTATCTTCACGCTGCGTAATGGTTTGAGCCATGGCAGAAGTGAACAAGTGGTCAAAGAATTTTGACAAAAGGCCGCATCGCATGTTGTGGCATTATCGAGGATTAGTCATCCCTTTTCCTGCATGCCAGTATTGACGATTGAATGATCCTTTTGCTCCATGCACCGTAGCAGAAACTCCCAGGGCACCCAACCTTGCCAATGTGGGTCTTGGGATTTGCACAAATTCAAGGAATTTTTTCGGAGGTAGGGGTATTTGATTATTAATGCCGGGAAACGTCAAAAATTCCATGTTCATGTATCGATAGTGCTTCAGCTTTTGAGGACTTTGTCTCACAGGCTCCCTACAATGGCTCTGCCCTGGACCCTGTTTTGGGGGACTTACGTGGACCCCCTATGCCCACCCTACTTCCAAACCCTGGCTACGCCACTGGAAACACTCAATGCTTTTCAGTGGGCCGAATGATCCCAAAAATTGCTCTTTTGATCGTGAGAGATCTTGACCGCATTTAATACATGGTTCCTTGGGCCCACCCGACTCTACTCCCCCTCAACGGCATCTTGTCTACTTTCCTTCACAACTTTGACACTGTTAGCTGGGCGACCGGAAGTAATAAAAACAAGCCTGCTGTGCACATCCCAAACTTTCTAGCTACAAAATATAGTGATTTGAATGAAACGTGACAGATATTAACTGGATAGGCATTGTGCTAATATTACTACTTTAACCGGTCGTGTCATGCAATGAACTAGTGAGATCAGATACTTGAAGGTTTTCATTGCGCAATCAAGGACGTATTTAAGTGTGTCTTAGACGATGTTAAATGCTTTTTAGTTGCTAATGCTGTCCTTGACAAGGTTGGGAGACTGGCGCCCGACGAGGTCACACTCCAGTTGATAAAAACCAAATGTGTTCCTATATTGTCCTGTCGCTTGTCCGCTAAATAAACACCACTATCGTCCATCAATTTCATCATAAATAGATATGTTTAACTGTTGAGAACAAGCAAGCCCGCAGGTGACTATAAATCATCTACCCGGCGGTAGGCTGCCATTTACTTTCCGCCAGGCCTGCGGTTACCTTCCCAGCCGCAGAGCATTACCGCCCCTTGCCGATACTAAGTTATACTGCTTGGTGATAGAGGCACATAGGTGTGAACAACTTGCCCAAGGTTGTGACGCAGCTTTGCGCCGAGTAGGATTTGAACCCACGACCTGTGGATCACAAGTCCAACGCTCTACCCGTTGTGCCACTAGTTGGTGAATAAAGAAACTGAAAGTGGTTGGTTGGCTGGTTGGTGGACAGGCGATGGACGTTCTAGACGAGTTCATGAGCAGACACAGCAGCACGTCGAAGGGCGTCATGGCTATCGACAAGAATCTCTCCGATCAGCAGAAGAAAGAAGAAGGTTGAGTATGTTTATTATCAACAACTACTTTCGAGGTCCAGGCAGAGTAATTAGTCGGGAGTGTGTGTGCGTGTACGTGTGTGCAGAGAATAACTTTTTACGCATTCGCCACCGGACATTGTCGACGAAGGCATTATGTTTCACGCTGTGCCGTTCGTCTGTTCGTTCCTTGGTCCGGTCAGATATTGTTACCACTCAGGGGCGGAGGAACGGTTTTGAAATGGGGGCACAGGCGAGCCTTCACATTACATTGAATGCCCCCATATTCAGAAATGGGGGCACGTGCCCCCCGTTCCCCCCGGTTTCACTGCCTATGTTACCACTATATCTCATGAACGACTTGAACAATTTTGATAAAACCGACAGGGAATATTCACTAGCCTTTACCGATGACACCGTTAGATGCTGGAGGCCAAGGGTCAAGGTCACAACAGGCCGTCGAGGTCAAATCCTGTGAACCACATATCTAACAAATACGTCCGTCTTCGGGGACGGTCGTATATCCACACATGCCGATACTACGCGTCGCCCGCGCCATGATGCGACATGAGCGGGCGACGCAACTGATTATACCGATTTTGGGCTTCTGGGGGGCTTCTCCAAAAGTTCCCCAAAATGGGACATTCCCTGCCCAGGACGCTGATGAACCACCGTGCAAAATTTGTCGCCGCTAGCTTTATTTTTAGCGGAGAAATTTGTAACCGTACAAACACAAAAAACAAACAAACAAACAGTAAGTGATATATCAACACCTTGCCTATCGGCATGTGTGAATAATGAACTACTGGAGCAATGTGGATAAAACTTTTAGGGAGTAAAAATAGCCGCTACTGATGACGGAGTTATATTTTAGAGGTCACGTTCAAGGTCACACCTTAGTTCAAGTTTATGGTGAAGGCATCCACGTTGACGCTGGGATGTCGAAGTCCATCGTCTATTTATCCACACATGCCGATAGGCAAGGTGTGGATATATCGTTTACTGTTTTTTATGTGTGTTTGTACGGTTACGGTCTTACGGATCTCTCCGCCGAGGATAAAGCTATCGGCGTCAAACTTTTCTCGGCGGTTCATCGGCGTCCAAAGCATGGAAATTATGGAATCTCCCATTTTTGTGAACTTTGCTCCCCCAGAAGCCCAAAGTCGGAAGAACGGCGAGCGCGCGGGCCACGCCCACCCGCATGTAAAGATTATGTAGAGATGCGCTGACGTAAACGTCACACTGTAGATGCGCCGTTCGTGAAATCGCGCGGCGTGAGGACGTAGGATCGGCATGTGTGGATGTAAGTTCTTGTTTTTTTTCTACAGTTGGAATGACCTTTCTGCCACCAAACTAACGATGTCCATGCATCGTCATCATCGAATAATGCAGCAAAACCTCCACCATGTATATCGTACATATTCGGACGTGGAGCACCTGGTTGCAAGGCCGCCGTCGAAATTTCCGCCCAACGGCGTCCGCAGACGAGCCCAAAAGTAGCCCAACTTATTGTTTCCTCTCTCAGCACTTGCTGAGCTCTTGTTCAATTAATCAGTACGTTCAGGCGTGAAGTAGCGTCAGTGTTTCTCTCACGTGACGTGTAGAACTACGCCAGCAGCAGGACCAACTGCGGCGCGAGCAGGAAAAGATGCGACGCTCGATGGAACTGGCTGAACGACGGGCGAGAGAAGAGGCCAGCCGTCGTGACGAGTACGCCAAGTCACTCGAGGCAAAGTTCGACAAGGAGCGTCAAGAATATCGGCGACAGGTTTCTCTTCTTCACATACAGTTAACTAGTAGAAATCGGCACTCAGAAGAGCGCCATTACCAATGTTTTGTGCTTCGTGACCTTGACCTTTGACCTTTTGACTCCCAAAATAAATGGGTTTTTAGAATTTAGGGTGGAACATTTCTGTGTCAAGTTTGGTGATCCTAGCTGCATCTGTTTTTGAGATATCGTACTGTGGAAAATCAGACAGACAGACAAACAAACAAACACATAACCGCCGCTGAAAACGCTACCACGCGACTACAGTGGGCGACGGTAATAATAATGATGATGATGATGATGATGATGATAATAATAATAATAATAATAATAATAATAATAGCAGCGGATGTATGTAACAATTGGCCGGCACATGCCCCCTCAAAAGTGCCACTTACGGTGGGGGATCTGGACCCCATTTAATGTGTGGTTCCTTGGACCCACTTGAGTCAGTTTCCCAAACGGCATCTCGATCAGTTCGGACTTGGTACACACTGAATGTGTGCGTAACAGACGGCTGTGCCCTTTCTACGTGTAAGATACAATTTCCATGTTTCCAGTTTTGAAGAGTAGTGCAGACGCACTGGTTAGATGAGATGGGAAAATACAGCGTCTTTCGATTGGCTGCTTTCCAGCAATATTTCTGCCAATAAGTATCAGCTGTTGCAGAAGAACCCGCGCGACGTGCTTTGTCACGCCCATCGTGTCGTAAACAAAAGTGGACGCTCATTGTGATGAACTGGTCGTCGAACTAAGTTGACGATATTTGTGACGATTGACATGCTGCGCGGGCGGTCGGGCGGCCGACACTGCACGGCGGGCCAGTCGTGTTACACCCCGTTATGGCGACACCTTGTCTTTAACTTTACTACACCGTCTTGTACTAGTAGTAATGAAATATTCTACATACAATATTCCTGAGCATCCGTGTGACGTGTGTGTACGTGTTAGTTATCCCAGCTTCAGCCGCTGCTCGCTCGTGAGCAGGCAAGACTCAAGCGTGAGGCCGCCGCTGAGGATGCGGATGATCTCGGTGAAGCTCTACGTCATCTGCAGTTGCGCGTCTCTTCTCCGCCACAGCGGCAACGACGACTGTTTTTCTTCTGACTTATGTATATTCATGGG
>Ga0209780_1003834_pt1 | contig 11375 bp, 11 predicted proteins | sample WorMetexBAHAMAS2_FD_187384 | JGI IMG/M metagenome (GOLD analysis project Ga0209780, IMG submission 187384) | Marine gutless worms symbiont microbial communities from Max Planck institute for Marine Microbiology, Germany - Inanidrilus exumae... | ecosystem: Host-associated > Annelida > Digestive...
GGCTTGGTTGGGGGCGAGGGTGGAGTCTGAGTCTCTGAGAATGGCTAAGGCCCCTGTCCGGAAAAATGAATTTTTCATCTGAAATGTTGTTTTGGTGAATTCTGATCAGCTTTTTTGTCCGTGCCCTCGCCAAAAATGTGTTGAATTTTCCGCCTGAAATGGTGGACGTTAAAGATGTACTTTTGGGAGGTAGTGAATATACTGTCAGAGTTTAAATAGGGTTGGCAAGCTTTTCACTGCATTGCAATGGAAGCATTCTGCTGCTTGAAATGTTTAAACATGACAAAATCTGGGGGTGGGACAATTTGCATTAGCGTCCCTTCACTTCAAATACAGGGGGACTCGTCCCCTGCCCCCTTGATTTACATTATGCCCGCAAGGTTGAATAAACAATACGTTGCTGTAGCTAAGATATAGTAGCAGTTTGTTCTGCAAATCAAGTAAGTTGAAATCAAAACGGCACGTTATAAAAGTGCATTGCGTGAACTGTCTATTCGCATGATGCGCCAAAATCGCTTTCTTGGAGAGTTAAATGAAATAAACCCCTTAACAAATTTCAGTGTCACAGCATGTGCTGATTGTGTTCTCCAGAGCCAAAGAACACAGTTGTATTGTGACTTCGTAAATAGTTTTGTAGCAATGATCATGTAGTACCACGTGCTGAAGTATCATCATTTCGTCGGACATATTAAGGCGGATCAGGATCTCCGAATTGACGAGTTCCGTTCAAAAAATGGCGGATCAGTCGACGTGAAACAGTTATTGTTGAAAATGCAGAAGATTTGCTGTATGCCACAGTTTATGGTCGTCGCAGAATGTCCACCTACAGGGTGGTCCAATAAAAGTAAGATCTGGCATACAGGATGGATGCAGCTATATTTCATGAACGGCGAAAGTGCGAAACATAATGACATGACTATGAGTGACCCTATACCGCATCCACCTCAACAGTGCCCCCGATGATGTCTTACTACCGATCTTTTATTTGGCCCGCCAACTTTTCGTGTGCTTCCGCCGTTTATGGTTACCCGGATTACTGGAAATATGCTTGCACTTGTGTGCTCATTAAATGTGTTCATCATCGTCGTATAAAAGTGCACACGTCATGAAACTGCGGAGTGCTTCTACGTCAGCCGGCGTATATCCGCATTAAATAACGACACTTACCGAGACAGTCACGACCTTTACGTCATCGTTTATATATCCGTGCAAACAAATGAACTAATGCTACGTGATCTTGCTCTGTCGTTTAAAGATGTCCGTCATGTTTTTACGTCAATCGTAGGCCTATGTAGTAGCCAAAACGTGAAAATGTCGTTATGCAGTCATACAACACACACTAGCTTACATAGTAGTTTACGCTGATTTATTCACAGACCATTATACGGTGACAGATCGCCACTGTCGCAGAGAAATCCTGTCCGGTAAAGCTGTAAGCCGGTGACAAGCTGGCAACATAATGAAGGCAGTTTCGGGACATTCAGCGTGCCTGTCAGTCGCAGATTGCGCGACACGGGTCGAGACGACGAGCTCTGCGCCTAGAGAAAAAGAAACGAGAAGTGGAAACTGCGCGGCGTGCACAGCGAAGCAATTATGGCGCGCTCACGCAGTCTCTCGGAGTTGGGTGCGATCAGTCTTCGTGAACAATAGTCGACTGCTTGCGACGTTCATCGTTGTCGCCGTCTCCGCTGACGACGTGCGCCGTCCCACTCCCGCATTTGGCGACGACTGCTCCGTAGGTCGAGAACAGCGGCGGCACGGAGACGGCCGGCGACGTTGCGTCGACGCTTGACAGACGGACGTCGCATGACGTTGGAAGTTTTGTGCGATAAGTGCGACGTACGTAATCGGCCGCAGTCGTCGTCGTCGTCGTCAACGACGAGCGACGTTGACGTCGTCGAATTTGCAGCAATGCCGCGGCGCCGAACACCAGCGCGTCGACGATGTACACGCCGCCGATGACGAAAAACACTTGGTTGTAAGACTTGCTCAGCTCGTAAACGACTCCTGAAATATATTACGACCAGCTTTCTGGCAGCAGTTAGCCTATGGACACGCTCACCGTCTAAATGTACGATCTGCTTCATGCTGACTCCTTTTCTTGAATTTTCATTACCATTTTTTCGAAGTAGAAACATATTAGCACTTACTAAAACTGATTGGAATGAGGCTTAGTTCAGCCTGCTCACTACCCCAGTGCCATCGCATGCATTATCTGCAGACAGAACAAGAGAGTACTCAGCAGAGCGCACACCTCCGCCACCCCACATTATCGACCAGCAGCAGGTGCGTGCGTAGGTCAATATCGACCGTTGTACCAGTACAGCCGCAGACACGTGCACAAGGGCCCAGTTATACGCGAAGCCAAGCAGTCGCCTTGGTGATAATAGTAATATGTTCCAGATATTTAAAAAAATTGTCAGCTCTTCTCTGGCAATACTTATTCCCCAATTTCATGAAATTCAGACCACGACTTTTTTTAGCCCGCTCGGCATCGCGATGTCGCCGGCGGGCTTATGTTTTACCGATGTTACTTTTTTAAATGTCGCCCCTGTCATAATGGGAGATTCCCTGCCCAGGACGCCCCTGAACCACAGTGCAAAATTTGACGCCGCTAGCATTATCCTCGCCAGAGAAATCCAAACACAAAACACACAAAAAACAAACAGTAAATGATATATTCACACCTTGCCTATCGGCATGTGTGGATAAAAAACAATGAATGAAATGAAATGGAATGAAAACACTGCCTGCAAAAATCTTGTGACGGAAATTAAATTCCCGAGAATCGAGAGAATGAAGAGCGAACAAGAAGCACCTGAAAAGACGGGGCTGAAGAGAATGCCAAGTCCAGACCAGAGATTTGTACACGACCATGCCGTGTCCAGATTCTGACCAGTCACTTCACCGGACGCTGCGTAAGTGTACACGATGTTCAGACCAAGAAAGCCGCCCATCGCTGCCAACAGTCGTTCGCAGAATTACAATATCACAGGTACGAGTCTAAGACAAGATCCAGAATAAAGACGCCAAATTTCACCTTGAGGCCAGAAACAATGCCTTAATAGGCCTATCACGACAATTTGTGACGTAACTATGTGTCTGATTTGAGTAAAAGTTAGTGACAGAAATGTCGTTGCAAATGATCCCTATAGCATGCCACATACATCCAAATTCACTAGAAAGTTCTTATTCGAAGTCAAGTTAACCACTTTAGCAACATTATTTCTCTGCTAGCCGTATACTTATACCTATGACCTTGACCTTTGAATTCGACCTATAGAGTGTCAAGGTGAACCAGCAAGCCATATATCTAGGTGAAAGGTCATTTAGTTCACAAGGTATTGTCTGGAAGCACAGACAGACATACATTGGACTAATTGCTTTACTTGGACTTCTAAATTAATTTCTTAAGAGTTTGGTAAAATGCTAATACATGCAACTTTTAAATAAAATAACACGTGTAACTGTATAATACTTCAGCATCCTACAATACTTCATTAAAATAATTATTATATAAAGTTCATTGTCAGAGGGCGTACAGACACCTGCAGACATTGCAGAGCCGACATCCAGTACTCGTCTTGAAACGGAAAGATAAGCTACTGTATTTGAGGTAGCCTAGATACGATATGATACGATAAAAATATTCAGCATGCTCTGAAAAGAGGGGTCGGCAGCCTTATCTGCCGCTCACAACAGTAACAGAAAAATAAACAACAAAAAAAAAACTAATAACAAAAATAGCATTCGGCTTCTAGAAACGAATTAGGCCTATTCTCCAGTTTCTGTATTAAGCTAATCATGGAGGGATAGTCAGTTACCAAGGCGCACCTCGATGCATTAAAACTACTTATGCGCATTTGTGAACATTTCTTTCTTTACATTCATTTTTTCTCCATCTTTAAGCTGTCTGCGCGACAAGAGTAGTCGAAAATTGGCGAATAACCGAGCGAGGTGACAAGGATGAGAGCGTAGTTGATGTCGACGAATGGCCACGCGATGCAGACGACCGCAAGACAGCTGGACGAGACAACGTTGGCGAAGACAAGACGACCTTTCAGACCGTCGCCGAGCATTGACGCCAGCACGTACGTCACGAATTCCGACAGACTGAGCAGCGTCAGCGCCACCGAACTCTTCGCCAGCGAGATTCCCTTGCGTTCCATGTAATAACCCTGAACACGCACGTTTCGCGGGCAGAGAGAAGCTGACCATGACGGGTTAATCCATCGCACCATATCACAAAAACTTACGAAAGGAAAACAAAAATAACGATTAGCCTGCGACATCATGTCTTACACCATGGAAATCGTATCGTGACCATAGATTACTTTGACGTCACTTCACCCTATCTATAGATAGGCCTATAAGAAGATAGGAGTAAGTGTGACAAATATGGAATTGATACCAGATTGACGAACGGCATGTAGAAACCGAGGTAGCTGAGACAGTTTCCGGCGTACCACAGCGCGATCTCCGGATGTCGGACGACATCGCGAATCGTACAGCGTCGCAAGGACTGACCATCCGCTGACCGTTCGTCGTCGTCGTCGTCATCGTCGTCGTCTTGGACGAGTTCGACGGACGCCGCGCGATCCGCCGCCGTGAAGGTCGAGCAGCACAGCGTCCCGGCGACGAAGATCAGAGCCGCCGACAAACGGAACGTCACTCGGAAGTCGTAGTTGTATAGCAGCGACGCGTTGATCGGGTTGAAGAGTAGACTGCCTGAATCCATTTCCATTGCATCCGATGCGATACAAAATCACGAACGACGTAAAACATAATTTTAACAAGAAGCTCAGCTATCGCTGAGAGACCCGCGCGATGCTCTGTGTCAGTCTAAATGTTGGCCTACTGTTGTACGAATAACGCATACAGATCGCGTGTCAGCCTGAGGAGCACTTTAGCAACTGCCACATTTAATTTCTCTACGTGCATCGTTTCGTAGGCCTACATGTATCGTTGCAGTAGGCTCAACTACCGCACAGCGAGCATGCGATGTTCCGTGTCTCATGCATGTAACGCTGAAGTGTCATCAACAGACTTCCATACAGCAAACTTGCTGATGTCAATTGGACCGTAACAGTGATAAAAAATTTCGACTAACACCAAAGTTCTGGAAGACACCGCGTATTCCTCCGCCGGCGCACCGTCGTGGACGCGGACTACCGTGGCGGATGGACACAAATTTTCGGCGGTAGGACGACTGAGCCGGAGACCGGTCGAAAACGCAATTTTTATCTATCCCACCTGCATTTAGCGCTCCCGTTGGGATGAATACATAAGGTGACAGTGACGTAATTTCGTCATTCCCATCTATGTCGGCTGTTCTGGCCGCCATGATGTAGTTCAAGGTAATGTAAACATTCCGTAGCACTTACAGTCAAATTGCCGATCTGCCGCTAGCACTAAGCTATTCTTAAACCTACTGATTCAATTTTGTTTAAATAACGTAAAAAATCGTCGACAGTTAACTTCGCACAGTACGACATCATGCCTAATATCATGGAGATCCTATCGTTCGGCTTAGAGGAACAGAAACAGATAGGTATACGGCCTACCGAGTGGATATCCACAGAGCAGGATGCTGGTGGCGAGGACATGGTATTTGTGATCCTTGCGGAAGTGATCGCCGATGACCAGCGACGACGCCATGTATATGAGACTTGAACCGACGCCGTACAGCAGACTGTGAGTCAAGAACAGCCACTCAGGCTGACGGACGAACGACGAGCCGAGGCAGCTGACTGTCAGCACCCCAGTACCTAGCAGGCCGCCGGCACGATAGCCATGAGTACTGCCCAGGGAACGTATGAAGCCAACAGACAACGGAGCGCACGTCAAAGACACGCAGAACGACAGCGTTCCGATCCAGTCTGCTGGTCGACATCCATCCACAGTTATACTTTAACGTAGTGATGGACCAGTTTGACTAATTTAACTTACTTGCTATAGTTAATTAGTTGGTTAACTTACTAATTAATTTTAAAAAAACAAGATGCAGTCAGACAGCGCAGACTTCGCCCTGGTGCCGTCACCTCCAAGCCACGGCCACGGATAACTTGTACAGAAAATTTGGTGAAATTCGAACGAATAGAAGATTGAGATATGCGAGCAGACAGACAGACATACATGTATAGACAAGCTGATCACAGTATTTCGCATCCCTACCGGAGGCAAAGTAATTAAGAATTAGAGCATCATTTTCGCTATAATTAAGTGGAATCACCGTAAAAGACGACACAGTCGCTGAAAACTGAACAAAGAATTAAAGTGGACAATAATAAGTTTTCTTCCACATCACGCACATGCAAAAATGGCCAGTCGTAAAATAAAAAGATATAAAATAGAGCCAATAATTTAAGTACACTTTATGCTGGAATTGAATGATGAAAGCAGAATCATTAAATAAACTATTAGTGATTAAAGAAATATGTTCAACTTCTTGGCTGCCTCTTGGGTTGGATAAACGAAAAGTTTGCGCATAGCGTCGCGCGGTAAAAATTACAATTTTGACCGTCCATTTATCGTTATGGCAAGGCTGACTGACCGACTCAGACTTGAATCGAAATTGCACGCCAGGTTTCTACAGGCATTAACGGCTCATCCTGTAGCAATGACTCCACCGCCGCTCTATATAGCAATGCTGTGTTCGCGCGCGGATGACGTACTCTGCTCGGCGAAGTTGAGATGCGGAAATTTCTGATGCAGTTGTACGACGAACATTCCGAAGCTGTACGTGACGCCGCTGCGTAGGACCGTGACGGCGAGCACCGCGACGCAGATGAGCCAACCCCGCGTGTCCGCCCTCACCGCGTTGCCGACCGCCCGAGCCGTGGCCGTCAACTTCCGCACGCCTAGCGTCATCGATGGCGACGACACGGCGAGCCACATCGCCGTCCTGGCCCGTCCTCGGCCGTATATCAGGTTATGCTACAATACGATACGAAGGAAATGTCTTGCTGACAAGTTCACGGATAACTAGCTTAATCTGCCGCTCGGAACCACAAAGAAAAACAAGTCTCAACTTTCGCAGAGGAACCGCGCGACGCGCTGTGTCATGGCCGATGTGTTGTAAACAAAGGTGGACGCTCAATGTGATAAAATTGCGACGGTCAAAGTAAGTTAACAACATTTGCGGCGGTCGACTGTGCAGTAGCAAAAAGCAGAAAAATCGGCTTAGTTTAGGATAAGGTTCAGAGGGAAGTATATACTCCTATTTTTGGAGATACCCCAATTCGCTTACAGCACAGTGTAGGATAAGACGAAAAGAAGCTCGATTTACACAGCTATTTTGATACAATGCCGGCCTGTAGCAGACGGACAGACACCGAGCCATAGCATAACGCGCTATGACTATGATTGCACATGTGTCACGACGTAAAAAAAAATAACGAAAAAGAACAAAAGACGTTTTCATGCTGTACAGATTGCACAGACCTGGTATAGTCGTAGTACGATTATCAACAAATGGTCAAAATAATTTCGACTAAAGGCCGCATCGCATGTCGTGCCGCTTTGAGGATTCTATGGTTCCTTTTGCTGCCAACACCACAGCAAAGACTGCTAATGGTTTTGAATGGGCCGGACAACCCCCTATAATTGCCCCTTCCCGTGGAAAATCTCGATCCCATCTAAAACATGGTTCCTTGAGTCAGCCCCCAAACGGCATGATGATCTCGACTGATTTAGTCGTTTCTGCGTACACCGCAGCAAAACTCACAATGCTTTTGAATGAAGCAGACAACCCCAAAATTGTCCTTTCCCTTTGGGGATCTGGACTGCCTTCTAGCGTGGACGGTCATGAAATGGCAATGACTAAAGGTTATAAAGAGCCTAGAATAATAATGAGCATAGCGACTTTTCTTGACTTTTCGTTAATCCAGTTGACCTAAGTCACTAGGCCTAAAGGTTAATCAATTGTGCTCCACACTGTTATAACGGCTTCTCAATGACAGTCCATGTTTCACGTAACAACAAGAGCGTGCGCTCACCTTAGTAAGAAGATTGGCCAAAGGGTGCTGAATTGTCTTCAGCGAGCGTTACGACTGGTGCTGCGACGACGTAAGACGCTAGGAGACGACGAGATAAGACGTCACACGACGACGAAAGACTAGCGACGATCGTCCGATTGCGCGCTGCGTCGGCGGAGAACGCGTGACCGGGCGGCTTCGGTCAAGCGACAGCGGCGCAGCAGCCAACCACGCCCAGACAAAGGATTCGCCGGACAGCGTCAGTTGCTGGCGACGTCAGGAACTACGGTTTCGTTCTTGCTGCCAGTTGAGTCGTCATCGTAGAGCAGCGAGTACAGTGCAGGCCTGTACGCGATAAGTTACTAGAACTCCCAGAACGTCTGCTACATACAGTGGTGTTGTTCCTGCAACTGCCGTAGCTGCTGCTATAAAGCACGACCGTTTAGGTAATTTGCAGTTTGCTTTCTAGAAGTATTCGTAAGGGTCGTAGGATCAGGAGAGCGAAAAACGACCGGTTTATTTCAGAAATGTGAGCTGGCGAAGGTCGTAAACTTTTGGCATTATAACGCTGGCCCTGGTGATATAGCGGTAAAATGCCTGTCTGTTTTAAAGTTCGTTCACACCGGATTCGTTGCGTTGCGGCGGCATCGCACTAATCAAACACATTGAATAAGCTGGGAGTGTTGTCGCCGGATGCGTTGCACCGCACGGCACCGCAACTCAACGCAACGCAACGCATCCGGTGTGAACGAACCTTTTATCTAACCACTTGGCACAAATGTAAAGCAAATAGAGTAAGTTAGTAAGTGGATTAATAAAGCGCCTTTTAAACGAACATTTGCAAACGCGTATCTGAAGAATAGGCCCGCGTAAACCAGAATGTATTCAGTTCGGGAACGAATTGGCCACGACTGATGTCGTCATTGCGAAAATGTATCGACAGATTGTTTGCAATTTCGCGTTAACCCGTAGATTGGACAATCTGCGGACAAGCATGCGTATTCGATAATTCGACAAAAGCAACTTCCGTCACGTTTTGCACGACTGCTGCATGGTGTAACTCGACACCTTTCAACACTATATTTTGCTCTCAAGTGTTCAAGTAAATGCCGTATGCAATCCGCGAATATTTGCAGTCACTTGATGGGCGAATTATTACTGGCCCGCCTAATGGACCAGTATTGTTTTGCTCGCTGGCGTCTGTTGTCTGTCGTCGTCGTTTGTTGGCGTCGTATGTAACGCTGCAGGCGGGCGGGCCGGCCGGCCGCCGGGCTCGTGGGCGGTCGGGCGGCCGACACTACACGGCGGGCCAGTACGGTTACGTCCCGTTAGGGCGACACCTTGTTGTAATAGTAAGTAACACGCAGTGGTATACACGACTGAGCTTACCGACGGTGGACGACTGACGCAAGATGACGTCACGACGGAAAGTTGGGCGAGTGCGCATGCTCAATGACGTCATCAAACACAGTGGCTTTATGAGCTTCAGCATCGCCATTATTAGCGGCAGCAGCTACAGCGGCAATGGCGCTGTACTGCGCGTCGGTCGACTCATCGACGGTCGAGCGTGTTTACCGACAGAGAGAGCCGGCGAATTAATTTCTACTGTATTACGCGCACTTGACAGAAGCCGCTACCGCCGCTGTGGAAGAAGCGCAACTGAGACGCAGCAAAACGATTTCCTCTTCCGTTCTTTTCGCTTCGTCGTCGCTCTTGTGCGACATCTCTCTCCCAGTCTCTTTGTTATATTCCTATTTCTGCTGAAGCCAGCCGTATCGCGCTGCAGAGGAAACGATGACAAGCATTAAGCGCTGTGTAGTCGCGAAACGCACCGCAGTATAACTGAAAATCTGGGTAAATCTTTACCTCCGTTGTTTCTGTTTCCGGACTATTCGACAAACAATTTCATGAAGAACTATGACACAAGAACAGTGAATATGGACTATGTGTCAGATCTGCAGCCTTTCATTGCTTTGCTGCGAGCAAGTTAAGCGACGTGTCAAATAAAATAATATCAAACATGATTTGCAAAATGCGGCGATTAAAGTTGCTTTCGAAGTCCAGTTTAAAAGTTGAAGAGAAGTCTAATAACTCAACGTATATGACACCACATATTAGGACAGTACAGCTAGAACAGTAGCGCACATACATCCGCCATGCCATGTCGTTAGCCTATCGGCGAACAGCAGGCCTGGTACGCTAACTTTAATCTCCAATCTTAACCCTAACCTGAATCTTAACCCTATGCTTCCAAAATTTAATTTGGTTCATATGGTACCTGTTTTCTGCAAATTTATGAAAATCAAGCATTAGTTGAGATAATCCTGTTCATAAACAGACAACCGATGGTCAAAGCAGTATCTGCCGCCGTGCTCCATGGCGGACGTGGCTTAAATGACGCAGGCGGTATCGTTAAAACCATAGTTGTAAAACAGACATTTTAGAATAAAAACATAAAAACATGTTTTTATACTTGAATAAAAAACTTTTTAAAACAAAAAAATGTCCGACGTCTGTTGTTATTTGCAGTGTTTAAGACTGAGTTATGGAGCTACAGAGTCTTATCAGACCTCTTATAGAACATAGTAAATTGCAGTGCAGTGCAATGCAATAGTAGAACAATGTAATTGCGTTTGTCTATGTGAATTGTGAAGTTATGTGAAATATGATTACCTAAAAGGAGTAAAATAATATTTTTTTTGTAATTAGCATCACAGCAGTTGATCTTAAATTAGCATTTAACATTATGACATATAATGATTCTGATTACATATAAACGTTGCCAAAAAAATTTAAAACATTGAAGAATAAAAAAATTGAAAAAACATAAAATATGTTTTACAACTATGGGAGACATGGTTGGTGTACGTTTCATTGTTGTATAGACTGGTTGTTCAGTGGTTCGGATGGAGAAGGCAACATCAGCAGGAGGCGAACCATCATCGGAGCAGCAGACTCGCGTCTTCTTGTGGGCGGTGCCTCGCAGTATATCGACAGCGGTGTTCCGTGCAATGATGAACAAACCGCGATGCAAAGTTAACCGACTTTGTTGTTTTCATTAGTAAATAAGTCAGTCAGTCAGTTAGTAAGAATATGTCTAAGGCTCAAATAGGCAAACCGTCTCAATGCCACTTTGATTTATCGAAACACGTAGGATATGCGTATGCATAGGCTATGTACAAGCACGTGGTACAAGCGTGTGCATGCATTGCTACTGCATAAATATTATATTGTATGGTTGAGAATACTCCATCTCTCTTTAAGGCCCGTGACGACGGCGCGATCGAAAATAACGTGAAGAAGAAAGTTGAACTGTTTGGTGTTATGCGGAGCGATGTTGACACCAGTGCTTAAAGCAGTTTGAAAAAGCTGGGGGAGCTCCCTCTCACTACTTACCCC
>Ga0209780_1003835_pt1 | contig 11375 bp, 7 predicted proteins | sample WorMetexBAHAMAS2_FD_187384 | JGI IMG/M metagenome (GOLD analysis project Ga0209780, IMG submission 187384) | Marine gutless worms symbiont microbial communities from Max Planck institute for Marine Microbiology, Germany - Inanidrilus exumae... | ecosystem: Host-associated > Annelida > Digestive...
TCAGATATGATTATGGGCATCAAAACTAAAAATGGGTCATGTGACCCTGACCACGCCCCTTTTAGGGTGGTTTGTTATCCATCAGCTAGGATATGATATTGTCGTTCATTCGTTCGTTATTGCGGGCAGAGGTCTAGCCTACTCTAGACGTCAGCGCTAAGACTTATAGTGGCCCAATTCGCGTACCCAGAGAGAGGAGGTGAAGGCAGTTTTGTGTGTACCAGTGTAGAGTGAAGGGATGGATAAGTAGACACTGAGCAGCTTAGTGTATTTATAGCACATCCCCTCTAGACGTGACACGTCCCCTCTAGTCTGGCTAGCCCAGACTGGTGCTATGCATTCACACCAAGCCTTTCAGCTTCAGCCCACGCCGACGCAACTGACAACATTGATGCTGCTAATCAAGGTGTTAGCAACAGTCACAGATTATACAGGACATCATCAAACCCTCTTTTTCATGCCCATGATTATCTCCCTGAACATCAAGTGCATCAGAATTATTATAAATAATTAGCCCCGTACGGGACTGACGGTCAACACTTCACAACTGACGTTTGTGCCACATTCAAAGTGACATGACACAAAAAATAGGACAAATATCAAAAATCCGCCTGATCTAATTTAGATATTGTGCGGTGGTTTAAGAATCCGTGGTCAGTTGCCAGCTCCCTTCGTTAACGGAGAAGGAGATAGGTTTTGAAAATGGCAGATTTCCAACTTCGAAGGGCTCGTGATCTTGACCTTGGATTGGGTCATACTGCATACCATCGTGCATCACTCATTGACCTCTACCCACATGCCAAAATTTCACCGAAATCAAAGAAACTTTTTGTAGATACCAACCAACGGATGGACAGATTCACGGACAGACATTCGAGAGCAGCTTTATTAGCTTGAGTCTGTCGAACAATCGACATAATTATTATTGGAAAGCAAACACACCCGGACGAGCTTGGAACGTGGCACCTAAGATGCATCACGCTCCACTGCACATTGTGCCCAAGCGCGTTATCAAGTGGATGACTTTATTTTTCGCTAAACCAGTCTGAAACCTTTGTATAAGACCAAATGTCCGGTTTAAGACCTAATTAATGCAAAACGTGAAGTGACACTAAACTCTGGTATAAGACCAAAGTCTACAACCAAACTTACCGCTTAAACCAAACCAAACTTAATCTAAGCAACCCCGTCTTAAACCAAACCGTCCCTAATGTATTTAGATAGGCAATTATCACCAATCTAACAGAGTTAAGACTTTAGTCTAAAACCAAATCACTTTATCTTTCGCTTAATCCAAACGTGGTCTAAAACCAGGTTAGCCATTTAGATTAAGCTTTAGTTTTAGACTAAGGTTTTAGACTTTGGTTTTAGTGAAAGATAAAGTGACCCAGTGAGCCACATGGGCAGGTCTCATGAATGATACAGGCTCTGTGTAATTATATATAACTAGCAGCCGCCTGTTGGGTGGCTATGATACTCATAAAAGTATAACATTTATTTAAGTAATGTATGTTACGTCCAAGTAATTACTATGAATAACAGTTGTTTCATCATTATCTGGCGTGACACGTGAAAAGACTTGTATGGCTCAGCACTATTCTGTCCGACGGAACTCACTTTGTATGATTCCGCTTTTATAATATATATTAAATAGTCACAGTGGCCAATCACATGTGGGTCAGGACCCGACAAACATTCTGTTGTGGGGTCTTCTATGGGTGAGACCCCACAAAAATTTCACTGAAATAAATGTAATATCACCACAATCAAACCAGGAGCGGCTTTGTAAGCCTATGAAACGTTTTAAAATGCAAGGTCGCTGGGGCTTTGCCCTGGACCTCACTGCGGGAGCTTACAGCGCTCCCCAAACCCCTTACCTAATAGGGAGGGGAACATCCCTTCTGCAAGAACAGCCCTAAGGTCGGTTGTATGCCGCTGGATGACAAAGCTCTCTGGCAACGTGATCTGTAACGAAGATGTAGCGAATTTGTTTGAAATGTACAGCCAGTGTATGGGGAACCACGCGTTCAAGCCATTGACTTTCCATCACATTCACAGAAACGCCTAAAATCCAGTCTATTTATAAGTAATGTGCATTGGCAAAGATGTTCAGGCATATAATTTATTGTTTCTTACCGTACTCGTGCAAAGAGGCTATATGTCTGCACCCGTATCACTGTTCGTGTTTTACTGATTATCGAATTTAGGTTAAATATTCTGCGGGAATCCCGCAATGTCACTGACATGTTTATTTGTGCTAAACATAGATTTATGGAGGAATCTCTTCAAAGTTACCGTAACACCTTTTAAAAACGTCGTAGCTCGTCGCAGAAACGCCGTAAACCAAGTCTAGGTAATATTAATGTGCATCGGTGATGAAATTTTCTCAGAGAACCGTCTGCTTCGGAGATCCTGCATGACAAAAATTTGACTTACTGCTTTATATATGTATCTAAATTAGACGACTCTCTTCAGCCGCACCAGAGATATCATTGGGATCCCAAAATTTAAAATGGGTCACGTGACCCTGACCACGCCCATCTTAAGGGTGATTCGTCATCCATGTGCTGGAACTTGACATAGCCTGTGTTGAAAATCTGACCACTCTAGCTTCAGCTGTTCCAGAAATATGGTTAGTGCCCACCGAAATTTAAATGCTTCAGGTGACCTGACCACGCCTCTTTCAGGGATGGTTTGTCATCTGCTGGCTAGCACTCGCTATGATGAACCTATTTACTAAATTTAAAGTGTCTACCTCTACCCACTACAAAAATACAAAAGGCAATACAAAATATCAAAAATGGGGTGGTTATGGGTAGTTAGGGATCACTCAAGGTCACTGGAAAAAGCGCCGTTCGATGGAGTGCATACGAGTTCCTATTAGTGTTCCAAAGTAACTATGTCCCCACGCATTACTGAGATATAGTGAGACATTGGTCAAAAATCGCCGAATGTAACCTACCCCACCTCTATTTGGCACCCCTATTGCGGTGACCTCGTTGGAATTTCGCTGAGATCTGTGTTATCAGGAAACTAGAATCCCATTCCCTGGGCTATCGTACGGCGTTATTTGCACGATCCTATATTTAGCCGTTTTGGTACAACGCTGGCATGTGATGGACAGACAGAGGGATAGACAAACGACAACAGCATATACCGAGCTAGCATAGCACCGTACAGTAAAAATAAGTTATGTGATCCTGACCACGCCCCTCTTAGGGGTTGCTTGACATCCTAGACTAGAGTTGATATAGCCAAGCTGTATACAAAATCTGACAACACTGGCTTCAGATATACCGGAGATATGACATGAGTCTCCAAAATTTAAATGCATCATATGCACTCGTATGGTGCCATTTCCACTACCACGTCAACTAACCACGCCCATTTCAGGGTTAATTTGTCACCCGTGTGCTAGCAGTTGCTACAACAACTTAATATGCCTACCAAATTTGAAGTCTTTATCTCTACATATTATGAAAATATGAAAGGCGATTCAACATGTGGAAAATGGGGTGGTTCTGGGTAGTTAGGAGTCACTCACCTGACTCAAGGTAGTGGAAATGGCACCATACGAGTGCATATGAGTTCCTATTAACCTTATATGATAACTCTCTAAGTGCTAACAGACACAAATAACAAATAAAAACAGAAAAAATAATAACTCCATATGCTTTCATAACCTCTGCTCCAAACTGTCCAATGAAATGTAAAAGTATAAATGCATTGGTTACCAGATTATTGATCACGTCAACTGCAGCTAAGGAACAAGCTGCATGTGCAGGCTGAATTTCACAGCTTGATGAAACTTCAGCATCTCCGTCTGATGAAGGCAAGTTATCTGTCATCAGCACTGTCTTCATTGACTGATCATCAGTATGAGCAGTAGAACTTGTCACAGATGTATCTCGGGGAGACGCTATATAAAAATGTTCTCCATCTTCCATCATAATTCGCACAAATCAACCACACACCACAGGAAATCTAAAGACACACCAACAGAGACATATCAGCAAAACTGACTCATTACATGGGAAGCTGTTGTGTCTTTAAAAGAGAAACTCCTCTGCTGCAGAGGACCACGTGATGCCCTATGTCAACTGAACTGCTGCATAGCTGCACAAAAAATCACATTTGAAAGGCTTGCAGTAGGAATGACCATGAAGGTGACTCAAGGTCATCGGAATTGCCTCTATTTTATAGGCCATCATAGCCTATAAAATAAAGGCAATTCCGATGACCCCGAGTCATCTTCATGGTCATTCCTACTGCAAGCCTTTCATAGCTTATAAAATAAAGGAAATTCCTATAAATGGTCTGTAGTAACAATGACTCTATCTACAGGTCCACCCTCGTTAATCCGCCATAATTCGTTTTCTGAAAATTTGGCGGATTAACGAATTTGGCAGATTAACAAACACAGGCCTTTTGCGGGGCAGGGTGTGTACTGTGTTTGTGTCTGTGCAGAGTAAGCCTATATGCACCACACAACATCATATTACTGTTGTAAAACGGTATTGAATGATCTCGCAAAAAATCAGTGCTTGTCCGGTTGAAATAAAATTTATTTATTAGTTTTTTCAATTTATTTGCATTAAAGTAGCCAGTTATCTTGCTCTGACAGAAATTTTTCATGGCCCTTTCTTTCAAAAGTTTCTGAACGCCCATTGTCAAGGTGCACGATAACAGCTCGCAAAAACCGCCATGAAATCGCCTAATGACAGCCGGTTTCTACAGAAGTTTAGCAGGAAATAATTAGGGCAGTATGTCAATGTCAATGTCAATCGTGGATTTATATAGCGCGTAAACGCAAGGCCTCTAATGGCAGTAGTGTAGTTTGGTAGATTAACGAGTGGTCAATAGGTTGCTATTGAAAACCTTTTTTGGGGATGGCGGTTGGCGAATTGGCGGATTAACGAGGGTTTTTAACATGGGAATGAATTCGTTCTATGCTGTTTTGGCGGATTAGCGAATCTGGCAGATTAACGGGTGGCGGAATAACGAGGGTGGACCTGTAGCACCATTTCCAATATATTACCACATTAACAGTGTACATGACTGGCTGTAACCCTGATAAGCCCTTCGGTTTTCGAAAAGATAGTCAAAATTACAAGCCACAAGCACTTTCTAGTGCATGCTGTATTTCAGAGGTATGTGAGACAGAAAGATTTCAAGCAGAAAAAGTGACCTTCAAGTTTACTAAAGAACACCGGTATGTTGCCATTCCATAAGCCATATACAATTTCCTAATAGTTGGTATCCATCAGTGACAATCAACACAAGGGTCACTGTTTTAATTTACAAGCACATTGGTGTCTCTTGCGTAAAATAATTTAAACATACTATACAAAATTAAATTTCCTGATGGCATGCATTTGCACCTGATTTCAATCGTACTGTCTGCCGCTGATTGCTTATGGTTACGAATGTGCCACGACGAAAATGCGGTAAGTTGTGCAAAATAAATGAACTAATAGCAAAATAAATATCATCACAACTGCAGTTTCAGTGCCGTGAAATTTAGTGTCGTCAGTAAACTGGTAATAGAATGCGGAGAAAAACTGTAGTGCCTCAGAAACCCAGATTTTGTCAGATTTAGCCAAAAAATACCCAGAAACCCAGACGACACCAAAAAACCTAGATCTAGTGGGAAAAAACAAAAACCCATTTCTGGGGCCAATGTAAACCAATAGCAAATAGAGGACTCCATATCTCAGGAAGTAATTGAGTTAGAAAGCTAAAATTTGGTACGTAAATAGATATGATTAGGAGCTTCAACAGGTTGAAAATTTTTCCGCGAAGTGGCGCATGCGCACAACCGCGACGCCATCTTGGATTTTTGGGACCGCCTCATACGTCAGGGAGTAATTAAGATAGATAGCTCAAATGTGGTGTGTGAATAGATATGCATAGTAGTTTTACTACTGTAGAAAATTTTATCCGCTGGTGGGCGTATTTGCGCCACCCCGTAATGTTAAAACAATGAGAAATAGAGGACTCCATAGTTATTAGTAGGTAAGTAAGTAACAAGGTAGGTTTTGGTGTGCTGCATCCAACTCAGTTAATCGGACATGCAGCACGTCTACTTTATTTATATTATTTATTACAAAATACAACACGTAGAATTCGAAACTGTCCAACGGGGTTAAATTTCTTCCGAATGTGAGAACTCTGAATAGTATCGTATTTAATGAAATTATGTTTTGACAGGTAGAACATAATATTATTATACCGAGTCACACTTCGAGCAGCTGTTGTGACAATAACAGTTGCCCTCTCCATTCAGCCACATGACGTGAAACGTTTCGTATTCTGTCTATGTTCTCTAAAGTGTATCTCCGATATTTGAGGTAAATTTGGTATTTTAACTTCCCAAGGGTTTTTATATGACTTTTGTGGGAAATTTCTTTTCTTACCAGCGCTAAAAGACTTTTGAAATCGGTTAAGATCTCATATAGTTATAGCCACGAGTTTGGCGTATTCCTTTTTTAGACAGAGCAATATCATTTATTTTTGGGTAATATTTGCTGAGATGCTTCTGCATACTATGGCAATTCTGTCACGTCTGTTCACACTCGCCATCTTTGTTTAAAATGGCTAAACAGTTTGCCAGTTATATGGAGTCTTGGAAATTGGAATTAGTAAGGTTGGCGGGCCTGCAAGTATATATGCAGAGGTCGACTCTTAAGTAAAGTAGGGCAGTGTTTCGAAAATGGGCTAATCTGAGCTGGGAGGTTATGCATTTGCACCGAATAACCTGTTGGTACGACTATTCCGTCATACGTTCCTGCATTTAAGTGACACTTAAAGGCTTGTTTGTTCGCGTTTTTAGCCGGTCGCTACTCTTTATCGCGCCAGATCAAACGAGTCCGACGTGAAGTCGACGCCGAGTCGGCGGCCACATTAGTTCACGGCTTCGCGACGTCGCGCTTGGACTATTGAAACGCCCAAGTTTATTATCGACAAGCTCCAGCGAGTACTGGAGGGAGTACACACGCAAGTACGACCGCGAGCTGTCAATCTTCTGCATGACGAGCTGAACTGGCTCGATGTTTATCGGCGAGTACAGTGAAAACTCTGCGTGTCAGTCCATCGGTGTCTGCAGTCCAAAGCATTAACAGTACATGGTCGAATGCTGCACATTGATTACTGACATTGCTTCTCGTCAGCATCCGCGTTCTGCTAGCTGCCACCAGCTCTTCGTATGTATTCCGCGTCACCGGCGTTCCATGTTCGGTCGCTGAGCCTTCTCTGTAGCTGGCGTGATTTCCTGGAGCATGTTACCAGACAGTTTGCGCAATCCAACACGTTCCTTTGGCAGTTTTTGGCGCGATTTAATAACTGTGTTGTTCTCAATTTACTAGCATACAGAGCGCATTAGAGGCTTGGCGACTAGGCGCAACATAATTCCCCCGGACTGCCTTCATACGGACTATCACACGGACCGTTTTTTTCTGAGCTACTCGGTTTGTGTTTTTAGTTCTTACTTTATTTTTCGTTTTTGCTGCCGTGCGCTAGATTAAACTGGCTCTTCCGTCAGCGTTTGAGCGCACGTTAAAACGTAAATACATCATATCGTATGGTATCGTACAATTGACATTGACTTCAGCGCCTTGTGTACATAACTGTGGTAACTGCGTAGGAACGGAGAGAGCTGCTGTTCTGGTTCACACGCAAGACGCCCGTGGACGACCAGAAGGCACAGGCCGCTCACTATTTCAAGATGCTGCTTGAGCTAGAGACTTTTCCCACAGGTCGGCAACAAACGTCGTAATATTAATAGAGCTAACTAGAAAAGCGTGGCAGAGCCTAATGTGTAGCCCGCGCTTGCGACATAGCAGTGACGCACTCTAGCGTATAGGTGAAACAAAACTGAGTAGTGATCGCCCCATAAAACTTAGTACTGATCCCCGCAAGGTCTAGCAGCTAGCAGCGGCACCACGTAGCCAAACCGTTGATCGACGAGGGGGTGTACATCTGTGCCCTTCTTAAACTTCGGGGTTATTGAACCGAAGTTCACCAAATGTCTATACAATGTTGCCAGATCAAGGCGACGAATGAAGGTGAGTCGGCCGATTTCGCCCATTTTTAACCCTAAAATTGATTGTCATGGTAACGTAAGTAAGTTATATATAAATAAGTGAATTTGTGTTCGCGTAGCAGTCCTTACAGCCTAAGCTGTCACATACCATAAATACAGTCTTTTGCGACAGATGTCATACGTAGCGTGGTCTGCATGTCTGTCTGTGCGTTGGTCACACTGATGTACTGTGCAAAAACGGCTGAACTGATCCAGTCTCCAGATGCTGATTGGGGGCTGACTTATGTGGGCCAAAGTAACCATGTATTAGACGGGGTTCAGATTTTCCAAGGGGAAGAGAATTCTGGGGGTTGTCCCGACTTGTCTAGCCCATTGAAAAGCAGTGGGAGTCATTGCGGTGTAAGCAGCAAAAACCTAATATCGGCATCAGAGGGACTGCTGCAGCCGACTGCATTACTCCCGACTGGCCGATGTCTCAGTAACTTTTCACCCGTGAAGAATCTGCCCTCAGCGATGCGGCCTGTCGTCAAAATTATTTGACCATTTGTTCATGATGTGGTCGGTTGCGTCTCACCTCACAACAACGGCAGCATGAAAACGCCTTTCTGAATAGTGAAGTATGAGTCAGTTATTTTTAATTGTTCATGAAAACGATTTAATATATAGGCAGAGCCTGTTTAACCAACCGGATTGTGGTTAACGATCCGAGACGAAACTTTACTCTATATAAGTAGAAATGTATGATAGATAGCAATTACCTATACAGTCTGTCATGTAATATCATTACAACAGACTACGTCGGCTACATCAAAAAGGCGATGCTTCTACTGTGGCAGTTTCGTCAGATGAAGCGCGTTCAGCTTTCGTTGTTGCTGGATCCAGAACCGGAACCGGAAATAGAAGAATCTATACCGGAAGAACAACCGATCGGTTAGTGGGACGGTTGTGCTATGTCACTTGATATGTCGGTCATTCGTGCGCTCAGCAATAACGGTCTAATTTAATGTGTAAATTAAATCATGTGAAATTTTTTAATTATTAATTTTGTTCTTCATTTCGTATGATAGTGACTTTGGATGTATACAAAATGAAACTTACTGTTGAATGGTTAGATGAGGTACGAGTAATGTAGGTGCAGAATATTATTATTACTATGCGGCTTTTGGTATAATATAAGCAGTACCAAAAGCAATTGTAGTGAGCTACACAAATACAAATAAAAATTGTAATACAAAGACTTAAGTCACTATATACGGGCATTTTGAAGTGAACTGTGAGCATGAAACGAAGGTTTTATTGAAAAACATATACAGGAAGTAAGAATGTTCATTCTCATGTGCAAATCAGAAGCAATTGGAAAAGACATATGAATTAGTTACTGTTAAACAACTAAAACACTTCTTAATCGACGTTTCGATCTCCGATCTCATCAGGACTGACTTCCGGCTTCTGACGTCAGTAAGTAACTTGTCCCGTACGTGGCTCAGTGGTAGCTTCCGTCGTCTCGATTCGTGTATCTGCTGTTCGTTATCCATGTTGCCTCTCTTATGAGTCTGCCAGTCTTGGAAATGACATATCTTCAGACTTCAAACAAGTATGTCGGTCCTCCTTATTGTCAAGTCAAAATGTACGCTGGCCGCGTCGCATGCTGCACCCTGGTGAGTATGCCGACGGGACAGACAGGTGGACGGATGGACGCCAAACCGTTACATTACGCTTTCCGCCAGACGAGGCCAGTGTAATAAATAACTTCTCGACATATCGCGGACAGTGTAGTTTGGTTCAGTAACCGTTTTCAGTTCCACAGACAGTAGGCAGCTTTTTATTTCATCCGCATAACACAGTTACACAGATGCCGGAACACGCGAGATGCTGGCAACAATTCGTCGGCAATTAGTAATCTTTATTCACAGAATATCACACAGTAGACATAGACCTATAGAAAAAAACACAGCAAACAGATATGCACACAATAAAAATATATGGAATGACCACAACCGGAGAGTTGCCAGGTACCTTACTTATTATATTTTTGTTACAATTACACAAAATACACACAATATCGCTGAACTGCTACCCTTGTCGTACATCAGAAAGTTCCTTTGCGGCATTAGCAACAAATATGCTGCATAGCTTATTTTCTGACACATTAATTTAATATTTGCCGGCGCAGAGAACTTCATAACGGTTATGACGCCGGCCGTCTACGACTACCAGTACCTACCGGAAGTGGCGGTGAGCAAGAAGAGTCACGTGACGTTCCGCGTCCGCGCGGGCGCCGACGCGCACGTGGCGCTGTCGACGATGTATGGAGACACGGACCGCAAGACGTACGAGCTGGTGCTTGGCGGCTGGAGCAACGGCCGCTCGGCGCTGAGGTACGGCGGTCGAGGACCGGTCATGGTCAGAGTCGACACTCCCGGCCTACTGGACGCCGACAACTTCCGACCCTTCTGGATCAGCTGGGACTCTGACGTCATACAGGTCATCGTCGTCGTCATCGTCTTTGTGTTTACATTGAGTCTATAACTAAAGGATGCCATACTCCGAAGAGCAGTGTCGGGGGGGGGGGTGCTCATCTCCCTTCCTCTCCCTTCTGCAGGCCATAGTGCCCATAGATGGGTACACCACAGTGTCTGCAGGGGTTAAATTATTTTGAAGGGATGTGGGAGCCATACCTGACCGAAATGTACTAGGTTCCAGTGTCACGCCGTGATTGTCAACGTGAAGTGATTATTATCATATACTATTTTAGTAATACACTAACTAGCAATAATGTCAATTATCTTAGATGCTTCGGTGTTCTCTTTTTGAAATTCCTGAAACCATTGGTTCTAATTTTGCATTCAGACAATGAGAAATATCTGACAGTGAGTCATTTTGGCAACAGTATTATTGCTATCATTATCTGGATATTGACGTAAGGCCCTGATGGAGCTGTAGCTGGACGTGTGGGAGCCTGCAAGTGGTGTGTGGAAGCTCAAGGGAAACGTGTGGGATCCCAGCTCCCACCGGAGGCCACTGAATTTAACCCTTGAGAGTCTGTGACGTATGGTTAGCGCGAAGCCAGACTAACGGTTACCTTTCCGGCCACAGAGCACTGCCACCGCTCCTTGGTCAGTACTCATTTCCCGTCCCGCTGAGGGTAGGAGGCTGAGTTGGCCTGATGGCTGGTTATACGGAGACGGCATATCCGCGAACGGTCACCAATCCAGCCTGGCCCGAAGTAGAGTAACTTGTAACTTCACCCTCAGATGTGAAGTGTCGATATGTAAGTCTCTGTGTCTAGCTGTCTTTGCTGTTTGCTGTGTTTCCGTATCTTTGAACTACGCAC